>Ga0074195_1000669_pt1 | contig 60931 bp, 51 predicted proteins | sample EPASupsiteHSE623_FD_64525 | JGI IMG/M metagenome (GOLD analysis project Ga0074195, IMG submission 64525) | Bioremediated contaminated groundwater from EPA Superfund site, New Mexico - Sample HSE6-23 | ecosystem: Environmental > Aquatic > Deep subsurface > Groundwater > Contaminated ...
GTTCTTGACCTGTGCCCCACCGAATGTATGTGGATGGAAGGCGATACCCTCAAGATCGACAACTCCGAATGCACCCGCTGCATGCATTGCATCAACGTAATGCCCCGCGCACTGCGTCCCGGTGCCAAGCAGGGCGCGACCATCTGTGTCGGCGCCAAAGCCCCGATTCTTGACGGCGCCCAGTTCGCCACCATGACCATTCCCTTTATCGAAGTTAAAAAGAACGAAGACGGCGAGTTTGCTGAAGTCGTTGAGGTTATCGAGAAGATCTGGGATTGGTGGATGGAAGTCGGTAAAAACCGTGAGCGCGTTGGTGAGACCATCATGCGTGTCGGTCTGCCCACCTTCCTGAAGGTTATGGAAGTTACGCCTACTCCGCAGCACGTGAAAGAGCCCCGCTCCAACCCCTATGTCTTCTGGCAGGAAGACGAGGTCGAGGGCGGCTTTGAGCGTGATGTTAAGGAATTCCGCAAGCGTAACGCCCAGTAAGGTGCGTGGCTGTTGCTGATATTACATTGAACTTATTTGATCTTACGATATAAGGAGGAGTTATCATGGGTTACGATCCAGAGAATCCGATGGCCGACAGAATCACAGACATCGGTCCCCCACATTATGAGCAGTTTTTCCCGCCGGTAGTCAAAAAGAACTACGGTAAATGGCTGTACCATGAGATCCTGCAGCCCGGCGTTTTGATGCACAAGGGCGAGAGCGGCGATGAGTGCTACACCGTCCGCGTTGGTTGCGCTCGTCTTATCAGTATCGAGCTTATCCGCGAGATCTGCGACATTGCCGATAAGCATTGCGAAGGGTATGTCCGTTGGACCACCCGGAACAATGTTGAGTTCATGGTAGACGCCAAAGCCAAGGTTCAGCCTTTGCTGGACGAACTGAAGGGGCGTGGCAACAAGTTCCCTGTTGGCGGTACCGGTGCTTCCGTCAGCAACTGCGTACACACCCAGGGCTGGATACACTGCCATACCCCGGCTACCGACGCTTCCGGCGTTGTGAAGGCGGTTATGGACGAGTTGTTCGACTACTTCACCAGCCACAAGCTGCCGGCACAGGTTCGTGTTGCTCTGGCTTGCTGCCTGAACATGTGCGGCGCTGTACATGCTTCCGACATCGCCATCCTCGGCGTGCATCGGAAACCGCCGATGATCGACCACGATGCGATCACCGGTCTGTGCGAGCTGCCCCTGGCCATCTCCTCCTGTCCTCTGGGCGCGGTAAAGCCCGCCACCGTCAAGAACAGCGCCGGCGAGGACATCAAGTCCGTTAAGGTAAACGCCGATCGCTGCATGTTCTGCGGTAACTGCTACACCATGTGTCCGGCAATGCCTTTGGCTGATCCGGATGGTGACGGCATCGCTATTCTGGTTGGTGGCAAGGTTTCCAATTCCCGGTCCATGCCGATGTTCTCCAAGCTGGTTATTCCCTTCCTGCCCAACACCCCGCCTCGCTGGCCGGAAACCGTTGCCGCAGTGAAGAACATTCTTGAGACCTACGCCAAGGACGCCCGCAAGTACGAGCGCGTTGGCGAGTGGGCTGCCCGGATCGGTTGGGAGAAATTCTTCGAAAAGACCGGTATCCCGTTCACCATCAAGTCTGTTGACGATTACCGCTTGGCGTACGATACCTGGAGAACCACTACCCAGTTCAAGTTCACCAGCCATATCAAGTAACGTGAACGGTCTTTACTAGAATCAGGGTCAGTAGTTCTCGGGTTCCTTGAACTACTGGCCTTGTTCTGTTGATTGATGATGTGCTTGCGTAAACCTTATTGAAAGGAGTAAGTACCATGGCATTAAGCAAAGACGAGTTGAAAGCAGCTATCCTTGAAAAAGCGCTGAATGGTCCCAAGGCCCAGCTCTATGTTAAGGATTTTTATGCCTGTGACCCAGAAGCCGGTCCCCGTGATGTGAAGAACGCGGCCAACGATCTGGTTAAGGAAGGCAAGATGGACTTCTGGTCCAGCGGCAGCACCACCATGTACGCTGCAAAGGGCCGGGCCAAGGACGAAGAGCATCGCTAGTTTTAAGTTTTTCAGGCGTTGTTATGAAAAATGCAGAGGATTTCCTCTGCATTTTTTTTTGATCTTTTGCGGGATCCCCTGAACAGGGAAGGTGTTTGGGGGAGCTTTCTGGAGAGTGAGTCCGGCCATGCGTAACGATTTGAATACTCTTTTTGCCGCCATTGACCAAGCGTTTACAACCGTGCAGCAGACTCACCCCGAAGCGGTTGCCTGCGGCAAGGGGTGCTCGGATTGCTGCCACGCTGTTTTTGATGTCTCCTGTGTTGAGGCGGTCAATCTTCTGGAGCATTTCCAGCGGCTGACCCCACCGGTGCGGGAACAGATACGGGGGGCGGCGCAAGAATCCCTGCAGGCCTGGGAACACGCCATGGCTTCCCGCCTCGATCCGGCCGTGGCCCGGATCAGGTGTCCCCTTCTGGATGAGCACGGCCTCTGTCGCTGCTATGAAGCACGTCCGGTGAACTGCCGGACGTATGGCATCCCAACCGTGATTGACGGCAAGGGACATGTCTGCGGTCTTTCCGGCTTCGAGCCGGGGACGTCCTACCCCACGGTCAATCTCGCCTCTCTGCAACAGGTGCTCTACGAGCTTTCCGTCCAGTTGGCAGGCGAAGACAAGGGTGCAAGACGCTGGCCCATTGCCGCGGTGATTCTCGATCTTGCAGGCTAACAGCTACTGGCAAAGAAAAAGAATATCCTTGCCCCTTTTGTCTTATGTTATCCCTTTTCTATCTGAGCCGCTTTTTCCAGGAATTTTTCCGCATGTCGGCTGTGCTTGAAGCTCTTGTGGATTGCCGCCACGGTCCGGTATGCGTCCGCAGCCCTCTCTGTATTCCCCTTGGCCAGATAGATCTCCGCCAGAATCTCCAGGGTATCCACCGAACCCTGGGGGTTTCGCAGGGCGCCGTATTCATCAAGGACCTCTGAATACAAGCGGATCGCTTGCTCGTAGTCCTTGGCGTCGTACATGAGCTTGGCCTTTTTCTTTTCGATGGAAAAAAGGCTGAAGCGGTCCGAGTGCTTCTGGCAGATGGCGTAGGTCCGGTCATAATGGGTCATGGCCATTGCCACATCGCCGCGGGCGGCGCAGATGTCTCCCAGTTTGTCGGCCGCATTGGCAACGCCGATCTCATTGCCTTCGAGTTCAAAGGCGATGAGCGCATTGTGAAAGGCGTTGGCCGCCTGGGCAGGCTCAAGATTCTTGAGGAATTCCTGGCCAGCCTCGTAATCGAGCTGGGCTTGGCTTTTTTCTTTCTCTTCCTGTTTTTGCTGTTCAGTCATTTTTGGGCTCTTTTGCTGTGTGCAGCCGGGCGAGTGCTTCCCTGGCAAGTTCCGCCACGGTGGTATGCACGGGTTGCCCCTGCTCGTAAATGGTTAGTCCGGCATGGTCGCCGGTGAGTTTTTCAATTTCGCTTTCCACTTCGGTGGCGGCGATCCGGCCGAAGAGCCGGACGGCATGGCCCCGGGTGATTGCTTCCGGGTGGCTGACAAAGGGGAAAAGGCTGTAAAAGGGAGTGGCGCGGACAATGTCCGGCCGTTTTTCCGCGATGGTCCCAAAGGCCCACAGCACCTGAACCCTGCTGGAGGGAGCGCCGCGATGCATGAGCAAATGCCTGGTAAAGCCGCCGTAGATGTCGGCCCGCGCCGCAATAATTGAGCCGATGGATTCCAGCAGCCCCCAGTGGGTGGCAGCGGAATCGGAACAGGCCTCGTAGAGCCGGTGCAGCAGGTCGCTCACCGCCCCTGGTTTCCGGGTGGAGAGCCGCCGGCAGACCTGGCCCAGAATATGGGCGCATTGCCAGCGTGTTCCCTCGTCCGGGTCATAGAGCAATCGCTGGATGAAACGCAGGGTTTTGAGATCGTCGAAGGCCATGTCAACCAGGCCGTCGATATCCTGTTCCGCCATCATTCGGGTGACTGCCCCCTTGTCGGCCCGCTTCTTCTTGCGCTTGGGATCACGGGCCGGCTCCATGGCCGGGAGATCGCTTGCAGGATCTTCCTTGAGCAGGGCGCTGTCCTTGGCATTCTTGTCGGTGTGAAGCCGGTTGGCAAGTGCGGCCAGCTCCCGGTTGAGGCGGACAAAATAGAGGACCCCCGCCACCTTGCGACCGTCGACATTCTTGGTTTCGTAGACCTGATGGTTCTGCTCGTCGTAATTGTCGATCCGTCCCGTGAGGTAGTCCTCGTCGGGGAGCAGTTCCCACGCGAGATCCCAGTTGTCATCGCAGGCATGAACTATGGCCTCGACCATGGCCGCTCCCACATTGAAACCGGTGGGGTCGCAGGTGTATGTTGCGCCGCACTGGCATTCGCCCACGGTGAATTCATCCATTTTCCGCTGCGCCGGTTCCTTGGGGCGGCCCACATCCTGGCCGCAGAACGGGCACCAGGGCCTGAGTTTTATCTGTGCCTCTTTTGCCATGATTACAGCTCGTTCTCGATGGCCTCGACCAGGCGCGGGTCAACTGCATAGCCAAGATCCTTTGCCTTGGCGAGCGATTTTTTGGCAGCCTGGAAATCCTTATTGTAATAGAGGGCCACGGCGAGATTGTTGTGGGCCATGGGGAAGTCCGGTTCCAGCTTGACCGCTTCCTTGGCGGCCTTGACCGCCAGCGCGAAATTGCCGGCCATGACCTGGGCCGAGGCCAGGTTGATCCAGGCCATGTGCATTTTGGGATCGTTCATCGTGGCCAAGGTATAGGCCTCGATGGCCTTGCCGCTTTCGCCTTTTTGCTGCAAGATAAGGCCGATGTTGTTGTGGGGCTGGGCCAGGGACGGATTGACCTGCACCGCCGCCTGGTTTGCAGCCAGCGCCTTGTCCAGTTCGCCCTGTTCAAAATGCATGGCCCCGATGTTGATGAGGGCCTCTACGGCGTGGGGGTCGATCTCCAGGCATCTTTCCAGCGACCGCATGGCCTCGGCGGTTCTTCCTGCCTTGCGATACACCAGGGCCAGATGGTGGTGGGCCACGATATTGTCCGGGAGTTCAACGCATTTCTGTTCGAGTTCTTCAATTATCTTGGTCAGATCTTCCTGTTGGGCAGACATGGGGTATCCTCATCCTTCAAAATGGTTGAAAATCGTAAGCAGTTAGCACACAATAGCCATGTCGTTTAATGGTGGAACAGCAGCATGGCAATATTCAAAAAAAACAGCAGTGCTAACGGCGATGTGTATTCCGTAACGGCTCCTGAATCCGCTTTGTAACCTTCGAGGGAAAGCAGATGGTGTTGCAGGAAAAAGGCTTGTTCCGGAAAGCACCGGCAAACAGCCGAAGTGCGATATATATAAGCATGGCGGAGCCGGTGTGCAAGTGGGCCAAGTTACCATATGCTGAAAACTTCGTCAAAATCTTTGCCGGTTTCGGGTGTTGCCCGGCCCGGCCGGCGCAACCGCTTGACAGCCGCGGCCCCAGATGGTTTTCTGTGCGCTGGATGGGCAGGGTGCGAAGTGCCGGAAGATGACGATTACGGGAGGGATGGGCTTGTCCGCGGAGAAAGGATGTTCAGCACAAGGGTTGGTGGTGGCCGGTCTGGGCGGAGGTTCGGGAAAAAGCGTGATCGCGGTGGGTCTGGCCGCGGCCTTTTCCGGGCAGGGGCGACAGGTCGCGCCTTTCAAGAAAGGGCCGGACTATATTGATGCCGGCTGGCTGGCCCTGGCTGGAGGATATCCCTGCTACAATCTGGACCCCTACCTCATGAGTCCGGAAGCGCTCGACCGATCGTTCCGTCGTCACGTCCACGGGCGGGAACTGGTCATCATCGAGGGCAACCGGGGCCTCTATGACGGGGTCGATGGTGCAGGAACCTTCAGCACGGCGGAGCTCGCCAAGACTCTGGGGTTGCCGGTGCTGCTGGTGGTTGACTGCACCAAGACCACCCGCACCATGGCGGCCATGATTCTGGGCTGCCAGCGCTTTGATCCGGAGGTGCGGATCGGCGGGGTGATTTTAAACCGGGTGGGCACGTCCCGGCATGAGGCCATTGTCCGGCAGGCGGTGGAGCACTATACCGGTATCCCGGTTTTGGGCGCCATGCCCCGGTCCAAGGAGGATGCCTTTCCGCAGCGACATCTGGGGATTACCCCCTGTCCGGAGCATGCGGGCGCCGAGGCGGCGGTGCAGGCTCTGGCCGAAAAGGCTGCCCGGCATCTGGATCTTGCCGGGATAGAAAAGATGATGGCGCCCTGCGCCGGCGAGCCGGACGCGGGGCGCCCGGAGTTGCGGGGGGCGGAGGAGCCGGTGCGGATCGGCATCCTCAAGGATGCGGCGTTTCAGTTCTACTATGCGGAAAACCTGGAGGCGCTGGTCCGTTGCGGCGCCGAGCTGGTGGAGATCAACGCCCTGACCGCGCCGGAACTGCCCGATCTTGATGCTCTTTACATCGGGGGGGGCTTTCCGGAAACCAGCGCCGGTGCGCTTTCCGCCAATCTCTCCTTCCGGAATTCACTGAAAAGAGCTGCCGAGGACGGCCTGCCCATTTATGCCGAGTGTGGCGGCTTGATCTATCTCGGCGAAAGCATGGTGCTTGGTGACGAGCTTTTTCCCCTGGTGGGAGTTTTTCCGGTGCGATTCGGTCTGAGGAAAAAACCCCAGGCCCATGGCTATACCGTGCTGAAGGCGGAGGGGGAAAACCCTTATTATCCGCAGGGGACCGAGATCAAAGGGCATGAATTCCGGTATAGCCGGGTGGAGGAGTGGAACGGGGAGGTCGCTCAGCTTGCCCTGCGGATGGAGCGGGGGGTGGGGTTTGCCGGTGGCCGGGATGGCTTGGTGTTCAAGAATGTGTTGGCCTTGTATACCCACATTCACGCCCTGGGTACTCCGTCCTGGGCTCCGTCCCTGGTGGCCAGGGCGCGGGAGTATCATGCGGCCATGGCTTGAGACAGGTGTCTCCTGCGTTGACAAGCGGTGTGATCCCAGCCATGCTTGCACAGTATCGTGAAACCGGTGGTTTTTTTGTGAAAAAAAACAGGAGGAGTACGGATGAATCAGGGCGTACGGATGGTTCTTATGGTGGTGTCGGCAACATTGGTTTTGGCGGGGACGGCAGAGGCAGCGGATGATATTCGCGAAGGAAAGTGGGAGTTCACTTCGGAGATGCAGATGGAAGGCATGCCGCAGATGCCCGCGCTGCCCCCCGGCGTGGCGCTTCCTCCGGGGATTTCCGTTTCCACCCGGGGAAATACCATGCATTCGACGGTGGTGAAGTGTATCACCAAGGAAGATCTGGTGCCTGCTTCCTCCGAGCAGAAAAACGACGCCAAGTGCAAGACCACCAAGATGGAACGCAGGGGCAATACGGTCAAATGGAGCACCGTTTGCAACGACGGAGGCATGAAGATGACTGGAAACGGGGTTGCCACTTACAGCGGCGCGGTCATGGACAGCACCATGACCATGACAACCGAGGGCCAGGGGCAATCCATCAGGCAGACCGTGAAAACCAAAGGGAAATACCTGGGGCTGTGCGGCAAATAGCCTGTGCCGTGTGCCGCCCGCCGGTTCAGTGGCTGGTATAGGTGCCGAGAACCTTGGCTTCGATCTTCATTCGCGTGGCGCCGTCGGGCATGGGTTCCTGCCAGTGGATGAACTGGGTTACCACCCTGGAAAACGGCCCGTTGTCCTGCTTGCAGGCATCGCAAATGCTTTCGGCCTCGTCCCGGTAGATGATCACCTTGCTGGCCGGCTCTCCCTTGGCGTCAACCGCCGCCATTTTTCGGCAACCGCACTCCAGGCGGATAACCGCCACCCCGATTCCGTCGGGGCTTCCTTCCAGAATGCCGGCAATCATGGCCTCTTCATTTTTTTGAGCCTTGAGTTCCGGGCTCGGGGTGCTCTTTTTCTTGATCTTCGGTTTGCTGCTCATGACAATGACCCTTTTTCGGACAGGTTGAGAATGGCGCAGGTGAAATGCCTGCAAAAAAACAGCGGCTGATATCCTAAAAGATCGGGGCAGACTGGTCAACCTGAATCGTCTATTTCCTCTGCCGTCCCTCATTGCGGCGGGGATTCTTTTTTATTGACAAAAAAATGGTGGTGCATTAGAGGAAAGAGGAATTTGTGTCTCTTCCCGGAAGCAACGGACTCGATATTCTGCCTCGTTCTGTGGCAGTGCGATCTTGTTTATCAAATTTTTTTTAACCCTATATGGAGGAAGTACTATGTGGCAGATTGACATTGACAAAGACAAATGCGTTGGTGATGCAGAGTGCGTAAACGCTTGCCCCGCGCAGGTTTATGAGATGGTCGACGGCAAGGCTGAAGCTGTGAACGCCGACGAATGCCTGGGCTGTGAGACCTGTGTAGAGGTTTGCCCCGAGGGTGCACTCACCGTCACCGAGGTGTAATGTAGAAGTTGCAAAACATTGTGTGATGCGCGTAGGCCTATTCCCGCGATTGGGGATAGGCCTATTTATTTGCAGGCGACGGACGGTTTCGTTATGGTGCGGCAAACATTGAGGGAGAAAGCATGAGCTGGTTGGCGCGGTTGAAGCCGGGGGCGAGTACCCGCACCAATCTTCTGGTTGCCGCCCTGATGTGGAGCTTCATCGGTTTCTACCTCATGGTGCGCGGCTACCTTCTGGACCCGCCTCTGCCCGGGATGTTTTTTTTTCTGGCCCTGGGACTTGGCACGCTGAAGGCGTTTTGGCTCATCGAGCGGGCTGCCCGGAAAAATATCGCCCGGATTGTGGCGCGCCCGGATGGCATGTGTCTTGGCGGCGTCTATTCCTGGGGGATGTGGGGGATGGTTGTCTGCATGATGGTTGGCGGCCGCCTGTTGCGTAATTCTGCCGTGCCTCCCCTGGTGGTCGGTGTTATATATGTTGCTGTCGGCTGGGCGCTCCTGTTGTCGAGCAGGCTCATCTGGCGGGAGTGGAACGCAACAAAGTCTCTTCGTTGAATGAACAGGTTGTCTGGTATGGGAACACCTTCCTGGAATAGAGTGGAGGTTGATCGTGCCGCTCTGCGCCATAATTTTCGGCAGGTGCGGCATCTGGTCGGCCCGGCGGTGGACATTCTGGCCGTGGTCAAGGCTGATGCCTATGGGCATGGCCTTATCCCTGCGGCCCGGGCCTTTGCCGAGGCCGGAGCCGTCTCCTTTGGCGTGGCCGAGGTTGAAGAGGGTGTGCAACTGCGGCAGGCCGGGATAACCGGGCAGATCGTGGTCATGCTCGGGGTGGACCGGCAGGGGGCGGAGGAGGCGGTGGCCCACGATCTCACCCCGGTGGTCTATACCCTGGAAGCCATGGAAGCGCTTGCCGCCTGCGCGGCAAAGGCTGGTTGCCGGAAAGGGGTGCAGATCAAGGTCGATGTCGGCATGGGGCGGCTTGGTCTTCTCCCCCGCGAACTCGAGCCCTTTCTCGCTGCCTTGCGCCGGTTTCCCAATCTCTATCTCTCCGGGATCGCAAGCCATTTTCCCAAACCAGATGTGGAAGGCGATGCCACTACGGAAGAGCAGTATGGTGTGTTTCAGGCTCTGCTGAGCCGGGTGCAGGACACCGGGGAGGGACGGATCAGCCATATTGCCAACTCAGCCACCCTGATGCGCTACCCCGGAATGCGCTGTGATCTGGTACGGCCGGGGATTTCCCTCTATGGCTGTTACCCGGCGGATTGGCTGCGCCAGGTTTCCGGCCTGGACCTGCGGCCGGTCATGCGTTTTGCCACCACGGTGTTGCAGGTCAAGGAGGTTCCGGCGGGGCAGGGGATCAGCTATGGGTACAGGTATGTGACCGAGCGCCCCGCCAGGCTGGCGGTTCTGCCGGTGGGGTATGCGGACGGCTATCTGCGGCGCATGACAGGCAAGGCCGAGGTGTTGCTGGCTGGGCAGCGGGCCCCGATCCGGGGCATGATCTGCATGAATGCCTGCATGGCTGATGTGACGAATATCCCGGGAGTCAAGGCAGGGGATGAGGCGATATTGCTTGGGTGTCAGGGTGCAGGGGAGATCCGGGCCGAAGAAATCGCCCGCTGGTCCGAAACCATCAACTATGAGATTCTCTGCCTTTTCGGTTCCTGCAACCGGCAGGTGTATTATGACAGTGAAGAACCGGCAACACCGCCTGTTTGCTGAAAGGATGACGGACTTGTAAAAAGGTCACAGGTCCGTAATACAGGCAGCGAGCCGGCGAGACTCCGAAATCAAAGAGTTACAACGCGATAACCGTCGCCGGTCGCTTTCGCTTTCTGCTGTAATCGCGGCATGTCGAAGTCTGGCGCTTATCTGCGATTTTAACAAAAAAATTTTTCCGGATTACCGCGATGATCAAGACACGCCTGAAAACATTGATAGACCACTGCTTTGACCAAGGGGTTGAAGCCGGATTCTGGTCCGCCGCCGCGGCGGGCGGGTATTCCCTGGATGAGCCCAAGCATGCGGGCCAGGGCGATCTGGCCACCAACCTGGCCATGGTGGTGGCGGGAAAAGATAAAAAGAATCCCCGGGCCGTGGCCGCCCAGTTGCTGGAGATGCTTGCCCCCCACACCGATCTGCTGGAGCGGGTCGAAGTGGCGGGCCCGGGTTTTGTCAACTGCTACCTCAATAAGACGGTCTGGCAGTCGGTGCTGCCCGAGGTCTGCGCCAATGAGGCGACCTTCGGCCGCAGTGACATCGGAAAGGCCAAGAAGGTGCTGGTGGAATTCGTCAGCGCCAATCCCACCGGACCCTTGAGCGTCGGGCACGGGCGGCAGGCGGTTCTTGGCGACGCCATTGCCGGCCTGCTTTCCGCCACCGGCCATCAGGTCACCAGGGAATATTATTACAACGACGCCGGCCGGCAGATGCGGGTGCTGGGCGAATCCACCCGGGCCCGGTATCTGGAAGCGCTGGGGCTGCCCTTCACCTTTCCGGAAGACGGCTACCAGGGCCAGTACATCCGGGATATCGCCCAGGCGCTCATCGAGGAGCACGGCGATGGACTCAAAGACGAGCCCGAGGTCACGCCCTTTAAGAACAAGGCCGAGCGGGTCATCTTTGACGACATCAACACCACCCTGCACCGCCTTGGCATCGTCTTTGACAACTATTACAACGAACATTCGCTTTATGAAAACGGCTTGGTTGACGATGTGGTCGCCTCCCTGCGGGAAAAAGGGCTGGCCTACGATCAGGACGGCGCGGTCTGGTTCAAGGGCACCGAGTGTGGCCTGCCCCAGGACCGGGTGATCATCAAATCCACCGGCGAGCCCACCTACCGGCTGCCGGACATGGCCTATCACCGGGAGAAGTTCAAGCGCGGCTTCGACTGGATGGTCGACATCTTCGGCTCCGACCATATTGCCACGGTGCCGGATGTGCTGGCCGGGGTCAAGGCCCTGGGCTATGACCCGAGCAAGGTGACCGTGGTCCTGCACCAGTTCGTCACCCTGCTGCGCGACGGGCAGCAGGTGAAGATGTCCACCCGCAAGGCCAACTTCGTCACGGTGGACGAGCTGCTCGACGAGGTCGGCGCGGATGTGGCCCGCTTCTTTTTTCTCATGCGCAAGGCGGACAGCCAGTTGGAGTTTGACCTGGATCTGGCCACCAAGACCAGCCAGGAAAACCCGGTCTACTATGTCCAGTACGCCCATGCCCGTCTGCACAGCATCCGCAGGCAGGCCGAGGCCAAGGGGGTTGTTCTGGGAAGCTTGGCGGATGCGCCGGTCGGAAGACTCACCCTGGATGACGAGATTCTGCTGCTCAAGGCCATGGCCGGATTTCCCGGGCTGGTGCAGGGCGCGGCCCTTGATCTGGCCCCGCACCGGCTTGTTTTTTTTCTCCAGGACCTTGCCGGGCAGTTTCATAGCTACTACAATAAGCACCGGATTGTTTCCGAGGATGAGGAGTTGAGCCGGGCCCGTCTCTGGCTGGCCATGGGCTTGCGCATCGTCCTGCGCAATGGCCTAGCCCTGATTGGAGTGAGCGCGCCGGAATCCATGTAGGGCTTTGGCAATGTCCTGTTAAAAAGATCAGCATGAGGAGACGTTGCCTGGCAACGGATAATCTGGGTATGACCGCACCAAAGCAGAAAGGCAGATTTGGATTTGTTATCCGTTTTGAACTGGGATTGTTGGGGATGTTCAGCCTGACCCTGGTCACCGGCTGCATCTTTTTCTGGATGTTCATTATCGGCATTTGGGCCGGGCAGACGATCCTTCAGCCCACCCCGGGCGAGGCGGCGAAATCCCCGCTGGCAAAGCTTGCCGGGGTGCTCAAGCCTGGAAAACAGGACCCTGTCGAGCCCGGCGCCTCTTCCGCGCAAAAAGAAAACATGGAGCCGGCAACCGAGATGCCGGCGGAATCCGCCCCTGCTTCCGAAACGGAATGGGCCGAGGCCGAACCTTCTTTCTTTGCCCTGCAGATCGCCGCCGTCCGTGACCAGGACCGGGCGCAACAGGATGTCGCCGAATGGCGCGGCCGTGGCTATGAGGCGTTTTCCCTGCCGCCGGAGGACGAGGATGATCCGTTCATCCGGATTTACGTGGGTAAATTCGACAAGCTGGCCGATGCCAACCAGCTCATCGCCAAGCTGGAAAAAGAGGAGAAGGTCAAGGCCTATATCGCTCTGTTGCCGGCTTCCCGGCTGAAATCACCCTGATTCTTTTGTTGTGAAATCTTTTTCTTTGCGGGCGGGTATGGTAGAACGAACGGGTTCCTGCCGGCCAGCGGGGGCGGAAAAGGTGAGAGGCCGTCATGATTGTTGAACTCGCACAAAGCCGCGATTACAAAGGTTGTAGCCTCGCACCCTTTGATGCAGTGTTACGGACATGTGGATTGTTTCCCTTTTTACGAGGTCGTCATGATTCGTGATGCAAAAATGGACGATGTGAAGGTGATGTACGCCCTGTTGCAGCATTTTGCCAACAAGGGCTTGCTGCTGGGGCGGTCCTTGAGTTCCCTCTACGACCAACTGCGGGATTTCAAAGTCTTTGTCAAGGACGGCGACGACTCCGCGGCCGGGCAGATGCTCGGCATCTGCGCCCTGCATGTCTGCTGGGAAAACCTGGCGGAAATCCGCTCCCTGGCCGTGACGGAAGAAGCCCAGCGCCAGGGGATTGGCCGGCAGCTTGTTGAGGCCTGCCTGGCCGAGGCGGATCATTTCGGCATTACCAGGGTCTTCACCCTGACCTATCAGCCTGTTTTTTTTGAGCGGCTCGGGTTCAGGCCTATTGATAAGAACGAACTCCCCCACAAGGTGTGGAGTGACTGTATCCAGTGTCCGAAATTTCCGGACTGCAACGAAGAAGCCCTGATCTGGGAAAGATGAAAAATGTTCCAAAAAAATACTGATCGCGCCGGGCTGTGCCGTACCGCATGCCTTCGGCGTTGACCTTCTGGAGTGGAAATATGCTTGCTTCTGTTTTGAAAAAGGTTTTTGGCTCCAAAAACGAACGGGTTCTCAAGTCCATTCAACCGCTGGTGGCGGCGATCAACCAATTGGAGCCGGAGATCCAGAAGCTCGATGACGCTTCCCTGGTGGCGAAGACCGTGCTCTTTAAGGAGCGGCTCGCCGCCGGAGTCCCCTTGGACAGCCTGTTGCCCGAGGCCTTTGCCGTCTGCCGGGAAGCGGCTTGGCGGGTTTTGGGCATGCGGCATTTTGATGTGCAGCTCGTCGGCGGCATCATCCTCCATCAGGGCAAGATCGCCGAGATGAAAACCGGCGAGGGAAAAACCCTGGCCGCCACCCTGCCGGTATATCTCAATGCCCTTACCGGGCGCGGCGTGCATGTGGTCACGGTCAATGATTATCTGGCCCGGCGCGATGCCGAATGGATGGGAAAACTCTACCGCTTTCTCGGGCTTTCCGTCGGCTCCATTCTGCATGAGATGGATGACGCGGCCCGGAAGGAGGCCTATGGCGCCGATATTACCTACGGAACCAACAACGAGTTCGGCTTCGATTATCTGCGCGACAACATGAAGTTCGACCTCAAGGATTTCTGTCAGCGCGAGTTCCATTACGCCATTGTCGACGAGGTGGACTCCATTTTGATCGACGAGGCCCGCACCCCGCTGATCATCTCCGGCCCGGCCGAGATGTCCACCGAGCTCTACGAGCGCGCCGACCGGATCATTCCCAACTTCAAGGTTGGCGAACATTACACCCTGGATGAAAAGGCCCGGTCAGTCTCGCTCACCGAGGAAGGCGTGGCCCTGGGCGAGAAGCTCGTCGGGGTGGACAACCTCTACGACCCCCGGAACATCGAATGGCTGCATCATCTGAACCAGGCCTTGAAGGCCAATGTCCTCTTCAAGCGGGATGTGGATTATCTGGTGCGGGACGGCCAGGTGGTGATCGTGGACGAATTCACCGGCCGGGCCATGCAGGGCCGCCGGTTCAGCGACGGCCTGCACCAGGCCCTGGAGGCCAAGGAGCGGGTCAAGGTGGAGCGGGAGAACCAGACCCTGGCCTCCATCACCTTCCAGAACTACTTCCGGATGTACGAAAAGCTCGCCGGCATGACCGGCACCGCAGATACCGAGGCGGCGGAATTCAAGAAGATCTACAACCTCGACGTGGTGATTATCCCCACCCACAACACCATGATCCGCAAGGATTATGCCGATGTCATCTATAAAAACGCCAAGGCCAAGGATCGCGCCATCATCCGGGAGATCCAGGAGCTGCACAAGAAGGGCCAGCCCGTGCTGGTCGGCACCATCAGCATCGATGTTTCCGAGAAGATTTCCGCCATGCTGAAGAAAGCGGGCGTGCCCCACGCGGTGCTCAACGCCAAGCAGCATGAAAAGGAGGCCGAGATCGTCGCCGATGCCGGACAGAAGGGCAAGGTGACCATCGCCACCAACATGGCCGGCCGCGGTACCGACATCAAGCTGGGCGAGGGGGTCACCGAGCTGGGCGGGCTGCACATTTTGGGCACCAGCCGCCACGAGAGCCGTCGGATCGACAACCAGTTACGCGGCCGTTCCGGCCGTCAGGGCGATCCCGGCTCCTCCCGTTTCTACCTCTCCTTGGAGGACGACCTGCTGCGGATCTTCGGCTCCGACCGGATTTCGGGCATCATGGACAAGCTGGGCATGGAAGAGGACGAGCCCATCGAGCACACCATGATCAGCCGGGCCATTGAAAACGCCCAGCGCAAGGTGGAAGGGCATAACTTCGATATCCGCAAGCACCTGCTTGAGTACGACGACGTGATGAACAAGCAGCGTGAGGTTATCTACCGCCAGCGCCGCGAGGTCCTGGGCTCGGAGGATGTCCACGAGGTGATCACCGACATGTTCCCGGAACTGGCCGAAATGGTGGGGGGCGAGTTCGCCGAGGCGAGAATCCCCTCGGAGGAGTGGGATTGGAATGGGGTTGCCGAGAGGATGTTCGCCCTGTTCGGCTTTGCCGGGGAGTGGAGCGAGGAAGAGAAAAAGGATCTCGAGCCTGCCGCCTGTGCCGACCTGATCCTCGCCGCCTTGACAGACCGTTTTGCCAAGCGGGAGCAGGAGATCGGCGAATTGAACATGCGGCACCTGGAACGGGTTGTCCTGCTGCAGATCGTGGATCACCTCTGGAAAGAACACCTGCTCAACATGGATCACCTCAAGGAAGGCATCGGTCTTCGGGGCTATGGCCAGAAGAATCCGTTGGATGAGTACAAGAAGGAAGGCTTCAACATGTTCGGCGAGATGATCAACGCCGTAAAAACCCAGACCGTCAGCACCCTGTTTCGCCTTCAACTGGTGCGGGACGAGGAGGTGGCCGAACTGGAGCGCGAGCAGCGGGAGCAGCAGCAGCCCATGCAGCTCAGTCGCGGCGCCGAGGGAGAGGACGAGCACAAGCCTTTTTCCCGCGAAGGCGACAAGGTTGGGCGCAACGCCGACTGTCCCTGCGGCAGCGGCTTGAAATACAAACGGTGCTGCGGCAAGAGCAGCGGGAAGAAGTGAGATGGCGGCGGAAAAGTTTTCAGTTCAGGGGTTCAGGGCGGCGGCGGTCAACTCCGGCATTCGCGGCAAGGATCGGCTCGATCTTGCCCTGATAGTGAGCGACAAGCCGGCCGTGGTGGCCGGGGTCTTCACCCGCAGCCTGGTCAAGGCGGCGCCGGTGCTTCTCGACATGGAGCGGTGCAAGTCCGGCAAAGGGCAGGCCATTCTGGTCAATTCCGGCATCGCCAACGCCTGCACCGGCGAGGAGGGCATGCGTCTGGCCCGGCTGACCACGGCCATGGCGGCGGATGCCTTGAATATCGCCCCGGAGCTGGTGCAGGTCTGCTCCACCGGCATCATCGGCCAGCAACTGGAGCTCGCCTGCTTTCAGCGCGGGATTCCCAAGGCGGTCCAGGCCCTTGCCGTTGACGGCCTTGTTGATGTGGCCCAGGCGATCATGACCACCGATACCTTCCGCAAGATTGCGGTGCGCACCGCCCTCATCGACGGCAAGCCGGTCAAGCTCCTCGGGATGGCCAAGGGCGCGGGCATGATCATGCCCAACATGGCCACCATGCTTTCCTTTATCCTCACCGATGCCAAAATCGACCACGACCTGCTGCACAGTGTGCTGAAAAAGGTGGCGGCAAAAACCTTCAACGCCATCACCGTGGACGGCGACACCAGCACCAACGACACGGTGCTGGTGCTGGCCAACGGCCTGGCCCAGCATCCGCCCATTGCCGAGGACCGTCCCGAGGCGTTGCACGCCTTTGGCGCCGCCTTGGAGGATCTGTGCAAGGAGCTGGCCCTGATGATCGTCCGGGACGGGGAGGGCGCGACCAAGCTGGTGACCATCCGGGTCCGGGGCGCGGCCTCCGAGGTCCAGGCCGATCAGGCGGCCCGGACCGTGGCCAATTCCAATCTGGTTAAAACCGCCTTCTTCGGCGAGGATGCCAACTGGGGCAGGATCATCGCCGCCCTGGGCCGTTCCGGCGCGCAATTCGACCAGCAGCAGGTGGATATCGCCTTCGATGAGGTGGTCATGGTGAAGCAGGGGCTGGGCCAGGGCAGCGAGGTGGAGCAACGCGCCACCGAGGTGCTCAAAAGGCCGGAGTTCGTGGTGACCATCGACCTGCATGCCGGCGAGGGGAGCAAGGATATCCATACCTGCGATTTTTCCCTGGATTATGTGAAGATCAACGCAGATTACCGTTCCTAGGCGGCATGCGCAAGCCGTTGTTCATAAACAGCCTCGATGTGAAAATGACACGGGCGGCATACGGGGCTGTTTATGAATAAACTGAAAAGCGCAAGGTATTCATCAACAGCCCCGAAATTTCTTTTTCCGGCCCTGCTCGCCGCCGTTGTAGCCATCGGGTTGCTCCATCTTTTCACCCCCGGCGATCTGCACTTCTATCACAACACCTACCGGCGGCTCAGTTATTTTCCCATTGTGCTGGGCGGTCTCTGGTTCGGCGTGCGCGGCGGCCTGGGTCTGGCCCTGCTCTCCTCCATTGCCTTCATCCCCCATGTTCTCCTCTATGTCGGGCACGGCTCGCAGGCCGTGAGCGAGCTGATGGAGATCGTTCTCTATCTGGCGGCCGGTCTGCTGGTCGGGGTGATCTCCGGGCGGCAGACCCGGTTGCGTGAACGCTACCGGCAGTTGTCCGAGAGACTGCAGGCCTCCTATGCCCGGCTCCATGAGGAAACCGTTCAGCTCCTCGAAGCGGAGGCCCGGCTGGCCGCAGCCCAGAAATTCTCCGCCCTTGGCAAATTGTCCGCCTCCCTGGCCCATGAGATAAAAAACCCCCTCGCCTCCATCAAGGGCACGGCGGAAATTCTCCGCGATGAATTTCCCGGGGATCATCCGAAGCGGGAATTCGTGGATATCCTGTTCAAGGAAACAGGGCGGTTGCACGACACGGTGGAGGAAATCCTCCGTTATGCCAAAGGGCGGCCCCAGGAAAGAGAAGAGGCCTTGGAGCCGCTTGCTGCGGTGGCGCACCATGTCGGCGCGTTGCTGGAAAGGCAACTGCGGGAAAAACAGGTGCATTTTTTCCTGCCGGAGAACGATGAGGCCCGGCATCTGCTGGTGGAAAGCGCCAAGTTCTCCCAGATTCTCTTGAATCTTGGCCTCAACGCCCTGGAAGCGGTCGATCCTGGCGGCCGGATCTGGCTTCTGGCCGAAAACGGTGCGGACGGAGGGTGGCGGATTGCTGTCTGCGACGACGGACCGGGTGTGCCGGAGGCGGAAAAGGAACGGATATTTGAGCCGTTTTATTCGGGAAAGGGGGACGGCACCGGGCTTGGCCTGCTGATCAGCAGGAAAATAGTGGAGAGCTACGGCGGCAGCCTTCGGGCCACGGACCGTCCGGGGGGCGGGGCGTGCTTCGAGATTCTGCTCCCCCCGAAAAACGGCGCGGACCTTGGACAGGCAGGCTAAGGGCGGAGGCGAGGCGATGAAACCCCGGATACTGTTGATTGATGATGATGCAAGCCTGCGGCGGGTTACGGAGTACAACCTGAGCAGCGGTGGTTTCACCGTGCTTGGCGCAGCCTCGGGCCGGGAAGGACTGGCGCTTTTTCATCGGCACCACCCGGATCTGGTGATCACCGATGTGCAGCTTGGTGACCTGGACGGCTTGCAGGTCCTGGCCGCGGTGAAAGAGGAGTCGCCCCACACTCCGGTGCTGGTGATTACGGCCTTCGGCTCCATCGAGCTGGCGGTCAAGGCCATGCAGGAAGGGGCCTTCACCTTTCTGGCCAAGCCATTCGACCGGGAGGCTCTGCGGCTTTCCTGCCGGAAAGCCCTGGAGATGCGGCAACTGCACGAGCAGAAACAGCAGCTCAGCGGCGAGGTCAACCGGCTCACCGGCACCGAGGGGATGGAAACCGCCAATTCTGCCATGGCCGAATTGCTCGACACCGCAAGGCGGGCGGCCAACAGCGAGGCCACCGTCCTCATCGCCGGGGAATCCGGCACCGGCAAGGAGGTGCTGGCCAGGCTCATCCATCAGCACAGCCCCAGGGCGCAGGGTCCCATGGTGGCGGTGAACTGTGCGGCCATCCCGGAAAACCTGCTGGAAAGCGAACTTTTCGGCCATGTCAAAGGCGCCTTTACCGGGGCGGTGAGCAACCGCACAGGGAGGTTTCAAGCCGCGGCCGGCGGCACCCTGTTTTTGGACGAAATCGGCGAGCTGCGGCTGGACCTGCAGGCCAAGCTGCTCCGCGCCATCCAGGAAAGAGTGGTCTCCCCGGTCGGCGCGGATGCGCCGGAAGCGGTGGATGTCCGGCTGATTGCCGCTTCCAACCGGGATCTTTATGCAGCCATCGGCCAGGGAACCTTTCGGGAGGATCTCTATTACCGGCTGGGGGTAATTCTTTTGCATCTTCCGCCTCTGCGGGAACGGCGGGAGGATATTCCAGGGCTGGTGACGCATTTTCTCCTGAAAGTGGGAGCTCCCGCCGGGGTGCGCTTTTCCGCCGAAGCCTTGGCCAGGCTCAAGGCGCATTTCTGGCCCGGCAATATCCGGGAGCTGCAAAATATTGTCGAGCGGGCGGTTATCCTGCGCAGGGGGGTGCTCATCGAGGCCGATGAACTTCAGCTTGCTGCCTGCCCCCAGCCTGCAATGGGAAACGGGATTCCGGAAATCCCGGATGAGGGGCTTTCCCTGGAAGCGGTTGAGCAGGGCTTGATTAGAAAAGCCCTGGCCAAGGCCAACGGCAATCGCTCCGAGGCTGCCCGACTGCTGAAGATTCCCCGCCATGTCCTGATCTATCGTCTGGAAAAATTCAAAATCTGATTGTCCTTGTTCAGTGGAGAATATTCTGTAGGCGTCTTGGCGAATATTCTCCATATCTTCACTGTCTCCATCGCTTTCATTTTCGAGTCACGCCTGTAAAACCTGCCGGGAAAAGGGCTGCCGTTTTCTGTGTCGCGGTGGCATGGGCCTTGCTTTGTCTGTGGATGGCATTGAAAGGAGGCAGGCTGCGGGAATGGGTGCAAGAACCGGGCGCGGGAAGCGATACATCTTTGGAACAGTGGGGTTGCTTGGCATCCTGGCCGGGATCTGGTGGGGGATTGGCAATGCCCATTTTACTGTCTGGAAGTCCAAAAACACCACGCTTGTGGTGCGGGCGCACACTGGAATGACCGGCGGAGAGCCAAGGGCGCAGGCCTGTTCCGAGTGCGATCAAAACGTCTGTTCTGCAACGGCGGCGTCCTGGCGGGAGCTGTTCAGGAAAAGGTTTGGCGGTACTGATGCCGAAAAATGGAAACAGGGAGAGGCGCGGTGAAAAAAACGGCTGGAGTGATTGTGGCGGTTACGATGTCCGTGGTGCTGGCCGGTGCGGCCATGGCCGGTTTGTGGGGAAGCAAGGTAAAGACCCTGACCCCGGCCAAGGGGAGGCTGGAAATCCCCGTGGCGTCCATTGATGACGGCAAAGCCCACCATTTCAAGGTGCAGGCCGGCGACGGGGTGATGGTGACTTTTTTTGTGCTGAAAAGCAAAGACGGCGTTATCCGGTCGGCCATAGACGCCTGCGATGTTTGTTACCGTGCGGGCAAGGGCTACGAGCAGAGCGGTGATGAGATGGTCTGTCTCAACTGCGGCATGCGTTTTGCCTCGGCCAGGATCAACGAGGTGAAAGGAGGCTGCAATCCGGCTCCCCTGAACAGAACCATTGAAGGGAACATGCTGGTGATTGCCATGGCCGATATCGACCGGAACAGTTGGTATTGCACATATAAAAAGTAAGGAGCAACACTGCTGATGGCGTACGATCTTGAAAAGTACCGGGAAAAGCGGGAGCGGGTTCTGGGGGTGAAAAAACGGGGGATGGGGTTCGGCCGCGTGGCCACCCTCGTCTCCCTCGCCATTCTGCTTGGCCTGGGAATGGTTGTCATCCCCAGGTCCATCGCCTTTTTGAAAAATCGCCAGCTTGAGGACGCAATTTACAAATTGTCCGGAGAGCGGGCCGCATCGGAACGGGTGCTGGCGGAACTCACACAGCAGGAGGGGGTGCGCGAGGTGGTGATGGACGGTCATGGCTCGCGGGTTGTCGTTACCTTCAACAAAGGGGTGCTTGACACGGCAAGGATTTCCGCCTTTTTCCTGCGGCAGGGGGTGCAGGCGGTGCTGCTCAATGAGGTCGGCCACCACCAGCGGCTGCACACCATGAAAAAGGAGGCCGAGGCGACCGGCGGCCAGTAGCGGCGGCCGGACTTGCGCGGGGAAAAACAGATGAAGCTCTACCATATCTCGTATAGCAATCTCAAGCGCCGCAAGGGCAAGGTGATTTTTCTCGTGCTCGGCCTGGTGCTGGGAATCGCCACCATCGTCACCCTGTTGTCCATCACGGAGAGCATGACCCGGGACATCGAGGAAAGGCTGGACCGGTTCGGGGCCAACATCGTCATGGTTCCCAAAAGCGAGAATCTTGCCTTGAGCTATGGCGGCATCACGGTGGGCGGCGTGAACTATGCGGTCCAGGAGTTTGCAGAAAAAGACCTCGGGGGAATCCGGGAGATTGAAAACCGCGAGAATCTCGGAGCGGTGGCCCCCAAGGTTCTCGGCGCGGCCCAGGTTATGGGGCGGCAGGTGCTCATGATGGGGGTTGATTTCGCGGTGGAGCTGCCGCTGAAAACCTGGTGGCATCTGGACGGCGCCGCTCCGGCGGCTTCGGGGGATCTGCTTGTCGGGGCGGAGGCGGCTGCGGCATTGCATCTTGCCCTCGGCGACACGCTGCCGCTCGGAAGCCGGACCTTCACGGTGACGGCCATCCTCCAGCCTACAGGGGCTGCGGAAGACGGCATGATCATCGGCGATCTTCATGCCGTGCAGGAAGTCCTGGGCAAAAAGGGCATCGTTTCCCTGGTGGAGATCGCCGCTTTCTGCCGGGATTGTCCGATCACCGAGCTGGTTTTGCAGATCGCCGAGAAATTCCCCAACGCCAAGGTCACGGCGCTCAGGCAGGCGGTGATGGCCAAGATGCAATCCATCGAGTTGTTCAAGGCCTTCAGCTACGGCGTTGCCGGGCTGGTGATCTTCATCGGTTCGCTTTTGGTTTTTGTCACCATGATGGGGGCGGTGAACGAGCGGACCCGCGAGATCGGCATTTTCCGGGCCATCGGCTTTCGACGGGGGCATGTCATGCAGATCATTCTGCTGGAAGCCATAGTGGTCGGTTTTGTCGGCGGCTTCATGGGCTTTGCCGGCGGCAATCTCATTGCCTGGTCGATTTTGCCTGTGGTCATCCCCGGCGGAACCTTTGCCGGGGTGAATCTTCCCCTCGGCGGACTGGCCATCCTGCTTTCCATTTCCCTCAGCCTGCTGGCCAGCCTCTATCCGGCCAGGAAAGGCAGCAGCCTTGACCCCAGCGAAGCGCTGCGGGCACTGTAAGCGGCCAACAGCGCCGCATTTGCTTCGCAGTCTCGCTGCGCTCGCTTAGCTGTCATCGGTCTGATCCGCATACCGTGTGTATGGCGGACAGGCCTCTTCCGCGCATCAGCAGCGCCGCCGACCGCTTACAGCCTGAGGTGGTCTGGTCTGTTGGTGCCTCTGGTGAACGATTACCGGGCAACGGGTAAGGAGAAGTCATGCAAGCACAAGAAAACACGGGGCAACATCTCATTGAGATCAGGGATATCGGCAAGGATTACCAGCTCGGGGCGAACACGGTGAGCGCCATCCGGCATATGCATTTTCACGTGGACGATGGAGAATTCATCAGCATCATGGGGCAGTCCGGCTCCGGGAAAAGCACCTTGCTTGCCGTGCTCGGCGGGCTCAACCATCCGAGCCGGGGGCAGGTTCTGGTCGATTCCCTGGATGTCTATGGGCTGAGCAGCGAACAGCGGGCCGATTTCCGCAGCGAGTATATCGGCATCATCTTTCAGTCCTTTCAGCTCATCCCCTACCTGACGGTGCTGGAAAACATCAAGCTGCCCATGGCCATCACCGGCATCTCCGCCAAGGAGCAGGACGGCATGGCCCGTTCGGTTCTCGAAAAGGTCGGGCTCGGAGCCAAGGCACACCGCTTGCCGGACCAGCTTTCCGGCGGCGAGCAGGAACGGGTCGCCATTGCCAGGGCCATTGTCAACCGGCCGCCCATCCTGCTGGCCGATGAGCCCACCGGCAGCCTCGACAGCGAGACCGCGGAAGGGGTCATGGCCCTGCTTCGCCAGTTGAACGAGGAGGGATTGACCATCATCATGGTGACCCATAATCCGGACGCCTGCCGCCATGCCGGCAGGACCATCCTGGTCAGGGATGGTCTCTGTCTGGCCCAGTGAATTCAGCGCTATTTTTTTCGTCAAATGATAATTACCTTTGACACTATTCTCCTGAAAATTATACAATAAATGCTGTGTAGGTGTTATTACCTGTCCATTGTGCTTCCGGTGGCTGGCTCCCGGCCGGCGCCGGAAGGTTCCTTGTCGTGTCTGTATGGGGGTCCGGATCTTCCGGAAAAAGCAAAAAAACAATACAGCGAGGAGAGATTTCATGGGAAGCAGCGTGAAGAAAATCGGGATGATGGGCCTGGCCCTGTTGGCCAGCGCCATGTTTGTTGCCGCGGCGCACGCGGAAATCAAGGTCGGAATCCTGGCCCTGCGGGGCGCGCCCAAGGTCATGGAGGAATGGTCTGCCACCGGGGAGTATCTCACCGGCAAGATGGGTGAGCCGGTCACCATTATGCCTCTGGAGTTCAACGCCATTGCGCCCATGCTCAGGGACGGGAAGATCGATTTCATGCTGGCGAACTCCGCCTTTTTCGTGGAGATGGAAAAGCTCTACGGCGCCAAACCCGTGGCCATGCAGGTCAACTCGGCGGGCGGCAAGCCGGTCAAGGAGTTCGGCGGGGTGATCTTTGTGCGCAAGGACAGCCCCCTCAATACGCTTTCCGACCTCAAGGGCAAGAAATTCATGGTGGTGAAGGCCTCTTCTTTCGGCGGCGGCCAGATGGCATTGCGGCTGCTGCTTCAGAACGGCATTGATTACCGGAAGGATTTCGCCGAGTTCAAGGAAGGCGGCAAGCATGACAACGTGGTTCTGGCCGTGAAGAACGGGGCCATGGATGTAGGCACCGTGCGCACCGACACCCTGGAGGCCATGGAAAAGGAAGGCAAGATATCCCTGTCCGATTTCAAGATCATCAACCCGATCAAAGATGACTTCCCCTTTGTCCGCAGCACCGAGCTGTATCCCGAGTGGCCCATGGCCGCGGCAAAGCATGTTGACGCCGCCAAGGTCAAAAAATTAGGCGACGCCCTCCTGGCGGTAAAATCTGATTCCGACGCGGCGAAAAAGGCCGGTATCATCGGCTGGGCGCCGCCCGCAGATTTTAAAAGCGTGCGGGAATGTTTGAAGGCGCTTAAATATGGGGCTTTTGCCAACTAAAATCTATTAATAGGAAAGGGAGAGGCGACACAATGCGAATCAAAACAATTTTTTTCACGGCTCTATGCGTTATATGTCTTGCGAGTCCAGTGTTTGCTGCGGAGACTTATGTCTTTGGGGTGCATCCTTATAAAAATCCTGCAGAGCTGGCAACCATCTTTAAACCTATGATCTCTTTGCTTGAGGCAGAGACAGGGGCAAAAATCTCCTTTCGGAGCGCCAAGGATTATGAATCGTTCAATCAGTCCATTCTCAAGGGGGAGATTGACATTTTTTTCATGGGACCTTCGATTTACGCCGAACTTTACGCGCAGCATCCAGACAAGGTTCGTCTGGTGGCCACGGCTCTTGATAAGGGCAAACCGACCTTCAAGGGGGTAATTGTGGCTAAAAAGGATTCTGCCATCAATTCTCTGGCGGACCTCAAGGGGAAGAAATTCGCTTTTGGCGACCGTGACTCGACCCTCTCTTGCTATATCCCGGCGGCAATGCTGATGGATGCGGGCGTTTTTGATTCCCTCAAGTATGATTTTACAGGAAAGCACGACAATGTGGCCCAGTCTGTTCTGCAGGGCGGGCATGATGCCGGTGGTATCAAGCCGGATGTGGCCGAAAAGTATATGGGGCAAGGCCTCAAGATAATCGCCGAGAGTGCGCCTGTGTATGAGCATGTAATCGGCGTCGGCTCCAAGGTCGACGACGCCACCATGACAAAGATTCAGAAGGCGCTGGTCCAGGTGAAAGATCCGACAGTGTATACCTCCATCCAGAAAAGTTATACCGGCTTTGCCGTAACCAAGCCGGGGGATTATGCCAGTCTGTTGAAAATTATAAAAAAAGTTGATGCGAAGATCTCCAAATAATCCGAAGGGGAATTGAATGGCTTCGAAAAAAAGAGGAATTGCCGCCAGGTTTATTCTCATCGTTTCAATCCTGGCGCAGGCTCTGATGATAGTGCTGGCGGTGGTGGCTATCTTCACCGCCAGCAGTTCACAGAAAAAGCAGGCGGACGGGTTCATCAACCGGCTGGAATCCGAGCAGGCGGAGCAGGAAAAGCTGCTGGCCGGGAAATTGAGGCAGAAAGGGGAATCCGTCGCCGCGCTCCTGTCGCAAACCGGATCGGCCCTGATCGTTGGCTATGATTTCGATTCCATGACCAGGCTTGCCGCCAACGCCAAGAACGACGAAGACGTTGTTTCCGTGGTCTTTTACGACAAGGATAAGAGTGTGCTTGCCGAGGCCAAGGACCAGGAGCAAGCCAAGGAAACCCTGCGCAAGGAAATCCTCTTTGACGGCAAGGGAATCGGATTTGTCGAGGTGGGCTTGAGTTTTGCCGGGGTGGAGAAAAATTCCGCGGAAGTTTCCCTCCGCATCGAGGAACTGGTGCGGACCACCCAGGAGGAACTGACCGCGGCTTCCTGGCGGTTGGGGCTGGTCATTGTGCTCGCCATCGGTTGCGTGGTGCTGGCCCTGTGTTTTGCGGTGTATTGGAGTCTGTCTCATTTTGTCATCACCCCGGTCGGCAAAATCATTAATGGCTTGGAGGAGTGCGCCTCCCAGGTGACTTCCGCCTCGGGGCAGCTTTCCTCCTCGGCGCATACCTTGGCGGAAGGCGCCTCCGAGGAGGCGGCTTCCCTGGAAGAGACTTCCGCCTCCCTGGAAGAGGTTTCGACCATGGCCCGGCGCAATGCCGATAATGCCGCCGAGTGCAATTCGCTCATGCGAGAGGTGAATACGGTGATGGGCAAGGCCAATCAGTCCATGGCCGCGCAAACGACAGCCATGGAAGAAATTTCCAAGGCCAGCGAGCAGACCTCGAAGATTATCAAAACCATTGACGAGATAGCCTTTCAGACCAATCTGCTGGCCTTGAACGCCGCGGTTGAGGCGGCCAGGGCCGGCGAGGCCGGGGCCGGATTTGCCGTGGTCGCCGACGAGGTCCGCAATCTGGCCATGCGGGCGGCGGAAGCGGCTCGCAACACCGCGGAGCTTATCGAAGGCACGGTGAAGAAGGTGAAGGAGGGAGAGGAGTTGCTGGTGCAAACCAACGAGGATTTCTGCGAGGTTGCCGAGGTGGCGGCCAAGGTGGGCAGTCTGGTTGATGAAATCGCCATTGCCTCCGGGGAGCAGACCTCGGGGCTTGATCAGGTCAACACGGCGATCAGCGAAATCGACCGGGTCACCCAGCAGACCGCTGCCAGCTCGGAAGAAGCGGCCAGCGCTTCGGAGGAGTTGAGCGCCCAGGCGGAGTACATGAAAAATTATGTGGAAGAACTGGCGGTGCTGGTCAGCGGCGGGGTCAAGAAAAGCAGCGCTGCGTTAAAACGGCCGCCGGAGGCAAGCAGGCGGAAGACCTCCCGCCAGTCCGCAAGCAGGGCACTGACGGCGCCGCCAAGGGCGAAGGGCGCCGCCAAGGCTCTGCCGCCAGCCTCGGTCGGCAAGAAAAAGGCTGAAGAGGTGATTCCCTTTGAAGATGAAAAGTTCGAGGATTTTTGACCCCTGCCTGTGAGAGCAAGAAAAATCCCGCCTTGAAAGAGGCGGGATTTTTTTATCGGTTGTACTTCTCCTCGCAGGCGAGAAGGATCTCCTGCTGGGCATCGGCAAGCACCTTCCGTGCTTCTGTCACATCCTGGCCGATCTGGGCTGCCAGTTCTCCCGCGCCGGAAAATTTCTTTTCCCCACGCAGGAAACGGAGCAGGTTTATCTTGATCGGCTTGCCGTAGATATCCTGATTGAAGTCAAAGATATGGGTTTCGGCGGAAAGCTTTTGCCCTGCAAAGGTCGGGTTGTAGCCGATGTTGAGTACGCCGCCGTAGCATTTTCCGTCATAGATTACCTGGGTGACGTACACGCCCAAACGCGGGCAGAGATCTTCCTCGGCAATGGCGAGGTTGGCGGTGGGAAAGCCCAGCAGGGGGCCGCCACGTTGCTGGCCCATTTTGACCTCGCCCCGGATCTGGTAGTAGCGCCCCAGCAGTTTTTTGACATCGGCCATCTTGCCCAACCCCACCAGCTCCCGGATTTTGGTACTGCTGGCCAGCATCCCCTCGACATAGTAGGGCTCCACCACCGAGACCGTGAATCCCTTGGCCTTGCCTTGCTCCTGCAGAAAGGAGATGTCGCCCTGACGGCTCTTGCCGAAAGCGTAGTCGTACCCCACCACCAGGTCCTGGACGCCGATGGTCTTGCGCAGGACTTGGTCCACAAAGGTCTCGGCCGGGGTGTTGGCAAATTCCCTGGTAAAGGGAAGGATGATCAGCGCATCGATATTGGCCAGAGCGATGAGTTCTTTTTTCTGTTCGGCGGTGGAAATGAGCTTCAGGCCGATGTCCGGGCGGACCACCTTGAGCGGGTGCGGCTCAAAGGTCACAACCACGCTGGCGCCCTTGTTCTGATAGGCCCGGCTCACCACCTCGGAGAAAAGGATTTGATGGCCCAGATGGACGCCGTCAAAGTTGCCGATGGTGACGGCCGCCCTGGGGAAAGGGGCTGGTATCTCGCTGATGTTTGTGAATATATCCATGGTGATGGGCGTCCTGATTGAGTGTGCGCATACAATAGGCGACAACCGGGAAAAGGTCAAGCCGCCGGACAGGGAGATTTTTTATGGAGGGTTCTTGTAAATTTTCTTGACAAACACCACCCGGAAAAACTATTATCGCCTCTCACGATGTGCCGAAGTGGCGGAATTGGTAGACGCGCTAGGTTCAGGGTCTAGTGGGGGTTTCCTCGTGGAAGTTCGAGTCTTCTCTTCGGCACCATCTTGAAAATATGTGTGGTGAAAAATCTGGTCATGCTTCGGCGTGGCCTTTTTTTTTGCCCTGCGCAATGATCTGTTCTCCCGGCCGGCGAGCGCCTGCTCTTTCGGATTCTCCGCGTTGCCGCCTCTCTTTTTGTTGACCTGGCATGGGGGATCCATGCTATAATACCGGCATTTCCCCAAGGATATCTCAACGGAGTCCCACAGTATATGGATATAGCTACCCTTATCGGCCTGGTAATGGGCTTCGGGGCCGTGATCGGCGGCCAGCTTCTTGAAGGCGGCCACATCGAAGCCCTTCTGCAGCCCACTGCAGCCCTTATTGTTTTGGGAGGAACCTTTGGCGCAACCTTTGTCTCCTTTCCCCTTCCGGACCTTCTGCGGGCTTTCAGCAGCGCCGCCACGGCTTTTTTTCCCCAGGAAGAAGACCCGGAGGATCTGATCGGCAAGCTGGTCGGTTTTGCCAGCACCGCCAGAAAAAACGGCCTCATAACCCTGGAGCAGGACGCGCAGCGGGTCAAGGACCGCTTTCTGGGCCAGGGACTGGAAATGGTTGTGGACGGGATGGACCCCGAGGAGGTCATGGCGGTTCTGCAGATCGAACTTACCAATTTCGAGGAGCGCCACAAGGTCAGCGCCGAGGTGTTTGAGGCCGCCGGCGGTTTTGCCCCGACCATCGGCATCATCGGCGCGGTTCTGGGCTTGATCCATGTCATGAACAATCTCTCCGACACCTCCAAGCTCGGCGCCGGGATTGCCGTGGCCTTCGTGGCCACGATCTACGGCCTGATGATCGCCAACATCGTCTGCATTCCCATCAGCACCAAACTCAAGAAACGATTGAAGGAGCAGATCCTGCAGCGGGAAATAGTGATCGAGGGCCTTCTTGCCATCCAGAAAGGCGAAAATCCCCGGATGATCGAAAAACGGCTGCGCGGGTTTACCCTGACCAGCGGGGTGCTGATCTACAGCAGGGGCGCCGGCGGTTCATGAGCAGCAGCCATTTTGTGGCTATCGAATTGTAGCGGTCTTGGGGAACGATTGTCATGAGCAGACTGAAGAAGAAAAAAGCCCATGAAAAAGAACCGAATCTGGAGCGGTGGCTTGTTTCCTACGCGGATTTCATCACCCTGCTTTTCGCCGTCTTTGTAATGCTCTATGCCATGTCCATCGTGGACCAGAAAAAGATGGAGGAGGTGCAGGCCTCCATCCAATCCTCCTTTTCCGGGCCGCAAACGTTAACTCCGGCCCTCAAGGTTATCGGCAACAAGGATTTTGGCCTGATCCCCGAAGCGGTGGAGCCGCCGGTGCCGGTCCAGCCCCAGGATGAGGCCACTGCCGCCGCCGAGGCCCAGGAGTTCAGCCAGATTAAGAATGATATCCAGAGCAATCTCCAGGAGTATGGCGCCAAAAACGAGGTGCAGTTGACCGTCAACGAACGGGGGCTGGTGATCAGCCTGAAAGAGGCCGGGTTTTTTCCTTCCGGCACCGCCAAGGTGCAGCCGGACGCCCTGCCCCTGCTGGACAAGATCGCCATCTCCATCTCCCGCTATGCCAATACCCTCCGCATCGAGGGGCATACGGACAATGTGGCGATCAACTCCCCGGCCTTTCCCTCGAACTGGGAACTCTCCACGGCCCGTGCCAACAGCATCGTCCATTATCTCATCGAGAAACACGGTTTCAAGGGCGCCAAGCTTTCGGTGACCGGGTATGCCGAATACCGGCCGATTGCCGATAACGCCAGCGAAGCAGGGCGGAAGCTCAACCGGCGGGTTGATATTGTCATGCTCTCCCGGAAGGGAGCCCAAGGCGAGGCCCTGAAATTCGACGGGGAATAACGGATGCGCGTCCACTCCGGGGAGAAGGCCGGGCGGAAGCATGATCCCGCCTCCAAATGGATGCCGGTGGGGGTGACTCCGGAGGAGGAGTTGGCCGATCTGTGGTCCCTGGTGTTGCATGCCGCAGATATCGAGCATGGCCTTCGCCATGGCGAAACGGGCTGGCAGCTCCTGGTTTCGGAGGAAAACATCTCCGGGGCCAGGGAGGAGTTGTTTCTTTTCTCGGAAGAAAACCGGAACTGGCCGCCGGAACGGGCAGCCCGCTCCGGCCAGGAGTCCATTGTCGAGAATTCGCCGCCCGTGCTGCCGGTCATGGGCGCGCTGGCCGTTTTTCATGCCATCACCGGCGGCGGGGAGGGGGGCGGCCACTGGTTTGACCTCGGCGTCCTCGACAGGGCCCGGGTGATGGACGACGGCCAGTGGTGGCGTCTGATCACCGCCCTGACCCTGCATGCGGACAGCGTGCATCTTCTGGGCAATATTTTTTTCGGGGGGTTGCTGGTCCACTCCCTGTGCCGGCATCTCGGCAGCGGGATTGCCTGGTTCTCGGTGCTGCTTGCCGGGATTCTTGCCAATGCCATCAATGTGATCCTTCACGGCGAATCTTATCGTTCCGTTGGTTTTTCCACTGCGGTTTTCGGCATGGTCGGGATGTTGAGCGGCATGCGTTTGCGCAGGATCGGCGGTTGGCAGGAGATGGTGCTTGCCTTGGGCAGCGCGGCAAGCCTGCTGGCGCTCATGGGGGCCTCCGGAGAGAGAACCGATCTGGGCGCGCATTTCTGGGGGGTTGTTGTCGGCCTGCTGACTGGAGTGCTCCTTGGCGCGCTCGGGTTTGCCGGAAAACGGGTTCTTGCTCCCCTAGGCCAATGGCTGCTTTTTGCCGGCAGTCTGGCGGCGGTGCTTGGCTGCTGGCTGTACGCCCTGTATCCTTGGGAAGGTTTGTGGTTTGTAGAATGATGTGTTACGGTGGGGCAATCCAGCTTCGCCCGTATGAAAACCGGTGAAAATTTTTTCAAAAAAAGGAGTCGAATCGATGGCTTGGGATGATCAGCAGCCACCTTGGGGCAAGAAAAAAGGCCCGCAAACCCCGGAAGAGGTTATCGCCCTCTTGCTCACCAAGATCAAAGAATTTTTCGACGGCGGAGAGAAGAGCGCAACCGGCGCAACCGGCGGGACGGGGCCGAATATTCCCGGGGGTGGTCTCTTTGCCCGCTTCGGCAGGGCCGGCCTGCTCATCGGCGTTTTTCTCCTGGCCAATATCCTCTACTCCGCCTTTTACACCATCGCTCCGGGCGAAAAGGGTGTGGTGCTGCGTTTCGGCAAATACGTCAAAACCACCTCCTCGGGCCTGAATTTCAAGCTGCCCTTAATGGACCAGGTCATCAAGGTGGATGTGGAAAACGTCCGCAAGGAGGAATTCGGCTTCAGGACCAAAGTCGCCGGCCAGCGCAGCGAGTTTTCGAAGACCGGCTACGAGGCCGAATCGCTCATGCTCACCAGCGATCGCAATGTCATAGATCTGGAGTGGGTCATCCAGTACAAGGTGCAGGACCCGATTTTCTTTGCCTTTAAGGTCAAGGATGTCAAGCAGGCGGTCCGTGATATTTCCGAGGTTGTCCTGCGCCGCATCGTCGGCAACTTGACCTTTGATTATGTGCTCAGCAATCGGGAAATTCTCGCCGCCGCCACCCAACGCGAGGTGCAGGACTCTCTGGACCGCTACCAGACCGGGGTGAAAATCGTTACCGTCCAGTTGCAGGATGTTAACCCGCCGGAACACGTCAAGCCCGCCTTCAACGAGGTCAACGAGGCGGATCAGGATATGAAGCGGCTGGTGAACGAGGCGGAGGAGGCCTATAACCGGGAGGTGCCCAAGGCCCGGGGCGATGCGTTGAAAATGCTGGAAGAGGCGCAAGGCTATGCGGTGGAACGGGTGAATCTGGCCAAGGGCGAGACCTCCCGGTTCCTGGCGATCCTCAAGGAATACAAGGGGGGGCAGGACGTCACCCGGAGACGGATGTACCTGGAAACCATGCAGGAGGTTCTGCCCAAGGTCAACGAGATCTATGTGGTTGAAGGCGACAGGGGGGGAGTTCTGCCGTTTCTCGATGTGAGAGGAGGGGGCAAGGGTACGCCGAAGGCGCAATGAAAATACCGGGCATCTTCGTACAGGCTGCGGCGCGGATTAAGAATACAGACAGGGGAAGCCAGTGAATACTATATTGCGTGGTGTGTTGATAGCGGCGGTGGTGGCGGCGGGAGTGGTGCTGGCCAATGCGTTTTTCGTTCTGCCCGAGGGCAAACAGGCGGTGATCACCCAGTTCGGCCGTCCGGTGGGCAAACCCATCACCCAGGCCGGGTTGAAATTCAAGACGCCTTTTATCCAGGAGGTGACTTTTTTCGACAAGATGATTCTTATCTGGGACGGGGATCCGAACCAGATTCCCACCAACGACAAAACCTTTGTCTATCTGGATATCACGGCGCGCTGGCGGATCTCCAACGCCCTGGTTTTCCTGCAGGCGGTCAACAACGAGAATCGGGCCATGACCATCCTTGATGATATCATCGACGGCACGGTCCGGGATCTGGTCAACAAGAACGATCTGGTGGAAATCATCCGCAGTTCGGATTGGAAACCCGAAGAAATGGGCTTTGGCCCCGCGGGCAAGGATGAGCAGATCCGCTACGGGCGGGACAAGATTTCCGCCCTGATTCATGCCGCCGCCTCCAAGGTCACGCCCCAGTACGGTATCGAGCTGGTGGATGTGATGTTCAAGCGGGTCAACTACATCGAAACGGTCCAGCAGCGGGTGTACGAGCGGATGATCTCCGAGCGCAAGCGCATCGCGGCGGAAAAGCGTTCCACCGGCGAGGGACAGAAATCCGAGATCCTCGGCAAGCTTGAGCGGGAATTGAGGGAGGTCAGTTCCAAGGCCGTCCGCGAGACCCAGGAGATCAAGGGCAGGGCCGATGGCGAAGCCGCCAGGATTTATGCGGCGGCCTATAACCAGGATCCCGAGTTCTACGCCTTTTCGAAGACCCTGGACGCCTACCGGCATACCATGGGGGAAAACACCCGGTTGGTGATTTCTCCGGACTCGCCGTTTTACCGGTATCTGAAAACCGTCAAGTAACTGTAACTGCCCAGCAGCACAGCATCTGCTTCGCAGTCTCGCTACGCTCGCTTAGCTGTCATCGGCCGGCTCATGTGCACTAGCACACTTCGCCGGTCTCTTCCGCGCATCTGCGGCAGCAGCGAAGCGGCGCTGCTGAACAGTTACAGTTGGGATGTTTCAGTCCGCTTTCGGTCTGAACGTGATATCGTCACAAATAAGCGATTATTCCAGGTCGAGCGGAGTGATGGGGTAGGCGGGCCGGTGTTCCTCGGCGGAAAAGGGGAGCCTCCCCTTTGTGTCGAGCAGGGCCAGCAGTTCTTCAAGCTGGCCTTCGTTTTTCAGGTCTGATTTGCCCAGCAGGGTGAAGCGGCAGGGGCAGGAGGTCAACTGTCCGCCGCACCAGGGGCAGATCTCCACCGGACACCCCAGGGTGTGGATCTCGCCGTCCGCCGCATGGCAGAACGGGCAGAGATCGCGGTGGAGATGGGCCGGGACATAGACCGGAAAGGACGCGAGGTCCGCATATTTTTTGAGAAAGGCCTCGCGGTTTTCAAGGTTGAAAAAAAACAGGACCTCCTCCTCCCAGATGCCCTCCGCAAGAGATCCCAAAAATTCGGCCTGTTCGGTGGTGGCCAGGTAGAGGTAGTCGGCTTGGGCCGTGGTGGCGCAGATCAGGAAGGTGCCCTGTCTGCGGTCCAGCAACCGGAGAACGGTAATGGCGTCTTCCAGCCCCTCGGGCAGATAACTGTAAAAGGCGTGGAAGATGTTCAGGCCCACGCGGTCCGTGGCGTGTTTTTCCGCCAGGGCAACGGCCTTGGCCAGGTCGTCCGGGGGGATGGCGTATTGCATGAGCAGCTTAATGTCGGCGAGTTGCTGGTTCAGGGTGGGCACGGGTTTTCCTTTTGCTGAATTCTTGATGGACTTGTAATAACTGCCCTTCGACAGGCTCAGGACAAGCGTCTACTGTCTTAACGTATTGATATTCCGTTCGTGCTGAGCCTGTCGAAGCACCTGTTTGCAACAAATTCCAAGTTGTTACGAGCCCATCAATTCTTGCCTCAGGCAAGTGTTGTCTGGTGCTTGATCGCGGCCAGCCACCCGCTGGTTTCCGCGGCGATATCGTCGGCCTCGGTCAGGGCCGTGACCACGGCCAACCGTCTGGCCCCCATGGCGACCAGCTCCGGAATATGCTCTTTTTTGATGCCGCCCATGACCGTGAAGGGCAGACCGCACCGGGCGCTGAACCGTGGTATCGCCCCAGGCCCGAGGAAGGCGGAGAGTCCGTCCTTGGTCCGGGTGGCGTAGAGCGGCCCGATGTTGAAGTAGGAGGCCCCGCGCCCCTCTGCGGTGGCGGCTTGCTCTTCGGTGTTGCAGGACACGCCGATGATGAGCTCCGGGGCATAAGCACGGACCTCCGGCGCCGGGATGTCGCTGTTGCCGAGATGGACCCCGTCGGCGCCGCTGAGAAGGGCGATATCCACCCTGTCATTGACGATGAACAGGGCGCCGGCTTCCAGGGTCTTTTGGCGGAAGATCCGGGCCTTTTCACAGAGGCGCAGTCCGTCGGACTCCTTGTCCCGCAACTGGACGATCCTGGCCCCTCCTGCCAGCACCGCGTCAAGCCAGGCAAGGTCGTTGCGGCCCTTGGCCAGCCGTTCGCAGGAGACCGGATACAGGGTGACTTCTTCAATGAATTTCCTGAGCCGCTGCTGGTACAAATCGGTTTTTTTGTGCATTGCCACGGCTCTCCTTGCGGGCGGCGAAGCCTCGGGTTCTTAACTTGTTGAAAAAAAAAGGTATCCAAGTATAGTAATCGATTCGAGACGATCTTTCATTACGGTTTTTAGAAAAGAGAAGCGAGCCGCCTGTGCAGGAGCGGTGCAGCAACGAAGGGCACTTATGGAAAATGTGGTTGTTGGAAAAGAAACAGCGGAGTTGAAGATTGACGGCAAGGTCTACCAGTTGCCGGTCATCGTCGGCAGCGAGGGGGAGAGGGCCATCGACATCCGGGCCTTGCGCGCCCAGTCCGGCTACATCACCCTGGACAGCGGCTTCATGAATACCGGCTCCTGTTGCAGCAGCATCACCTTTCTCGACGGGGAGCAGGGGATCTTGAGCTACCGCGGCTATGCCATCGAGGATCTCGCCGAGCATTGCACCTTTGTTGAGGTCGCCTATCTCCTGGATCACGGCAATCTGCCCACCCAAGCGGAACTGAGCAGGTTCAGCCAGATGCTCGGCAAATATGCCATGGTCCATGAGGACATGATCCGTTTCTTCGACGGCTATCCGCCCAACAGCCCGCCCATGGCCATTCTGTCTTCCATGGTCAACTCCCTGTGCAGCTTTTATCCGGAAATGCTGGACAATCCCCTGGAAAATATCGACAAGATGGCGGCCCGTCTCATTTCCAAGGTGCGGACCATCGCCGCGTTTTCCTACAAGAAATCCATGGGCCAGCCCCTGGTCTACCCGCGGCATGACCTGAGCTACTGCGCCAACTTCCTGAACATGATGTTCGATTCGCCGGTTAAGCCCTACGAGATCAACGATACGGTGGTCCGGGCCCTGAACAAGCTGCTGATCCTCCACGGCGATCATGAGCAGAACTGCTCCACCGCCACGGTGCGGGTGGCGGGCAGCGCCCGGGTCAACCTCTACGCTTCGATCTCCGCCGGGATCAACGCCCTGTGGGGACCGCTCCACGGCGGGGCCAACCAGGCGGTGATGGAGATGCTCACCCAGATCCACGAGGAAGGGGGGGGCTATAAAAAGTATATCGCCAAGGCCAAGGATCCGGCGGATCCCTTCCGGCTGGTCGGCTTCGGGCATCGGGTCTACAAGACCCACGACCCGCGGTCGCGGATCATCAAGAAGGCCTGCGATGATGTGTTGACGGCCCTGAATATCTCCGACCCCCTGCTGGACATCGCCAAGGAATTGGAGGAGGTCGCCCTCAGGGACGAGTATTTCATGGAGCGGAACCTCTATCCCAACGTGGATTTTTACAGCGGCATCATCTACCGCGCCATCGGCATCCCCACCAACATGTTCACGGTGATGTTCGCCCTTGGCCGTCTGCCCGGCTGGATTGCCCACTGGAAGGAGATGTGGGATGATCCCGATTGGCGGATCAGCAGGCCCAGGCAGGTGTATGTCGGGCCCAAGCGGCGGCCCTTTGTGGCTCTTGCCGAGCGGACCTGAAAACAACAGACGGCAGGAAGGATCACAGAGGACAAACGGGTTGGCCACTGATTGTGGGCAACCCGTTTGTTTTGCGCAATGATGCGGAGTTGGAAAGCATCCCGTAGCCGCCATCATGGCCGGGCTCATGCGGCACCCTCCCGGTTCCATCTCGCGGTCTGACCGGCGCGAGGAGTTAAATCACGCCGCACATGGCCTGGTAATTTTCACATTCCCGCAGGCAAAGAAAGGGGCAGGGTTCCTTGTTGAACCATTTTTTTCGCGGGCACCAGTAACGGTCCCTGTATGGTTCGTTGCATCCGCAGTGCGTGATCTTTTGCCGCGTCCTGGCTCCGAAGTGCACCACCTCGCCGAGAATCGAAAACCGAATGATTGCCATTCCGAGTCCTCCTGCCTGCGTGGGCTGATCATGGGGCTTTCCGCCCACCTGTTACCCTCTCTATCGGCAATGTGGCACCCCGGATAAAGGACTTATTGACTTCTGGCAAGGGCTGGTGTTAATAAATATCCTTTATCCTTGCGCCTGGGCGAGGTGCTCTGCCACACCGTAGAGTGTACTTCCCTGATTTTATTGCAGATTGTCCAGGCGCAACAAAAAAAGCACGTTTTTTTTCAAGGGAGATTGCGTAGATGCGTACTGATATCCTGCATGTCGGAGCAGGGGAACTGACCTATGAGATCCGCAACATCGTCAATGTGGGCGAGAAGTTGCAGAAGCTGGGAACCAAGGTCTATTGGGAGAATATCGGCGACCCCATTGCCAAAGGCGAAGTCATTCCTCAATGGATGAAGCAGGTCGTTGCCGATCTGGTCATGGAAGACGCCACCTACGGCTATTGCCCCACCCGGGGGATGCTGGCGACCAGGGAATTTCTTGCCGCCAAGACCAACAAGCGTGGCGGGGCGCAGATCGGCCCCGATGACATCATTTTTTTCAACGGCTTAGGCGACGCGATCAGCAAGGTTTTCGGCTTTTTGCGGCCGACCGCCCGGGTGGTGGTGCCCTCGCCCAGTTACACCACCCATTCCTCGGCGGAGGCGGCCCACGCCGGAGACCGGCCGGTAACCTACTGGCTGAATCCCAACAATTACTGGTATCCGGATCTCGACGATCTGGAAAAACGGATCAAGTACAACCCGGCCGTGGCCGGCATCCTGATCATCAACCCGGACAACCCCACCGGTGCGGTCTACCCCGAGGAGATCCTGCGGGGCATGGTGGCGCTGGCCCGGAAGTACGACCTGTTCGTGATCTGCGACGAGGTGTACCAGGCCATCATCTACAACGGCCAGAAAACCCTGCCCCTGGCCGAGGTGATCGGGGACGTGCCGGCCATCTGCATGCGGGGCATCTCCAAGGAAATGCCCTGGCCCGGCTCTCGCTGCGGCTGGATCGAGGTCTACAACGGCGACCGTGATCCCATGTTCGCCAAGTATGTGACCTCGATCTTGAACGCCAAGATGGTGGAGGTCTGTTCCACCACCCTGCCGCAACGGGCGATCCCGGCCATCCTCAGCCATCCGCAGTATGTTCCCTATCTGCAGGAGAGGATCAGCCGCTACGAGAAGCTGTCCAACATCGCCTACGAGGCTTTGAAGGACATCGACGGCGTTCTGGTGAACCGCACCAACGGCGCGTTCTACATGAGCGTGGTTTTTAAGGAAGGGAGGCTGAACAGCCGGCAGACCTTGTCCATCGGCAGCAAGGAGGTCCGCACCCAGGTGGAGAGCCTGGTGAACGGGCCGAATGTGGCCTATGACAAGCGGTTTGTCTATTACCTGCTGGGGGCCACCGGCGTATGCGTGGTGCCGCTTTCCTCCTTTGCCACCGAGTTGCAGGGCTTCCGGATCACCCTGCTTGAGCGCAACGAGGAGCGGTTCACCGAGATTTTTAAGATTATTGCCGATGGAATCACGCAGTACCTGAACTCATAGCCTTGCGGGTGCGCCACAAAAAAATCCTCTTTCCTTTCCGGGAAGAGGATTTTTTTGTGGCTTGATGCTTCTCTGCCGACGGTTACTGCTTTTTGGTGGAAAGCACGATCTGCTGCATCTCAAGTTTCAACTGCCGGTTTGTTATCTCGGAGAGACTGTACGAGGCAACGGTGTCTCCGATGAAGATATGGTACACCTGGATCGGGCCCGGAAGCTGCTTGTGCCTGCATTTCTGGACCACGACTCCGCCGTTGTTCCCCCGGTAACGCTTCTCAATGACGAGGTTGGGGAACTGTTTTTTGGTCAGCAGCACGTCAAGGGGCGTTTTTCCCTGCGCTGCTTTCGTATCGTCAAGACCAAGGACGGATTTTATTTTTTTGCCGATTGTTCCGGTGAGGCTGTCCTCCGGCACATAAAAATGGCCTGTTTGCGCGCCCTTGTCTTTATCGGTGGTCAGGGTGACAAAGCGGGCGGTGAGTTGGGAATGCCCGTCCCGGCCAAGGATGGGCCCGTCTCCGAGGGTGGAGACCAGATGCCAGGGCCGCTGGTAGGTGAAGGTCAGGCCGGTATTGTAGTCCGTGAACACCTGCTTCTGCGGCAGAGGCGGCGGCTGGGGCAGGGGCGGCGCCGGAGCCGGCGGTGTTTCCTTGGCTGCTTGCGCGGCTTTTTCCTTGGGGATGAGAGAAACCCGTTTTCCCTGTGTCTCGGGAGTCGCTGCAGCGGCAGGCTTTTCCGGCTGGGTGCTTTTGCCCGCCGTCTCTTTGATGGGCTGGGAAAGCGGGTCCTTCACCGCGGGCAGCGTGCAGCCGCCGGCAAGCAAGAGCAGGGTGAGTATGGCCGGGATTGCGGCAGTTTTTTTCATGGAGTCTCCAAAAGCTCAATCGAGTGGCAATACATGCCAAGGTGTACCGTTGGCTGCGGAAGCTGTCAATCGCAAAAAAAAGAAGGGGAGGTTTGGAGGCAGAAAAAGATTGCCCCCCCGGTCTTTTTTTTTTAACATCCACTGCCTCCGAGCATGCACACGGTGTGCAGTGACAACCCGGCGGATTTTAGGAATCGCGGGGGAAAGATTCTCTTTTTTGCGGCCGGCTTCTTGCCGCTTCCTAATATCCGTCCGATACCAAGCGAGAACATAATGAGAATTCTATCCGGGATCCAGCCCTCTGGCCAGCTTCACATCGGCAACTATTTCGGCATGATGCGCTCCATGATCGCAAGCATGGATTCCAGCGATTTGTACGCCTTTATCGTGGATCTCCACGCCCTCACCTCGGTGCAGAACCGGGAGCGGCTGTCGCGCGGCACCCTGGAGGCTGCCACGGATTTTCTCGCCCTGGGGCTTGACCCGGATCGCTGCATTTTTTGGGTGCAGTCCGATGTGCCGGAGGTTACGGAGTTGGCCTGGATTCTGTCCACCCTCACGCCCATGGGGTTGCTGGAGCGTTGCCACTCGTATAAAGACAAGGTTGCCAAGGGGATTGTTCCGAGTCACGGCCTGTTTGCCTATCCGGTGCTCATGGCCGCCGACATCCTGCTCTTTCAGGCGGAAAGGGTGCCGGTGGGCAAGGATCAGAAACAGCATCTGGAGGTGGCCCGCGATATCGCCATCAAGTTCAACAACAGCTTTGGCGAGACCTTTGTCGTTCCCGAACCGGTCATTGACGATAATTTGGCCACCATCCCCGGGTTGGACGGGCAAAAGATGTCCAAATCCTACGGCAACACCATCCCCATCTTCGCCACCGAGAAGGAGCTGAAGAAAAAGGTCATGGCCATTGTCACCGACGCCACCCCGGTGGAGGAGCCGAAGGACCCGGAGAAGTGCAACCTCTTCAGTCTCTACAGGCTTTTCGCTCCAACGGACCGGCTGGCCGAGGTGCACGGCCTCTATGTGAACGGCGGGGCCATGTACGGCAAGATCAAGCTGGAGCTGCTGGAATTGCTCTGGGAATATTTCCGGGAGGCGCGGGAAAAGCGGGATCAGTTGCTGGCCGATCCCGGCCAGGTGCGGGATATCCTGCATCGGGGCGCCGTCAAGGCCAGGGAAAAGGCGATTCTCACCCTGGATCTGGTCCGCGACCGGGTTGGCTTGAAGTACTGAAGGGCTTAGGGCTTGCCCAGCCATTAATCCATTGTTGTTGCGTTCTTTTCTTCTTGTTCGGCCTCCATTTTTTCCACCAAGGCAGCAGGCACAATGCTGCCACAGCCATAGCGGTCGCTGATGGTGTCGATCGCCTTGTAGAGGCGGCAATCCTTCAGCCTGGCCCGGCTTTGGCCGAACAGGGACAACTGGCCCGCCGCCTCGGCCGGGGTCAGGCTGGCAAGCGATATCCCCAGCAACCGGATGGGGCGCAGGGTGATCTCGGTTTTGGCCAGCAAGAGGCGTCCCGTCTGGTAGAGGGATTTGTCGTCAGCCACCGGTTCCGGCAGGGTGAGCGAACGGGTCACCTGCACGAAATCCCGGTATTTGACCTTGACGGTGACGGTTCTCCCAACCAGCCCTTTGTCCCGCGCCCGTTTGCCCACCTTGAGGCACAGGGCCAGCAGTTCCTGCTCGATCCTTTTTTTGTCCCGCAGATCTTCCGCAAATGTTTCCTCATGGCCGATGGATTTGGCCTCCTGCCTCGGTTCAACCGGCCGGAGATCGATGCCCCGGGCCGATTCGTGCAGCATGCGTCCCGCCTTGCCGAACTTGGCCGTGAGGATGGCTGGGGGAATGCGGCGCAGGTCGCCGACGGTTTGCACCCCGATCAGGGCCAGGGCTTCCCGGGTGGTTTTCCCCACCCCCCACAACCGGCCTATGGGCAAGGGGGCCAGGAATACTTCTTCCTCGCCTGGCGGCACAATGGTCAGGCCGTCGGGTTTGTTGAGATCGGAGGCGATCTTGGCCACCAGTTTCGAGGTGCCAACCCCGGCCGAGACGGTGAGGCCGGTGGTGTCCCGGACCAGGGCCCTGATCTGTCCGGCAATCTCCTCGGCTGACCCCATCAGGCGCTGGCTGGCCGTGACATCCAGAAACGCCTCGTCCAGGGAGAGCGGCTCCACCTGCGGGGTGAAGCGCTGGAAGATTTCCATGATCCGGCGGGAAATCTCCTGGTAGCGGGCCATGCGGACCGGGAGAAACACTCCGTGCGGGCAAAGCTTTTTGGCCGTGAGCATGGGCAGGGCGGAATGGACCCCGAACTTCCTCGCTTCGTAGGAGGCGGCGCACACCACGCCGCGATTGCAGTCGCCGCCCACCACCACCGGCTGGCCCCGGAGGGCGGGGTTGTCGAGGATCTCGACGGAGGCGTAAAAGGCATCCATGTCGAGATGGATGATGCGGCGGCTGTCTGGGGTCGGCATGGCTGCGGGGTTGCTCCCTGGCATGAACTGGGTGGGGTTGTTGTGTGCATGATATCCCCTTCGTCCGCAGATGCAAGGAAACGATTGCCCGGTCGGGGAACAAAGTGTCGTGAAGATGGCGGCAAGGTCGGCCGGGTGTCAACGCGCCGACAGGGTGGGAGGGAAAAAAATTCCGTGTGGGCGTGGGGTTGAGTTCCTCCCGGACCCCCTGCGCCATGTCGTGGTCTTTTGTTTTTTTGTAGTTGTTTTAATTGGATAGCGTGTGTTGTGCGGAGAGATCCTTGCCGGGGAAACCGTTCTGGAAAAAGATTGCAAAGGTCTGGCATGAAAATGGCATAGATTATGGGCAAACAATCTTGCCAATGAAAGGAGCCGTTGCAATGAATACCGCAATCTCTCTCTCCGACAGGGAAAACATAGGGCCGATGAATCTCGACCACCTGATGGTGGAGCTTGATCGCTACCGCCGTCAATCGGAGTGGTTAAAACAGGTCAACGAATTGCACGCCAGACTGGCCGGCGCCACGGATCTCCAGGGCATGATCGAGGCTTTTTCCGTGTGGTTGATGCCCCTGGTTGAGCACGATCTGATCGCCTACCGCAGCCTTGACCGGAGCCGGGTGCATATTATCTGCTCGTGCCATGGGCCGGAACGGCGTCTTGCCATGCAGACCGCCGAAGAGGTTTTTGAAAAGATCGATTGTCAGTTGGATGGCACCTGCTGTGAATGGGGCCCGTTTTTCGTGCAGCAATGGCAGATGTCCTTCGGCGCTGGCCCGGCTGCCGCCAACGAGGCGTGCCTGATGCTGCTGCGCCGGGGAACCTGCATTGAAACAGGGGAGGCCAAGATCCTTGGGGATGCGCTGGAGATTCTCGGCGAGCCCCTGCAGCGCGCCCTGATGTATGAGGATCTGTTTGCCCAGGCCAGAAGGGATATGCTCACCGGTCTTGACAATCGCAGGGTCTTTGAGGAACGCATCGGCTCCATGCTGGAAACCGCCCGTCGCCATGGACGGCCCATTACCGTGGCCAGCATGGATTTGGATCATTTCAAGCAGATCAATGACACCCTGGGGCATGCCGCCGGGGACAACGCCTTGCAGATGGTGGCCAAGACCTTGACCGGGATGGTGCGCAACAGCGATCTTCTGGTGCGCATGGGCGGGGACGAGTTTGTCCTGGTCTTGCCGGATACCGCCCTTGAGCCGGCCCGGCTTCTGGCCGAGCGGCTGTGCGGCGCCGTTGATGGCCTTGAGCTCAATGCCGGGGATGGCAGCAGGCTCGGGGTGAGCATCGGCCTTGTCCAGTGGAGTCCGGAGATGAGCAAGGACGAGTGGCTGCAGCGGGCCGACGAGGTGCTCTATCAGGCGAAAAAGACCGGGCGCTGCCGGGTGTGCGTGGAGGGAATCTGAGTTTCTGGAAAACCCTTTTAAAAAAAATTACTAGCCAGGCCATGTCTGGATGGAGCAGAAAGGAAAGCCTGCTCCATCCAGGCATGGCCTTTTTTTTGCGATCACAGCGCAGCCAAGTATTGGGCTCTTTTTTCGTTCCCCTCGACATATTTTTTAAAAAAGCGTAATTTAACCAGTTCCGGCACAGCATCCCGCTCCCGCCGCATGGGAACTTTTCCAGCTCCTCGGCAGTCTGAAGTATAGTGTGGGAAAAGGGCAATCGCTTATGGCCTTTTGGCAACAGACATCTCCTCGAATTCGCGTTGCTCTGATCATTTTGGCAGCGGTGTGCCTGCTTGCGCTTGTGTCGGGCCGGGCAATTTTTTTGTCATACCTGAAAACCAGCCTGACCTCGCAACTGGCCGAAGAATACAAGTTGCAGCTTACGGTGGGCGAGATGGGCGGCAGCCTGGTCAAAGACCTTCGGCTGGCACAGATCAGGGCGACACGGACGGACGCTTCCGCAACCGTGGCGGAAATCGCCATCGATTCGCTGCAGGCTCAATATTCGCTTCTTGATCTGTTCGGGGGGGTGGATACCTTTCTTGCCAATACCCGGATCACCATCACCAGGGGCGCCATTGTCCTTGATCTCGCCGCGCCGGAGGATGCTGATTCCACCGTAACTCCCATGCCTTCCCATCTGCCCCGCATTGCCGGGAAAGAACTTTCCCTGATTCTCCAGCACGGCAAAACCACGCTTCTTCTCGCAGATTGCGACCTTTCGGTCGATGGTGCGGTTGCAACGGGGCGGGGCCAGTCCGTGAAATTTGTGAGCAGGGGGATATCCCTTGTGCCGGAAGGCGGTAAAATTGTGCCGTCGTCCGGGTCGGTCTCTTTATTATATGGTCCGAAATCTTTGGATTTGCAGACTCTCGTGCTGAACGGGGAAGAGATTCTGGGTACAGGGCAATTCCTGTTCGCCCAAAAGGAGTCGCCGGCTTCATTTACCTTGGGATTGCAAGCGTTCGGCGGAGATATTGATGCCTCCGGTAATTTTGCCGAGGGGAGGAGTGCTTTTTCCCTGCGGCTTGCCGCGTTGGATCTTGCCAGGCTTGCACCGTTATTTCCCCTTTCCGGTTACGATCTGACCGGCGCGATTTCCGCCCAGGCCGAGACAACCAACAGCCAGGCCGGACTTGTCGGGACACTGACTGCTGCCTGGCAGGGGACGGTGAACGGCGAGGGGGGTGATTTTTCCTGTGCTGCATCTCTCAATAACGATGCCCTTGTTGTGAAACAATTGGTTATGGAGCTTGCCGGAAATCGGCTGGCGCTCACCGACGGTGTCGTTCCCTATGCCTCCCTCGCCGAGCCGCAGGGGCTTGTTGCTGCTGTTTCCGTCGCACATTGTGCCGTCCGATTGGAAAACATCCCCGCCCTCTGGAAAATGGCGGATACATCCCCGGCGACCGTCCCTTTGCCGCCGAGGCACCTTCTTGAGCTGGAAGGCTCCATCGGGGGTAAGCGTCTTGTTCTGACCCGGGGGAGGTTTGAAAGCAGCAAAAACTCCCTGACCTTAAGCCAGGGGACAATGCAGCTTCCCGACGCGGGACAACCCTTTGCCGCCCAGCCGCTGACCGGCAATTTCCGGTTTGCCCTCACGGATCTTCGGGAGCTTGCCTCCCTTGCTTCCCTGCCGAAGATGGACGGCAGCCTGCGCGGGACCATGGCCATCCGCGGCACCTTGCAGGCGCCGGAAGGCCACCTCACAGCCCAGGGGGAAAACCTGCGCTATCAGGGATGTCCGCTGGGACAACTCCGGCTCGAGGCCAAGGCGGACGGCAAACAGGTCCAGGTTCTTTCCGTGCAGGTGAAGCAGGGGCAGGACAGATTGCGTTTTTCAGGCAGGTATTCGCTGGCTCGGCGGGCGGTCGAAGCCCTTGAGGGGGAGTTGTCCATCAAGGAGCTCGGTCGGTATGGGGCTGCCTGCAAGGAGTTCAGCGGAGATCTTTCCGGCTCTCTGCACGCCACGGTAACCGGCGCGTCGAACGGCAGGCAGCATATCTCCCTCCGGCTGCGCAATGTCCATCTCGCCTCCTTCACCGTTGCCAAGGGCGATCTGGCCCTTGAGACCGGAGACTGGCGGAGTTTTGCCTGTAAGGAGGCAGCACTTGAAACTTCCCAGGGTGCCATTTCCCTGTCCGGCCTGGTTGTTGCCGATTTTGCCCGGCAAAGCGTAACCGCCACGGTGCAGCAACTGATCTTGTCCCGGGGTGGGACCAGGTTTGCGGCGGAAAAGCACTTTGTCTTGACGGCGTTCTACGGCGGGAAGAAAAGCCTGGCCATCGATACGCTGCTGCTGGGCGGTCCAATGGGGTCCTTGTCCGCAAGTGGGAGGCTTTCCCGGCAGGAGGAGGGGAGTTTTCAGCTCAAGGCAAGCGGTTTTAAAAGCGGCGAATGGTTGGAGGGGCTTCTGGTGCCGGGTTATTCCTTTCAAGGGCTGGAGCTGAATCTGGCAATTAAAAGCCCTCTGAATCGGGGGAGGGGGTCGCTGGTTGCCAGTGTGGCAGCCCTGAGCACCCCACAGTTTGCCGAATCCTTTGTCGGGGGGGTCGATTTGGACTATTCACCGGAAGGGCTGCGGTTGAAAAAGTTTGTCCTGAATAATGCCCACGGCCAGCAGTTCTCCCTGGCCGGTCGTATCCCCTATGATCCTTTTGCCGAGAAGGTTTTTTTGGCCGGGCCGCTTTCCCTGACCGGCCAACTGAAGCTGCCGGCCTTGGCGGGAGGGGTTGCGGGACCACCCAAGCAAGGGACCGTGGTTGGCGAACTTGTCGGCGAGATAAATCTTTCCGGCTCCTGGCAACAGCCCGTAGGCCGGGCAACGATACGGGCCAAAAATCTGGCGGTGCCGCAACTGCAGGGAGTGCTTCCCCCGGAACCGATCAATCTCGATTGCACCTTGGCCTTGCAGGGAGAGCGCTTACAGCTTACCCGCTGTAAATTTGATTCCGCCTCCAGCAGCGGAACGCTCGCCGGAGAGTGGCGTCAGTTGCCGTCATTGGCGGAACTTTTGCGCCGCCCCACTGCAGAGCTGCCCGGGACCATTGCCGTTGACGGGACTCTCAATGTGGCGGATATCGGTTGGTTTGCCAGGGAAAGCAAGGCGGTGCGTCGTTTAACCGGAAGTCTTTCCTCTTCTTTTTCCGTAACCGGCCGTGCTAGTGCACCCAAACTTTCGGGCGGGATCACCTTCACCGATGGTGGCCTGCGTTTCGCCGGCACAGCCTTTCCGCCCATGGACGGGGTCACGATTCGGGCGGATTTTGCCGGTGAGACCATCCGAATCCAGAGCCTGGACGGGCTGTTGGGCGGCGCGCCTTTTCATGGCGCGGGCAGCCTTGTTCTGGCCGGAGCGGAAACCCGCTTTGATTTTACGGCCAAGGGCAAAAATCTCCTCCTGTACCGTGATGCCGATCTGAAGATCCGCGGGGATGCCGATCTGCGTCTCCGCGGCCCCTTGAGCAAGCTTGCCCTTTCCGGCAAGCTCATCGTTACCGACGGCCGCTATACCAAGAATCTCGATTTCCTCAGGCTCTTCAAGGGCACGGCCAAGCCGCGCAGCGATATCGGCTTGCAGATTTTTTCCCTGCCCGATCCGCCTTTCCGGGATATGGAACTTGCCATTGAGATCAGCAGTGCGCAGCCGTTTCTCCTCAAGAATAATCTGGCCAAAGGTTCAGTCCGGCCGGTATTTCGCCTTGGCGGCACCGGCGAGTTGCCGGTGCTGGTCGGGCGGGTTTTTATCGACCCCACCAACATCTCCCTGCCCGCAGGCCGTCTTGCCATTGAATCCGGGGTGATAACCTTTCCGGAAAACGATCCCGACCGGCCCACCTTTGATTTGACAGCTAAATCGAGGATGGCCGGTTATGATATAGATATGCTCCTCCAGGGAACCGCCGAGGAGCCGGTGATAACCCTTTCCTCGCAGCCGCCCTTGTCCGACAGCGATCTGTTGCTCCTGGTGCTCACCGGGAGGCCGCCGGTCAATGGCAAGGGGACGGGGCGGCGGCAGGTAGCCGGGATGAACATGGCCGTCTATCTGGGCAAGGGGCTCTTGGCCAACTGGTTTGGCCTTGGGGCAACGGAAAGCGACGCATCGGTGCTTGAGCGCTTTGATCTGGATATCGGCCGCCAGATCACCAGCCGCGGCGAAGACACGGTGGAGGCGCAGTTCCGTTTGATCGAAGGGCTTCTCCTCCCCGGAGACCGGCTCTTTATCACCAGCGAACGGGATGTCTATGACAATTACAACGTGGGGGTGAAAATTGTTTTCCGTTTCAAGTAGAAGACAGGCTCCGGCAGGAAGCGGGCATCGTTGGCTGGTGCTTTGCCTGGGCTGCGCGCTTCTATTGTTGATGGGGATAGCAGCGGCCGGGGTGGGCTGCGCCTTGGCCCAGGCATCGGAGGGTCGGGCGGACCGGGAGTATCGCCTGCTTTTTTCCGGCAACCGGGCGCTTTCGGAAGAGCGGTTGCGTCAGGCAGCGGCCGAGGAGCTGGGCAATCTGAGTCAGGCCGATTTCCCGGCCGCCACCGCCGATGATGCCGCCTTTCAGATGGAGCAGGCCTACAGGCGGGGAGGCTACCCCTTTGCCACCGTCTCCTATCTTCTTTCCGCCCCGGCAGAGGGGAAAACCCTTGAATTTACTGTGCAGGAAGGCGTGCAGGTGATTGTTGCGGCCATCGAATTTGTCGGCAATACCGCCTTTGGCCGCGAGGAGTTGCTCTCTTTTTTTGAGGGGAGCAAGAGCGGCTTTCTCGGCCTGGGACAACTGCTTTTTGTCGAGGCTGATATCCGGAACGGGTTGAGCGGTATCCGTGATCTCTATCTGAATGAGGGCTATCCCCAGGCCCTGATCGGCGAACCGGTTTTTCACTATTCTGCCGACAAAAGCCGGGTCACGGTGCAATGTTCCATCCAGGAGGGAATCCGGCGCGCCATCAAAACTGTGGAATTTCATGGGGATACCGACCCGGAGTCCATGGGGATTTTAGCCGATCTGCCGGAAGAGCTGGTCGGCAAATCTTACTTGCCTCGCCGCAAGCTGTTGTTGAAAAACCGGGTGCAGGAGATCTATGGGAATCTTGGCTTTCCCGATGCCGAGGTTACGGTTTCGGAAAAACCCGGAGTCAATTTCTCCGAGGTGCAACTGGAGGTTGCCATTGTCAGCGGCGCACGGGTGAAAATCGCGGCCATCGAAATCCACGGCAACGAGCGTACCTCTCAGGCCTTCATCCGTGACCGGCTCACCCTGCAGGCAGGGGATTTGTATAGCGATGTGGCAAAGCAGACCAGCTTCCGGAGGCTGTATCAGACCGGCCTTTTTTCCAGGGTGTCCATTGAATTGGAAGAAGGGGCCGGTCCGGATGAGCGGGTTCTTGTGATCACGGTGCAGGAGTCCATGGCCCGTGAGGTTTATCTGCAGGGGGGCTGGGGTTCATACGAACTGCTCCGGGGCAGTGCCGGTTACCAGAACAACAACCTTTGGGGCAGCGGTCGGATCTTTCGCCTTGATGCCGGGGGCTCGGTGAAAAGCGTCAACCTGCAGGCCAACGTCACCGATCCGTGGCTCTTGGGCAGCGACATTACCGCCGATTTGCCCGTCTATTTCCGCAGGCGGGAAGAACCTTCCTTTACCAGGGAGGAAGTGGGTGCCTCCCTGCTTTTTTCCCGTAATTTTTTCGGGGATCTGGCCGTGACCTTGGGCTATCTGTACCGGGAGAGCAATATCATGGAGATCGCCACCACCTCCCTAACCGAGGTGATGGAGAGCAGCTATACTACGGCCAGCGTCAAGCTTCAGGTCAGCACGGACAGCCGCAACGATATCTTTTTCCCCTCCAGCGGACACAAGACCTTTGCTGCCGTGGAGGTTGCCGACCCATCCCTGGGCAGTGGCATCTCCTTTTATCGTTTCAATCTGGGCTTGCGGAAATTTTTGCCGCTCAGTGAAAAAAACACCCTGGGGTTGCGTTTTGATACCGGGGCCATTCTCCCCGGCCGTAGCCAGCTCTCCATCCCCCTTGGCGAGCGATTCTTTAACGGCGGCGAGAATACGGTGCGCAGCTTTAAGGAGTCGCAGCTCGGGCCCATGGATGGGCAGGGCGAGCCCTTGGGCGGCGATGCCTTCAATATTGTGGCCATCGAGCTGCGCCGCAGGCTGACGGAGCGTCTGGCTGGTTCGATCTTTTTCGACTACGGCAATGTTTCTCCGAACCGGAGCCGGGAAGAGAATGGCGAACCGCCCTTCATCGACCGTTCCGAGGTGATCGACGCGACCTTTTCCGATTACTTCAAAGGTTTCCGGCCCGGTCTCGGTTGCGGTTTTTTCTATCTGCTGCCCATTGGCCCGGCCCGGCTTGATTTTGCCTGGAACCCGGATCAAGATACGAAACGGGGCGAAGAGGAGTACGTCATCCATTTCAGTATCGGCACGGCGTTTTAGTGCCTCTTTACCCGGTTGGTGGAAATAAACGAGAAAGACAAGCATTCTGGGATATTCCTGACCGGCAGAGCTATTCAAGACAACTCTTCACTTCTTTTTTCCCCGCGACCTTTGTATGCTGTGCTGAAATCATCTCTACCAACAAGGGAGCACATTCATGAAAATTACCTTCCATGGCGCGGCAAAAACCGTCACCGGCTCACAGCATCTGCTTGAGGTGAACGGCAAGCGGATTCTTCTTGATTGCGGGTTGTTTCAGGGCAAGCGCAAGGAGGCCTTCGAACTCAACCGCAACGGCTTTTGCGCGGGAAAGGATCTCGATTGCCTGATCCTGTCCCACGCCCACATCGATCATTCCGGCAGCATCCCCTGCCTGGTCAAGAAAGGGTTCAGGGGAGATATTATCTGCACCTCGGCCACCCGCGACCTCTGCGCGGTGATGCTTATGGATGCCGCGCACATCCAGGAACAGGACGTGGCCTTCGTCAATAAGTTCCGCAGAAAGAACCGGCAGAAGGAATTTGAACCTCTCTACACCAAGGACGATGTGGTCACGGCCATGGATCAGTTCGTCGGCATCAGTTATAACCGCAAGCGGGAGATCCTGCCCGGCGTGCATCTCACCCTGGTGGATGCGGGGCATATGATGGGCAGTGCCAACGTGATTCTCGACATCCATGATCAGGAGAAGAATCGCGACCTCAGGCTGGTCTTCAGCGGCGATATCGGGCGGAGCGGGATTCCCATCATCAATGATCCGGCCGTGTTGAGCGAGGGCGCGGATATCCTCATCATGGAGAGTACCTACGGCAACCGTCAGCATCCGCCCTACCCGGAGTCGGAAAAGGAATTGGAGCGGATTGTCAATGAGACCTACCAGCGGGGCGGGACGCTCTTGATTCCCGCCTTTGCCGTGGGAAGAACCCAGCAACTGGTCTATGCCTTGCACAAGCTGTTCTTGAAGCGCGACATCCCCAATCTCCCCATCTATGTGGACAGCCCGCTGGCCACCCGGGTAACGGATATCTTCCGGCTGCACCCCGAGACCTATGACAGCGAGATCCGGGAATTTTTATTGAAGGACAACCACAGCAACCCCTTCGGCTTTGACACCCTGCGCTACACCCAGACCGTGGAGGATTCCAAGGAGCTGAATTTTTTGCGGGAGCCGGCGATCATCATCAGCGCCAGCGGCATGATGGAGGGCGGCCGCATTCTGCATCATCTGCGCAGCCGCATCGGCGACAAGAAAAACACCATCCTGGTCACCGGCTGGCAGGCGCCCAATACTCTGGGGCGCAAGATTGTCGAAGGGGAGGAAACGGTGCGGATCTTTGGCGAGGAATTTCCGCTGCGGGCAAAGGTGGAAACCCTGACCGGCTTCAGCGGCCATGCCGACCGGGATGGGCTGTTGGCCTGGGCCAAGGCCATGCAGAAGAAACCAACCCGCACCTTTGTGGTGCACGGCGAGGAGGAGGCTGCCACCGCCCTGGCCGAGAGCCTGCGCACGGATCTCGGCTTCCAGATGGTGGAGATCCCGGAGCCCCATCAGGCCTTCGAGGTATAGCCGCCATTGCGGGACCGGGACGCCCTCCTGCCGGAATCCCGGCGGGAGGGCAACCTTCCGCCCATGACTCACGGCCAAAGAGGCGGGAAAAAGTGGTTTTTGGAAAAAAAATTATTTTTATTTCCCTTGTAATATCAAGCAGTAGAGCACGTCTTCCCCTCCCCCCCCGCATGAAATTTTTTTTCTTTCCTGTTAGCCTGTAGGCTCCATGACACAACGAGTCCACGGTGCAACAACTCATGCAGCTATCCAATGTAAAATGAAAAATGGAGGATCCGGTCCGTTGCTGGATAGTTGCGAAATGTATGACTGGGAGGTAACGCATGAACTCTTCAGGATTGTATCTCCAGCTTTTCAGTATCCATGGTTTGATCAGGGGAACGTCGCCGGAGCTTGGGCGCGATGCCGATACCGGCGGCCAGGTGAAATATGTGCTGGAGCTGGCCCGTTCCCTGGCAGCCCACCCGGAGGTTGCCCAGGTTGACCTCATAACCCGCCTGATTGCCGATAAGACTGTTTCCTCCGATTATTCCCGGCCCATCGAGCCGCTCTCTGAAAAGGCGAGAATCGTCCGTATCCAGTGCGGCGGCCGGAAATACATCCGCAAGGAATTGCTCTGGCCCCATCTTGACGAGATGGTGGACAAGACCCTCAAGTTCATCAAGGTTTCCGGTCGGGTGCCCGATGTCTTCCACGGGCATTACGCCGACGGGGGCTATGTTGCCGGCGAATTGGCCCGGATCTTCGGCTCCCCCTTCATCTTCACCGGTCATTCCATGGGGGCCCACAAGAGAAAGACCCTGCTTGAAGAAGGGTTGACCGGCGAGGAGATCAACCATCGCTACCATATCGACCACCGTATTCTGGTGGAAGACCGGATCATCAAGGATGCCGAGCAGATTTTCGTCAGCACCAACCACGAAATCGACAAGCAGTATTCCCTGTACGCCAATTTCAAGGCCGGCCGGTATCAGGTGAATCCGCCGGGCATCGACGTGGAAACCTTCTACCCCCACTATGCTCCCCAACTGGATGCGGATGCGGGGGATGAAATCACCAGGCAGGCCAGGGTGGTGCTGCTCCGCGAACTCCACCGCTTCTGGGTTTCCCCGGAAAAGCCTTTCATCCTGGCCCTTTGTCGGCCGGACCAGCGCAAGAATATTGCCGGGCTGGTCACCGCCTACGGCGAGGACAAGGAACTGCAGGCCATTGCCAACCTGGCGATCTTTGCCGGAATCCGGAAAAACATCGCCGAGATGGAGGAGAACGAGCGCACTGTGCTCACCGAGATGCTGCTCCTCATGGATCGCTACGATCTCTACGGCAAGCTGGCCATTCCCAAAAAGCACGATTTTTCCATCGAGGTTCCCGAGTTGTACCGGCTCTGCGCGGACAGCTATGGGGTTTTTGTCAATTCCGCCCTGGTGGAGCCCTTCGGCCTGACCCTGATCGAGGCCGCTTCCTGCGGCCTGCCCATTGTCGCCACCCGGGATGGCGGGCCGACCGACATCATTGCCAATTGTGACAACGGGATTCTGATCGACCCCACCAACAGCCGGGAGATCGGCGCCGCCTGCAAAAGTATCCTGGTGGACAAGGATCTCTGGCAGCGGTATTCGCAAAACGGCATCAACCGGGTGCAGCGCCATTATTCCTGGCCTTCGCATTGCGAGCGCTCCCTTGCGGCCATTGCAAAAGTGCTCACCGAGATGCCGGCTGTCCAGCAATCCGAAGCAAGCGGGAGGAAAACCGCCATCGGCAAACGGCTCGCCGCGGTAAACCGCATGCTGATCAGCGACATCGACAACACCCTGATCGGCGATGACGATTCCCTGAAGGAGCTTCTTGCCCTGCTCAAGGCCAATGCCGGAAATATCTGCTGGGGCGTGGCCACGGGCCGCTGTCTGGCAAAAACCATGCATATCCTTGAGGAACATGCGGTGGATCGGCCGGATATCCTCATCTGTTCGGTGGGCACGGAAATCTATTATGGCGCAACCCTTGCCCCGGACAAGGGCTGGCACCGCCATATCGCCTATCGCTGGCGGCCGGAGGAGATCAGGGAAAGATTGAAAACCCTGGATTTTCTGGAAATACAGGAACCGGAAAAGCAGAAGCCTTTCAAAATCAGCTACTACCTGGAGGATGACCCGGAATTGCTTGCCATGGTGCACCAGGCCCTCCAGACCAAAAAAATCCGCTACCATCTCGTCTATTCCCACGGCCAGTTTCTCGATATCCTTCCCTACCGGGCTTCCAAGGGCAAGGCGATCCGCTATCTCAGCTACAAATGGAATATCCCCCTGGCCGAGGTCATGGTCTGCGGGGATTCCGGCAACGACGCCTCCATGCTCCGGGGGGACACCAACGGCCTGGTGGTGGCCAATTACAGCAAGGAGTTGGAAGAACTCCGGGGAATGCGGCGGATCTTTTTCAGCAAGAAAGAATATGCGGCCGGAATCATCGACGGGATGCGTCATTACGATTTCATCGGAGGACCAAGCGATGGCTGATGCACTGAGCAATTTCATCGACGAACAGGAAGCGCCCTTTCTGCTGGAGTTCATTTTTTCCATTCCCGTGCCGGAAACCTCCATCCTGCTGCGCAACGACATCCTGCTCGCCTTTGAGGCCTGGGCCACGGAGCAGGGCAAGGCGGAAACGCTCCCCGGTTCCTGGCGGTTTTTGCGCAAGGTTCAGGAGATTCTCTGCCTGGCGGAGGAGAGGATCGCGGTCTACCGCCACCGGAAAGCCAGTTGCCGGTTTTTTGCCATGAAAAAAGAGAGCGAGGCATTGTCGCCTCTGAACGCCCGGGAATTTCTTGCCGTCAAGGAGCGGCTGGTCAATCCGGGGTTGCCGGCGCAGCAGAGAACCATGGAGTTGAATCTCGCGCCGTTTTACGATTACGGGCCGAGCCTGAAGGATCCCAATACCATCGGGCACGGCATCCGGCATCTCAACCGCTACCTTTCCGCCAATCTGGCCAGCCAGCCGGAAAAATGGCAAAAGGCCCTGTATGAATTCCTCAAGCTCCACCAACTGCACGGGGTGCAGCTCCTGCTGGACGGCGGTGTCATCCGCAACGTGGGGGAACTGGAAACCGCCCTGGAATACGCGATGGATGCGGTGGAGCGAAGCAGCGGCCGCGACGATATGGTCCGGTTGCAGAACAAGCTGCGGCCCCTCGGATTTCTGGACGGGTGGGGCAGCAGCCCGGCCCGGATTCTGGAGACCATGAATCTGCTGCAGGATATTCTCGAGCAGCCCAACGGGGAAACCCTGGAGGAGTTTCTGGCCAGAATCCCCATGGTTTCCAAGGTGGCCCTGATCTCGCCGCACGGCTGGTTTGCCCAGGAAAATGTCCTTGGCCGTCCGGATACCGGCGGGCAGGTTGTGTATGTCCTTGACCAGGCCAAGGCCCTGGAGCGATTTCTTGCCGATGATCTGAGGCATGCCGGTCTGGATATCGATCCGATGATTCTCATTGTCACCAGGCTCATCCCGGACAACGAGGGCACCACCGTAAACCAGCGGCTGGAAAAGGTGCACCAGACCAGGAATGTCTGGATTCTGCGGGTTCCCTTCCGCACACCGAACAACGAGGTGCTGAACCACTGGCTTTCCCGCTTCACGGTGTGGCCGTACCTGGACCAGTTCGCCATCGATGTCGAAGCGGAGCTGCGCCGGGAATTCGGCGGCCGTCCCGACCTCATCGTGGGCAACTATTCGGACGGCAATCTGGTGGCCACGCTGCTTTCCAGGAACATGGGGGTTACCCAGGGCAACATCGCCCATGCCCTGGAAAAATCGAAATATCTCTTCAGTGATCTCCATTGGGAAAATTTCGAGGCGGAATACCATTTTTCCGTGCAATTTATGGCGGATCTCATGGTCATGAATTGCGCGGATTTTATTATTTCCAGCACCTCCCAGGAGATCATCGGCACGGATCAGGTCATCGGCCAATATGAGTCGTACCAGTTTTTCACCATGCCCGGCCTGCTCAACGTGACCAGCGGCATCAATCTGTTTCATCCCCGCTTCAACGTCATTCCTCCCGGGGTTGATCCGGGAACCTTCTTTCCCCATACCCAGCAGAAAAGAAGGGAAAAGAACCTGAGCCGGGAGCTCGATTCCCTCCTTTTCAGCCGGGAGGATGCGGAGTGCCTCGGGCGTCTGGCCCGCCCGGACCTGCCGCCCATCTTCTCCATTGCCCGGCTGGACCGGATCAAGAACCTGACCGGCCTGGTCGAGGCCTACGGCAAGGACCGGGAGCTGCGGGCGCGGGCCAACCTGATTGTCATCGCCAGCGTCCTGGACCCGGAGCGTTCCCGGGACGGAGAAGAGGCGGAGGAGATCCGCAAGATGCACCGGCTGCTTGAACAGTACGACCTCCACTCCAGCGTCCGCTGGATCGGCAAGCTGCTGGGCAAGGAAGCCACCGGCGAAGCCTACCGGCTCATGGCGGATCGGAAGGGGATTTTTGTGCAGCCCGCCCTGTTCGAGGCCTTCGGCCTGACCATTCTGGAAGCCATGCATTCGGGCTTGCCGGTATTCGTCACCATGTTCGGCGGGCCGGTGGAGATCGTCGAGCACGGCAAGTCGGGTTTTCTCGTCAACCCGACCAACCCTGAGGCAATGACCGCTCTGCTGGCTGATTTTTTTGCGGGCTGCGCGGAAAATCCCAAGCACTGGCAAGCGATTTCCAAGGCCGGATTGAAAAGAGCCCAGACCAATTTCACCTGGGAGCTCTATTGCCGGCAGTTGACCAGGCTTGCCAAGGTGCACGGGTTTTGGCGGTATTCCCAGTCGGAACATGCCAAGGCGCGCATGCGGCAATGCTGGAATCATCTCTACCATCTCTACATCAAGGAGCGCTCAGCCGCGATTGCCCAACCCTGAAGAGGGGAGGGCCGCAATGGGAGCCTGGAAACCCGTCCGGATGCTTCTCCGTCTTGGGGCAACCGGACCAACGGATACGGTGTTATGGATTTACTCAACGAATATCTGGGAATTTTTGACTGGAAACTCCTTGCCAAGACCAGTTTCCGGCTGCTGTTCATTGTGGTTGCCGCCTGGTTTTTCCGGTCGCTTCTCGACAAGCTGCTGGGCAGGCTGAAAAACCGCCTCGATGAGCGGGCCCAGGCCGCCCATGAACCGCGAACCGAGTATGCGAAGCGGGTCGAAACCCTGATCCTCCTGGTCCGGCAGGGGGGTATCGTTGTCCTCTGGCTGGTTGTCGGCCTGGTGTTTTTGAAGGAAGTGGGGGTGGAAATAGCTCCCATCCTGGCAAGCGCCGGAATTGTCGGCCTGGCCATAGGGTTCGGCGGCCAGAACCTGGTCCGGGATGTTATTGCCGGGTTTTTCATCATCCTGGAAGACCAGGTCCGGGTGGGCGACGTGGCGATCATCAACAACACCGGCGGGTTGGTGGAAGAGATCAATTTCCGCACCATCATTCTCCGGGATCTCGGCGGCGTGGTGCATATCTTTCCCAATGGCACGATCAATACCCTCAGCAACCTCACCAAGGAATGGTCGGCCTATGTCTTCGAGATCGGGGTGGCCTACAGGGAAAATACCGATGCGGTGGTCACGGTCCTGGCGGAGGTGGGCAGGGAGCTCAAACAGGATCCGGTCCTCGGCCCGATGATTCTGGAGGAGCCCGAGATCTTCGGGGTGGACAAGCTGGGTAATTCGGCCGTGGTTATCAAGGGCAGGATCAAAACCGTGCCAATCGAGCAGTGGAAAGTGGGCCGCGAGTTCCTGCGCCGGGTCAAGCTTGCTTTTGACGCCAGGGGCATCGAGATTCCTTTTCCGCATCAGACCATTTACTTCGGCGAGGCGAGCAAGCCGTTTGCGGTGGATCTGCTTGAGCGGGAAAAGAGAGAGGCAAACAGCGGAAAGATATCATCCCCTGAATCCGGGGATCCCCGGCGAGATCGAGGCTGGGCGACAACGTAAAAAAGGAGCGTGGTCACAATGAAGGTCCGTACACTGTTTTTGCTGGTTGTCCTGGTTGCAATTGCTTCTTTTGCCGCTCTCAACTGGAGCGCCTTCGTGGCGCCGGCCACGCTTTCCTTGGGGGTTGCGAATATTCAGGCGCCGCTCGGCCTGGTCATGCTTGGGCTCACGGTCTTTCTCGTGATGCTGTTCCTGGTGTTTGTGGTGTATTTGCAGACTTCGCTGCTGTTCGACACGCGCCGGAACGCACGGGAATTGCAGGCCTGTCACGAGCTTGCCGACCAGGCCGAGGCTTCGCGGTTCACCGAACTGCGCGGGTTTCTGGAGGCGGCGTTGAAAAATCAGGCCGATGCGGACGCCGAGGCGAGGGCAACCGTGCTGGCACGGCTCGATCAGCTCGACCGGGATTTGCATTCTGCGATAGAAGAGTCGGGAAACACGCTCAGCGCCTACATCGGTGAGCTGGATGACCGGCTCGAAAGGGGGCCGGCAGCCTGACGCCCAGCCCCCCTGCGAATGGGGGAGCCGCCTGCGCGCCGCCGGAAGCAGAAGCTCAGGCGATTTCTCGCCGGGCCAGGGCAATGGCTCCGCAGATGCCGGCGTCGTCCCCAAGAAGCGGCGGCACGATGAAACGGCCGATATCCTCTTGCAATGCCGGGGAAACGAGGTAGTCGTTCAGGGCGATTCGCACCCGCGCGCGGACCATCCGGAAAAACCGGTCCTGGCCAAGCTGCCCGCCTTTTCTGACGCTTCCGCCGATGATCACCCGTTGGGGGGATAAAACGCACACCAGGTTGGCAACGGCGTAGGCAATGTACTGCGTCTCCCTGTCCCAGGCTTCATGTTCCGGCGGAATCGCTTCCGCCGCCATATTCGCCCGCGCCAAAAGCGCCGGGCCGGAGCACAATCCTTCCCAGCAGTCGCCGTGAAACGGGCACACCCCGGCAAAGGTGTCACCCGGTATGCGGGGCAGCCGCAGGTGCCCCATCTCGGAATGGACAAGCCCGTGCAGGAGCTCTCCTCCCACCATGACTCCCCCGCCGATGCCCGTGCCGATCGTGATATAGATGAAATCGTGCAGGCCTTCGCCGTTGCCCCAGTAAAATTCGCCGAGGGCGGCGCCGTTCACATCCGTGTCGAAGGCCAGGGGAATATCCGGGAATACCCTGCGCACCGCGCCGAGAATGTCGGTGTTTCGCCAGCCGGATTTGGGGGTCGAGGTGATGTGTCCGTAGGTCGGGGAATTCCGGTGGAGATCGATTGGGCCGAAGGAGCCGATCCCGATGGCGTGCAGCTTCCCGCGCCGGCGTTGTTGCTCGCCAAGCCAGTCCGTGACCCGGGAAAAGACGTGTTCGGGGGTATCTCCGGACGGGAACTCGATCCGGTCCAGATCCTGCGGGCAGGTGCCCACCGCGCAGACGAATTTGGTGCCGCCGGCCTCGATTGCTCCCACCAGCGCGTTCTTGAGGCTCTTGTGCATGGGACTCTCCCGTGATGGTGTCTCGGCCCCTCAGCCGGGCAGGATATTGCCGGCAGGGGGAGGCTCAGGCGCTTTCCCGGCCATGCCTTCTGTTCCGGGCGGCATGGTTTTGAGGTGGACATCCCGTTGCGGAAAGGGGATTTCCATGCCCTCTTTCTGGAAGGTCTCCCAGATCTTCAAAAGAACATCGCTCTTTACATTCTTGACCCCGTTGGCCGGATCGCTGATCCAGGCGCCCAGCTCCAGATCTACGGAGCTCTCGCCAAAGGCGACGAGCAGGCACCGGGGCGGCGGGTCCTGGATGATCCGCGCCGTCTGCCGAGCTGCCTCCTCGCAGAGGGCCATGGCCTTGCGCACATCCGAGCTGTAGGCGATGCCCACCGGAATCCTCAGGCAGACCGTGCTGTTGCTGAACGACCAATTTTCCACCTGCTGGGTGATGAGATCCTCGTTGGGGATCAGGAATTCCTTGCCGTCCGGGGCGATGAGCGAGGTATAGCGGGCGCCCAGGGAGTTGACCCAGCCGTAGGTCTCGCCCACGGTGATCACGTCGCCGGGCTTGATGGATTTGTCCAGCAGGAGGATGATGCCGCTGATCAGGTTGGAGAAGATCTTCTGCAACCCGAAGCCGATGCCCACGCCCACCGCGCCGGTGAAGATGGTGAAGCCGGTGAGGTCGAGGCCGACGATCCGCAACCCGGCCAGGATGGCGGCGGTGATGAGGGTGATCTTGGAGAGCTTGATGAACAGCACCTGGATGGAAGGCGAGAGCGCCGAGTTCTCCCGGATGCGCTTTTCCAGCAGATGGGAAAGGAGGCGGGCGCCCCACAGCAGCAGGGTCAGGATCAGGAACCCTTCGAGCACGGTGAGCAGCGAAATGCGCAGCCCGCCGAACGTGAGGGCGAAACGGTCGAGCAGCTTGACGGCCGGTCCCAGCAGATCCAGGATGTTGAGGGCGGCAAGGGTCCAGGCGAGGAGGGCAATCAGTCTGATCCAGGCGGTGTTGCTGAAAAACAGGGAGGCGGTCCGGATCACAATCCAGGCGGCCAGCAGATGGACGACAATGGTGAGCAGATTGTGCGGCCACTCGGCTTCCACGGCGATCAGCAGCGAAATCAGTTGCAGGAAAAGCCAGAGCACAGGTGTGGCCAAGGGCAGCACGGCAACGAGAAACTGGCCGAAACGTTTTTGGGGCAGTTCGGGTGTGGAAAATTTCCGCTTGATTCTGTTGCCGACCAGAAAGGCGACGAGCAGGGCCGCGATGATAATCAGCGCCTGGGCAAGGTTGTCGTAGGTCAGGACATGCCGGAGCAGCCAGTCGTGAACGACGGTAAGCTTTTTTTCGCGGATTGCGGAAAGCCAGAGGCTTTTCATAGGGGGATGTTTCCGTGGGAGAGAGGAATACGGGTGTGGATCTTATCCCTGCAGGAGCACGAGGGAATAGCGCAAGTATACCAGTAAAACCAGGATGAGCAGAGAAAAAAGCGTAATCGGGATGCCAACCTTGGCGTGTTCCTTAAAGCTGATCTCGATCTGGAATTTCCTGGCCTGCTCGATGACGATGAGATTGGCGATGCTGCCGATGATGACCAGGTTTCCGGCAAAGGTGCTGGACAGGGCCAGGACGTACCACTGTTCCGGCACTTGCGGGTCAAGGAACTTCACCAGGAGCATGGCGGCGGGCACATTGCTGACCAGGTTGCTCATCAGGGTGGAGATGCCGGTGAGGACAAAGAGGTTGGTGATGGTCAAGCCGTGTCCGGCCATGGCCTCCATGAGCAGACGGGGGATCTCGCGGCTGGTTATGCCGTGGACCACGATGAACAGGGAACAGAACAGGGTGATCAGGTGCCAGTCCACCAGTTCCATGATCCGGCGGGAATGCATTTTCCGGCTGCACAGCAGGATCCCGGCCACGGTGATGGCGGAAAGCTCCCTGGGGATGGGCGTGAAGAACAGCCCAACCAGGGCCAGCATGGCCAGAAGTCCCTTGGCGCTTTGCCAGCGATTGAGCTCGGGCCAACCGGGTGTTTGTTCCGTGGTTTGGCGAGCCGTGGCAATGGTAAAACGGCCCGTGTAGGTGCGGCAGAGAATCCCGTAGGCGCCACCTAGGGCGATGAGCGTTGGCGGTCCGCACCAGAGCAAAAAGCTGCCGAAGTGCAACCGGCCGACCTGGCCGATCAGCATGTTCTGCGGGTTGCCGATGATGGTGGCGGCGGAGCCGATGTTGCTCGCGGCGGCAAGGCCCAGGAGAAAGGGCAGGGGATTGAGCCCCTTCTTGAGCAGGACGAGGCAGAGGACCGGGGTAAAGGCCAGGCAGACAATGTCATTGGCCAGCAGGGCGGAAAGCAGGGCCGCCGTCAGCATGCTGGTGAGGAGAAAAAGCCGGGGGTGGTCCAGTATCCCGGTGGTGCTGTTGATCACCCAGGTGTAGAAGCCGCCCAGCCGGAGCTGGGCGGAAAGCACCATCAGCGAATAGAGCAGAATGATGGTGGGCAGGTCGATGGCGGTCATGGCCTC
>Ga0074195_1000670_pt1 | contig 60919 bp, 56 predicted proteins | sample EPASupsiteHSE623_FD_64525 | JGI IMG/M metagenome (GOLD analysis project Ga0074195, IMG submission 64525) | Bioremediated contaminated groundwater from EPA Superfund site, New Mexico - Sample HSE6-23 | ecosystem: Environmental > Aquatic > Deep subsurface > Groundwater > Contaminated ...
ATGATAATAAATTCCTCACATCCCGTATTATTATGGATGCAACCATACCTTATGACTGGAAAATCAAGCCTACAGAGATCAAGCTTACAGATAGCATGATGGAAAAAGTGAAGTCCAGGTGGAGTGAATACGGTATAGGCTAATCGGCAAACTTAATAAAACAGGGTTGCCTGTATGATATGCACATGTAGGTTCTTACCTTGTATAAAGAATTTATTTAGCTCACAGAGTGAGCGAGAAGGGGTGGCTCCGGCAGCCTGGCTGCCGGAGGGGGCGACCCACCTGCGGAGGACAGGCGCAAGCCCCGGTAATTGACTAAAGGGAGGTAAAATGGCATTCGAAAGAGATTTGAATAATGCACAAGAAAGGGCACGGAAGATCAAATTCTTCGGTCATGACATCCACGGCGTGTTGACGACCAATACGCTGTTTTGCGACCAGGAAGGAAACCGTCGCTACGGTTTCTGGCACATGGATGGCTTTGGCGATCTCTCTTTTGTTGCGAACGACATAAAAATCGCCTACCTGGATACGACGTCCGTTGATGGTGAGGGCCTGTTCAGGGCCAAGGAACTGAAGCTCGACAAGTTCTACTATGCTGTGACGAGCAAGGCAGCGAAAATCGAAGAGCTGAAGCAGGAGTATGGTTTTACGGACGAAGAAGTAGGTCTTCTTGGTTCTGATCTCTCTGATATCACGGCTATGAAAAAGATGGGATTCCCGGTTGCAGTAGCGGATGCCCTTCCTGAGGTGAAGGACGTGGCATGCTATATCACCAATGCCCCTGGTGGCAGGGGCGCGATGAGGGAGATATGCGAATTTGTCCTGAGGGCCATGGGGAAATGGGATGGCTGGGTCGAGAAGGTAACGAAGATGGGATATAAATAGGGGGTGTGCAATGAGTAAGACTGACGCAGTCGAAAAGGCAAAGAAGGTAAAGTTTGTTATCCTTGACATTCACGGGATAATGACCGACAACACCCTCTACTATACACAGGAGGGTATGAAATCCGAAGCATTCTCGCTTCATGACATGCAGGGGATAAAAGCCCTGACGGGTGCAGGCATAGGCGTCTCATTCTTAACCAGCAAGGTCTCCAGGGCAGATGAGCAGATGGGCAAAATCTACGGCCTCCCGGCGGAGAATCTGTGGGGTTCCTCGGCAAAAATCGGTCGAGTGGAAGAGTTTGAGAAGTCGTCCGGCATTACGGATGCTGAGTTATGTTATGTGGGTGATGAGATGATTGACCTGGGAGTGATGAAGAAGGCCGCATTTTCCGTGGCGCCCGCAGACGCATCCAAGGAGGCCAGGGATGTGGCTGACTATGTGACGACAGTCGGCGGCGGCAAAGGAGTGGTCAGGGAACTGGCCCAGTTTATCCTTGAAGCCCAGGGGAAATGGGATGCTTTTGTGGCACAATTCAAATAAGGAACGGAGGGAAGTATGGCTTACAAATACTACAAAGACAACAGGGCATTTATTGAGGCATGCTTAAAGACAGGCGATGCCATAGAAGTAAACGAAGAGGTTGATTGGGATCTTGAGATGGGCGCAATCGTCCGTAGGACATGCGAAAAGAAAGGTCCGGCGGTATTTTTTAAGAACATTAAAGATTATCCGGGTTTTCAATGTGTAGGCGCACCCATAGCAACCTACAGAAGGCTGGCAATCGCTCTTGGTATGGATCCAAACAGTAAGGTTCCTGAGATTTCCGCCGAATACCTCAAGAGAACTGCAGATGAAAGTAAGGGTTTACCTCCGAAAGTCGTCACCAACGCACCCTGCCAGCAAGTTGTTCTTCAGGGTGATGATGCAAGCCTCTGGAACCTTCCTGCTCCCATGGTCCATGACGGCGATGGCGGAAGGTACATAGGAACATGGCAGTTTGTAGTAGCAAAGGATCTTGACACCCCTTTCGTCAATTGGGGTATGTACCGTCAGATGGCCTTCGATGAGAAGACAATGGCAGGTCCAGTTCTCCCATTTTCCGATATGGGAAAAATGTGGCACAACAAGTATCAACCGAAAAATATCCCCATGCCTTTCGCAGTGGTAGTCAACCCGGATCCTCTCTCAGCTATAGCAAGCTGCGCCCCTGCGGGAATCGCTGAGGCTGAGTTTACAAGCCTCCTTATGGGAGAGCCCGTAGAAGTGACCAAATGCATTACCAGCGATCTCTATGTTCCGGCCCACGCGGAAATTATCATTGAGGGTGTGCTTGTACCGAACGTTACTATCGACGAAGCTCCATTCGGCGAATATACCGGCTACAGGACAAGCCCGAGGGAGAAAAGAACGGTCTACCGCGTGAATTGCATCACCATGAGAAAGAATCCCATTATGGCTATGTCCAATATGGGAGTACCCACCGATGAGGGGCAGATCCTTCGCTCCTTCTCACTCGCACTTGAACTCGATAAACTGCTTCGGGCACAGGGTATTCCCATCACAGGCGTGTACATGCTTCCTGAGTCAACACACCACCTCATGGTTGTGGGTGTCAAACCCATTTATACAAACATTGCGACACAGATTGCCCAGTTGGCCTGGGGCAGCAAACTTGGACCCTGGTTCCACATGGTCGTCGTCGTTGATGAGAAGACCGATATCTACAGCAAGGACGAGTTGATCCATGCCCTCTCGACCAAGTGTCATCCGGTTCGCGGTATCAGAGTGACCGAGCACGGCGTGGGCTCGCCGCTCAACCCCTTTGCATCGCCCGAAGAGAGGGTCTACAGTAGAGCACCGAAAGTCCTCTTTGACTGTACGTTCCCGTTAGAGTGGCCGCAGTCAATGGTACCGATCAAGGTATCCTTTGATAGCGTCTATCCCAAAGAGATTCAGGAAAGGGTCCTGGCGAAGTGGAATACATACGGATTCAAGGATTAGGAGGAAGTTATGGCAGAGTACGATACCTATATTGTAGGGGACTTCAAGGACATGGTGGAGGACGTCGAGACGGTTACCGTCATCCGCGATTTAACCCCAGGGAAGAAGAAGTATAATTCGATGTACGCAAAGGTTCTCATCTCCAAGGATGAAAAGAAGTATCCCAACACCCTGAGGGTAAGGCTGGGCAGAGGTCAACTTGTTGACAAGGGCTGCTCCGTGGATGTTGTGGAGATAGTGAACGTCATCCCGCCAGGCCTGTAAGGATGATCGGGCTGGTGGACGTCGGCGCCAAGCAGATATAGCGGGTTTGGGCCCGATAACCCGTGGATGGCGAAGGTTTTCAGCAATGGATTGTGCTTCACACCCCCACCTGGGCCGGTCCCTTTAGTTCCTGGGACCGGCCCATTTTCCGATTGACCTCACCGTATGCGAGACGGTGTTCAGGGTGCCGGGTTTTCTCGTATCGATCCGGCAACAACAAAGAAGTAATATTTCAGGAGTTTCTCCATGGACCTCAGAGACTTCATAGCACTTTTCCTTTGTTGTAGTTTGTTATTTTGTTATAATGGTCATATTTGAAATATCAGCCGGATTTGAGAGGTGATTATGGCAGGCCATCAGGCCAAAGGCAGTAGAGAACGAAATCCCTTGACTACGAGCCAAGGCGCAAACGCAATCCACTCCAGGGAAGATTGCGAGCCGACCCCGAAGGATGAGATATTTCGACGTATTGATCAGCTCAAGAAGGGCATGTCCCATGCGGGGATTGATTTCTGCGTCATCTTGCAAAATGTAGATATGTTTTATTTCGCCGGAACCGTTCAAAAAGGTGTCCTTGTCGTGCCTGTTGATCGTGATCCCATACTATTCGTCGAAAAAGGTCTGTGGCGAGCCAGATCAGAGACTCCGCTTGTAATTACACCCATAGAGAACGACAAGGAAATCGGCGCAATATTGACTGATAAGCACATTCTCAAGGGTACGGGAGGCATGGAACTGGACGTGGTTCCCGTCTCAATTTTCGAAAGGTTCAGAAGTATCCTGAACTTCAAGAAATTTATCAATGTCACACCTTTGATAAAAGAGTTACGTCAAATAAAGAGTCCCTTCGAAGTCGAACAGATCAGGAGGTCTGGTGATATCATGCGGCATGTATTCGCAAGGGCCAGCGACGTGATCAGGGAAGGGGTGAGGGAACTGGACATAGATGCCGAACTGTTGTCAGAGGGTAGAAAACATGGGCATCAGGGGTTTTTGAGAATGAGGGGTCTTAACCTGGAGATGACGACCATAACCGTTGTCAACGGATGGACAGGGGCTATGCCCTCATGTTCAGATGTTCCTGTTGGAGGTTTAGGCCTCACGGCTGCTATGCCTCTAGGATCGTCCTCGAAACGCATCGAGAAGGGAATCCCGATCTGTATTGACTATGGTGGCGGATACAATGGATATGTTACAGACGAGACCTACGTGTTCGTCATAGACGCCCTTGATGACGCCTTCAAGAAACCCTACGAAACGTCAAGACAGATCATAGAAGATGCTTCAGCCCACGGCAGGGAGGGAATAGATGCCGTGGAACTGTTCGACAGAGCGCTTCGAACCGTGAAGAAGGCCCATTTGGAGGAAAATTTCATGGGTTTTGGGGAGGGCCAAGTCTCTTTCATTGGTCACGGTATAGGCCTTGAGATCAACGAGCTTCCGGTCATCACGGGTAAGCACCATGCTACCCTGAAAGAGGGTATGGTCTTTGCTTTTGAGCCCAAATTTGTCCTCAAAGGGAAGGGGTCTATAGGGATAGAAGTGGATTTTATCGTGCGGAAAGATCGCTTGGAAAGGGTCACTGACATACCCCTTGATATCGTGTATCTGTGAAAGCCTCTTAGAAGACGTGATTTTAGTGTTGATCCTTTTCCTCCCGAAAAACAAGGAGCATTCCTGGTTAGGAAGCCCATTCTTGTTATACAAAGCGATGATACGCTTTGAGGTTTTGTGCTACGCTGAGCATAATTTCGTTTTTCTTTGGAAAGAGCCATTCGAGGGTAATAAGAGGAAAGGGTGAGAGTAATTCTATCTGCCGGGAAGAAAGGTAAGGAAGCCCAAAATTACTAACGCATTGTATACCTCCCGCCAGATGGCGGAGACAAGAAGACAAATTCGTCGTAACCAGGGCTTCCTCCCCCCTGATCGGCTGCATGGTAACCAAATAAATACAATTCCGGATTAAAGGACTTGTGAAACATCGGCTGGCAGTCGGCAATCTGAATACCATAATAAAGACCTTTGCATAATTCCGGCTTCTTGTATTTTTCATCCTTGCTGCTGTTTCCAAAGAATTTATTGTTTGTTATGATGCATTGGATCTTATCTTCATATCCGGTCATTCTCTCTCAAGAGAGATTTTTTCGGGCTTTGTCCGTTATACTCTATCTTTGCCGCCGCTTTTTTCATGTTAAATGAAAAGAAGATGGTTATGGATGCAATGAAAAAGGAAGGAAAATCCATGAGGCCTGGAGACATTGCCAGGAAAGCTGAAATTGACAAAGATGATACCGGCGCCTCCTTTGAAGTAGGTTATGCTCATGCAGTTAATAAACCGACTCGAATTAGATCCGGTAAATAAATTTGGTAGAAGTGCATTCTTTTTGTTGAAGAAACTGTTTTGAATGTTATAATGAAAGATAGTATTTCATTAAAAAAAGGAGGTTAATTTATGAAGTTGAAAACAGCATTACTTATGGTAACAGTAGTTTTGACCACGGCTCTTGTTTTTGGATGTGCTACAGATCCGCAGGTTCTTACCAAACAGACGCCAAGCGGGCAGCAGCAGGTCAATGTACCTGTAAGCACATGGACAGGTGCGTCTTCCGGAGAACAGTCAATCGTTATTGCCAAAGAAACTGTGGAAGCAAACAACGTTGCTGTAAAGGAATTCGGTAACTTGAATGGGCATCTTGAAAAGCAGGATAAGCAAATGGCAGTGATCCAGGGTATTGGAGAGAAAGACTTAAAGACCACAGAAGCAGCCCTGGCAAAATTGGAAAAGATTTCAAAAGATCAGGGTACCGGTCAGATAACACTGTTCTTTAAGACCAAATCTGACAAACTGGATAATGAGCAGAGACATCGCCTTATTGCTTTTCTTGACTACCTCTCATGCCGCAGTTATGGACGGAAGATTATCATGGTGTCTGTCGGTAGTGCATCAGCAGTTTTAAACGAAAAAGCTAAAAAAGAAGCTGTTGCAAAACATCACGCAGCCAATAAGAAGCTTAGCATAGCACGTGCTGAAGCACCTCGTCCCATTATTGACAAGTATCTGTTGAACGTTCCGTACGAATTGAACAAGGTTTTAGGTGTTGGCGACGCATATGCACCAAAGGGCGCATCTAAGCAGATTGAAGAACGGTATCAGAATGTTCGTATTATTGCAGTGTATGATGCTGCCGATGTTCCTGCAATACCAGAGACTAAGTAGCAACGGTAATTGACCGGTTGCAATGATTTTATTGAATACCGGGATTAAAGGCGTCATTACATATTCCATCGGAAGATAAAACCGAATAAAAAGGGATAACCTACAGTTACGGTTATCCCTTTTTATTTAAACAAATCCTGTTGATATCAGTTACCTCAGAAAAACATGAAAAGAATTTTCTGAGATTCTCCTTTCCTACTTTTTCATGGACGCTTTCTGTTGTCACCATGTATTTGATATAACCGGGTTCTTTCACTATTTTATTAGCGACAAGCCGCAGTGAATTTATCCAAAAAAGATCAAATATTACCTAAGCCTTTCCTCTGACAGGTATAGGTGGTCTGTTTCTACCTCCACCAAAGCCCCAAATAGCTGTTTTATCCTTGCGTCATCCGCTTCTTCGGCAGCTTTTCTGTAAAATGCAATTGCCCGCGTTTCGCGTTCATGGGATTCCTGTAAATTTTTCGGGTTTTCTGTGAAACAGGTTTCATTTCCTGCAGGCACAGCATGAAGTTTCAGTATCTTTTTCCAGATAGTCGCGTGTTCCGCCTCAATTTTGGCTAATGCCTTGAAGAGGAGTTTTCCTTCTTCATCATTGGTTTTGTCGGCAGCACAAAAGTAAAAGGATGAATTGCTCACCTCAACTTTCAGGGCATATTCTGCGTTAGCCCGGTCCTTATCGCTTAGGGCAACATTAAAGTTTACCTTTGCCTCCTTTGCTTCGCTTATGTAAGACAGATGTGCGCCGCAGAAGGGGCAGTTTGACGGCGGGTTATCCCCGACATAGGGATCTCCACAAATTATACATCTCCACAATTTTGTCATAATTTCGCCTCCTTTATTGTTGTTTTTAATTAAGCCGATTTCTCAAAAGCGCTTTTAGGCGCACCACAAACAGGGCAGCACCAATCCTCCGGCAATTCATTAAATGGCACCTTTTCGACTTTTTCATCATATTGAAAACCGCACACAGAGCATGTCCAGACCATAAATTCCTCCTTCTTGTTTCTTTGTCGCTCCCATTTTTCCTGACGATTTAAAACCATATACAGCCTCTATGTCTATTCTAATATTTTCGGACATGGTTTGCACTGAAAAATCACATTTTGTTTTGCCTGTTCATTATGTATACTATGCCTCAGTGTGTAACTGAAGGAGATATGTATAAGAGCAATATCAACAAAATCGGTCGAGCCTGTGCAGCGGGTTGTTCTATAATAAGAGCTGTTTTTCTGCTATTTTTTTCAGGAACGAGAGAGAATCTAAAGAAAAAAGCAATGCTTTTGAGGCTGATTTATAGTTTTATACTGTTTTTTTGTCTTGCTACAATGTTATTTGCTGCCGAAGAGCCTGTGCAGGTTATTGTAGAAGGGCTTACCGGTATAGAGCGTTCCAATGTTGAAGCAGCGCTTGTCCTTCCCCAAGGACTTGTTAATGAAGGAATAGTTGATAAAAGGTGGCTGGGGCGTTTTAACCAGGAAATTCCCCAGAAGGTGAAAAAAAGTCTTGAGCCTTTAGGGTATTACAAAACAGATGTATCGACGACCATCAACAAGACAGATAACGAAAAATATCTTATACAGGTCCAGGTAAAAAAAGGGGAACCGGTCTACCTTACGGCAGTGCGGGTAAACGCCGCCGGTCCCGGTGCCGGGGAAAAGGCGCTCATCGAACTTATTAAAAAATTTCCCCTTCATACGGGCGATGTACTGCGTCAGGATATATATGAACGTGCAAAAAACGAATTACAGAATAAAATGCTGGACCTCGGTTATCTTGATGCGTCTTTTTCAATACATAAAATCAGTGTTTCCTTAAACAGCCTGGAAGCTCAGATTGATATTGTTCTTGAGACAGGTTTTCGATACCGCTTCGGGGATGTTACCTTCTCCGGTAATATATCCTATCCGGATATTTTTTTATGGCGCTATCTTCAATTCAAGCGAGGCGAAATATTTTCATATGAAAAGATAGCCGCTACACAGGCTAACCTGACCAATTCAGACCGCTTCAGAGAAGTGGTTATTAATGTTAAGAAAGAAAAAGCTGTTGATTATTTTGTGCCCATTGAGATTGCCCTTGTTCCTTCGTTGCCGAAACGTTTTAAAATCGGTGTTGGTTACGGTACTGATACAGGGCCCCGTGGATCGTTGTATTACCGGGATGTGAATATTGCCCGAAGGGGCCATGAATTACTGGCGGAACTGACCGTTAGCTCTACTTTGCAGGGAATTGCAACACGTTACACGATACCGGGTCAAAAGGATAAAGACACCCTTACATCTTTCAGAATAGCTGCCCAGCAAGAGGATACACAGAGCTATACAATCAATCTGGCAACAACAGAAGTTGAACGTTCCAGGAGCTTCGGTGCCCGCAGGGTTGGCTCCCTTTTTATGCAGATGCAGAAGGAGCATTCCGAAGCAGGCAATGAACGGACAAATTCATTTCTTATTATGCCGGGAATACGGTTTTCCGAAAGACGTTTTGATAAATTGGTACGACCGACTAAGGGATTCCATTATCAGGTGGAATTCAAGGGAACTACAAAAGAGATGGGTTCCGACACCGGATTTATGCAAGCCATATCAAAAGGAGAGATAATCATTCCTCTCCCGAAAGGCTTTTCAATTTTAACAAGAATGCAGGCTGGTGCAACCTGGCAGGGTGATCCCCTGAGGGATTTGCCTATTTCGCTTCGCTATTTTGCTGGCGGCGACAACAGTATCCGCGGCTATAAGTATCAGTCTCTGGGACCAAAGGGCAGCAATGGAGAAGTAATCGGCGGAAAGAACATTCTTATCGGAAATTTCGAGCTGGAACGCGCTATCAGCACAAACTGGGGGATTGCCGCTTTTTATGATGTCGGTAATGCCTTTAATAATTTTTCAAATATCGACCCGGCTCAGGGCACAGGAATGGGCTGCCGTTATTATACGCCGGTGGGACCCATAAGATTGGATCTTGCCCGTCAGATCGGCGTTGAAAGCCCCGGCTACAGGATACATTTTTCAATTGGACTGGAATTATGAGACGACGGATTCTTATATGGCTGTTTGCTGTGTTTTTTATTTTTGCTGTCACAGGAGCGCTCTTCTGGAGTATGTACACAAATCATGGAACCCGGTTGATACTGGAGGGTGTGCTCCGTTCCATACCGGCAAAAATCCATATTAAAAAGATTGCAGGTTCTCTGGCAGGGGGTTTACAGCTTGAAGGTATAAGAGTTGAGACGGAGAACTTAAAAATAGGAATTGACAGTATAAATCTCTCCTCTCAGCCCCTGTATGTTGTTACGGGAAGCATGGCTGTAAAAAAGGTTGTTGTTAACAGCATTTCCTTAGATGACAAAAAACCGGACATCAGAAAGCCTCTTGACCTTACGTGGCCTAAACCTCCTCACTTTCTTTCATGGTTCAACGGATGGATAAAATCTCTTGAGATTAACGGACTTGTTTATCGGAGCGGAAAGAGGGAACTGAAGATTATAGACAGGCTTACCACAAAAATTACCTGGTTTTTTGGGACATTGACTGCCGATAACCTGACTGCGTATTTACCTGTCGGGAAAACTGAAGGGAATATTAAGACGAGATTTTCAGGGCCGACCTTCTCCGCTTCTCTCAAGATGACGCCTGAGAGAAAAATCCCCGGTATAGACAGCCTTGCACTGACAATGACGTTGAAAAAAGTAAATAAAACCGAACAGATGTCCGGTCCTTTTCAAATTATTACTCTAACAGGTCAGAAGGAAAACCTGAAGACCGCGGGCAGGCTTGGGGTGAGACAAAATGATTTAACTATTTCCGATCTTATAACCAGCCAGGAAGGGCGCAAGGGGAAATTGCTTGCAACAGGAGGAATAGATTTTTCTTCCGGCATTCCTCTTATGAGCCTTAACATCAATGTTTCCGATTTTGACTTCTCAAGGGAAATAAAGGTTGATACCTCCTTCTCGGGTACAATGGAATTGAAAAGTGATTTTGTAAATTATCAGGGTATTTACAATTTGAAGAATGCCCTATCTTCCTGGAAAGAAGCGCAAGTTAAGGGTGCTTATGATATGAATCTTGAGGGCTTAAAGTTGTTGACCATGGACGGCAGGCTCTTAAACGGGACAATTAAGGGGCAGGTAAAAGCCTCATGGGCTAATGATATTGCTGTGTCAGGTTCCTTTCAGGCCAGAGAACTTGACCCTTCCAGGATTACACCTGCATGGAAGGGTCAAGTAAATATGAATTTTGAGGGAGGAATGCAATGGTCAAAGTCAAAATTTCCGGAAGGGGCTGTTAAGGTTGATATTTTAAACAGTACGCTTCGCAATAAAGCCCTTACAGGTAATATGGATGCAAGATGGCATCAGGGTTTGTTTAATCTTGTACGGTTCGCGCTGCATGGTAATGGTTTTGATCTATCCGCGTCAGGCACCCTTGAAGAAAAATTGAATTACGTTATAGGGGTTAGTGATCTTTCCGGATTAATACCCGGATCGAAAGGCCGTTTTACGGCAGAGGGATGGACAAAGTGGCATAAAGGGCAATTAGCCGGTACACTGAAGGCCGGGGGAACCGGAATATCAGCCTTTGGAACAAAGACGGATTCAATTAACGTGGAAACACTGCTCAATAATAACGGCGGAGATTTGCTTAAGGGAAAAGCGAAGATCCGGGGCCTTGCATATGGTGCTTTAAAGGCCGACTCCATTGATATGACAGTTCAAGGTACGGTTGCGGCCCATGATTTTATGATGACAATTGCCGCTCCGGAAGGCAAAATACAGGCTTCTTTAAATGGCGGTTATGCAAAGGGCGTATGGCAGGGGACGGTTTCGCGGATAACCTCCAGTGATACCCGCCTCGGGGCTTTTAACCTCCAGGAGCCTGCTTCAGTCAGGATTTCATCAGATCAGCTTGCTCTGGGCAGACTGTCGCTGATTGGCAGTTCAAGGGAAAGACTTGAAATGGACATGAATCTATCTTTTTACCCGATTCTCGGGAATATGAAGGCTAATTGGCAGGATTTAAATATAGCAAGGGCAAGCATTATTCTTCCGGGAACTTCTGTGGCAGGCCGTACATCAGGCTCTCTTGATGTCCAATGGCCGGGGAATAACATCATGAAGGCATCTGTCGTGGTCAGAGTTGATGATGCAGCAATAAAAGGGCCTGTCAGCATCCGCATGACAAGAGCAGACGCGAAATTTAACTGGACTGAAAAAGGACTTTCAGCTTCATGGGATATCAAAACCGGAGAATCCGGCAGGGTGGAGGGTCAATTTTTGTCAAATCAGCCTGCCTTTATTGGAATACCTGAAACGGGCCGGTTTGATGCTGCCTGGAACGCGCTTGATGCTGATATGATAAAATCATGGATTCATCCGGCCCTCGATCTTAAAGGGTATGTGAGCGGCAAACTAAAGGGAAGGTTGCTGCCGGGAAGGCAGCTCGAAGTTTCCGGTCAAACAAATCTGTCCCAGGGGAGTCTTACCTGGAAAAGCGAAGAAGGGCTTATCACGGCAAAGGTTGAGAAGGCAGACATGGATATGGTATGGAATGAAACGTCGCTGAAAGGCAGCCTCTCGCTTTTGCTGTTAAATCGTGGTCTTCTCAAGTCAGAGTTCCAGTTTCCCATACCTGCTCGCTTTCCTGTCAGAATTGAACATCAGGGTCCGATAAAACTTACGGCTAACGGGGAGGTTCAGGAAAAAGGCCTTCTTACTGCCCTGTTTCCCGGTTTGATTGGTGAAAGCCAGGGTCAATTGACCTTTAATCTTAATGCAGCAGGCACCTGGAATGTACCGGACCTTCAGGGCAATATACGTCTTGCCGATGCCTCGGCATATCTCTATCCGGCTGGTATCAGAGTAAAGGGCATAAAAGCCGAAGTACAGTTAAAAGATAATCTCTTTAATGTAAGTTCCTTCAGCCTTCTTTCAGGTACCGGCAGTATGCAGGGCGCCGCAATGGTTTGGTTAAATGATTGGAAGATAACGCGTTATGAAGGGAAGATCAGCGGTGACAGATTCCAGACCGTTTATCTGCCGGAACTTCAGGTATTGACTAATCCTGACCTGAGTTTTAAAGGCAATATGGATAATTTTGCGTTAAGGGGATCTGTTGTTATCCCTGAGGCGCTGATTCAGCGTACCGTAAACGAGGGGTTTATTACCGCAAGCTCTGATGTGGTCATTACGGACCTTCCGGAAAAACAAAAGAAGCCCTCACACATGATGGGTTTTGATATGCAGGTAAATGTTGTCCTCGGCGATAAAGTCATGATTAACGTGGAAGGAGTAAATGCGCGCCTGGAAGGCAAGGTGCTCCTGACAGCCCAGAACCTTGAGAAGATTGCTGCCAGCGGACAAATACAGGTTGCAAAAGGACAATATAAAAGGCATGGTATTTTGCTTGACATTACAAGGGGCCGTATCGTTTTCACGGGCGGACCTGCCGAATTTGCCAATCTGGACATTGTAGCCGTGCGTAAAATACATGATATACGCAGGCTCAACGATGTACAAGCCGGTGTGACAATTACCGGAACACCCCGTTCACATCTTGTCAAATTATACTCTGAGCCGGTAATGCCGGATATGGATATTCTTTCTTATATAGTGCTGGGCAAGCCCATGGATGCAGGTACTGACAGCAGTCAGACAGGACTGTTATTGCAGGCTGCAGGCACTATACTTGCCAAGGATCAATCAGCCACCCTGCAAAACAAGGTGATGAAACTTGTCGGTCTTGATACATTTGATGTCCAGTCAGGCAGCAGCAAAACCAGCAGCAGTCAGGTAAGCAGTATCCAACCAAGGGGCATTCCCGGTCAGACAAGCAGTACTGCCGGGGGCAGCTCTGTTTCAAACTCAATAGTTACGGTTGGCAAGTATCTGTCACCGGAACTCTACATTGCCTTCGGTCGTTCGCTCTTTACCGGTGATTATCTTGCAACTGCCAGATACACCTTTCTCAAACACTGGGAGGTGGAAGGCAGCAGAAAGGGGACCGACAGCGGTGTAGACCTTTTTTACAAGATTGAGTTTAAGTAACGGCTTAATACCAAGTTGCCTTCATTCGCATACCTTCGTTGTCTCCTCCTCGCACTCCTCGACGTACTACAGCGTACGCCTACGTCGGCTCCTCGTCGACGCCTCGGTCTGCTTTTGAATGCAACTTGGTATAAGAACATGCGAAGTAATGACGAGTGTTTCGGGCAAAAGTCATGCAGTATCAACAACGTGAAGCAGCATTGCATCTAATTCCAATTCTAAATCAAGGATGCAATGAACTACCCCGCGGTAACTTGCGGGGCAATCAAGGCGGCAAGGAAGAGGCGACCCTCCCTGCGTGAGGACAGGTGTAGGCGTACTATAATAGTACGTCGGAGGAGCCGATGACGAAGCCAACGAAGATAGCGCCTTGATTTAGAATTGGAATAAGGCAAAAACCGTGCAGTTTGCTCATCAGTAAGGTTTTTATGGAAATTGAATCCATGGTCCGGGATTGACGTTGTTTTCCCAGGTCCAGAAATTGAATTGTCCGGAGGGTATCTTAAAGACCAGGATTGTCGGGGAGTCAGGAGTTCCTGTGCCTATCTGTTTCAACCAGGTGAATGTCTCATAGAGCTTTTTACGTATGTTCATGTCTTCCACAAGTTCGATCCTGCCTGCGATGCGGAGGACTGTATCAATATCAGGGGCTATGCCCGGCTGATGGAAAGCTATTTCAACGTTGGAATTTGCCAGAAGCTGGGATACGAGCGGCTTTACCACGGAGGTATAGAAATAGATTCCGCTTTTGTCTGCAAGCCACACGGTCATGGGGCGCACATGGGGCTTTTCGCCCTCCACTGTTGCAAGGAAACCGTTGGGAGTTTTCTCCATATATTGAATGCAATCTTCAAAAGTCATATCAACTACCTCCACATTATTTTATACACTCAAGGAAATGACCGCAACCGAACTTGATACGAATAGGGTATTAATTTTCGATTGAAGCAATATATTTTCAGGATTTAAGCCTGTCTCATCGTTTGTTCTGAGGTATCAGCAGATATGTGGCCAGGAATGAAAGGACTGCAAGGAAGGCGCACGGTACGGGTATTGATAAGAGGCCCGTTAATACCGAATGATGATCGCCTATGTATCCTATTGATATAGGAGCAGCAGATGCTGTTGCATAGGCTAAAGTTGTTATGATTCCAAGAGCCAAACCCTTAAAAGACGGGAAAACAAGACCGGTGAATGTCCAGAGCGCACCCATAACGGCAGCGCCGGTAAAGCCCATCTGAAAAGTAAAAAGAGCTCTCAGGAGAGGATTGCTTACCCAGAGTATAAGTATGAGAGATATCCCCATAAGGATTCCGCCGCTTATCCCGACCTGCCTGTACCCGAGTTTATCGGACGCCCATCCCATAAGCGGCCTGCCGATGAACTGTCCTATTCCATACAGGCCTGCAATTAGTCCGGCAATTGTCGCGCTTGTCCCTATCTCTGTTTTAAGAAAGACAGGATACCACATGGTAAAACCGAACTCCGCAGAAACCTGGAACATCGCAGTCAGACTAAGGAGAAAAAGTATAATCAAATTAACTGGTTTGAGAATACTTTTGTCGAAGAAAGCACCAATCCGGGTTTTTTTACTTTCTTGAGGCCAGACAAATATCAGAAGAACTGCCGTAACGAGTCCCGCGGCCCCGGTTAATACAAACGGTGCCCGCCAGCTTCCTGTGAGATCCAGCAACCAGCCTGCCAGTGCAGGGCCTACAAACCAGCCCAAAGAAGACCCGGAGGATATGGCGGTCAAAAAGAATCCCGGTCGTTCCGGGAAGAGTTCGAGTGTAAAAGCAAGAAGTACAATAAAATAAAAGGGTTCAACCATGCCTGTAAAAAAACGACCAAGCAACATATGGCCCGGACTGTTTACTAATCCGCATATTACTGTGAGTGTGGAGAAGCCGAAAATTCCAAAGAGGATGGTTTTTTTTCTTCCAAAATGATCGGATATTAAACCGGCAATAATAGGGGTAAGCATATAGCCCCAGAGAGAAGCTGATCCTATAACGCCAAGACCGGTCCTGTCAGTGTGAAACTCTTCCATAAGGGATGGTATGAGGGGGCCGAATATCCAACGCTGGGCAAAGTAGAGAAGTCCGCCGACCCAAGCGACAAAAAAGAAAATAATCCTCTTTGATTGCCCCTTGGGTCTCATATCCTTAGACTTACTTCTGTGCTGCTTCAGTAAGCTGTTCCACGGTCACAATCGGCCCATATTTCGCTTTCAGAGCCTCCAAGCCTTTACGTTGTTCTTCGTAAATTTCAAACAATTTAGGAGGAACATTCTCCTCTTTCTTGTAGGAGGCTTCCTGAAGGTCAATGCGCCCGATAATGTTTTCCACGTAAAAAGCAAATTGTTTGTCGTACAGGTCTTTCGAATAATCTTTGTCAATAACTGCAAATAGTTTCTGCAGATCTTCGTATTTAGGAATTAATCCGATCGGTGTCTCAATGGCTTGCACATCATTGTTGGCATACAATTCCAACCAGCCGAGCCAGGCCCTGACATCACGCTTTTCACCCAGCAGTTTTTTGCCTTCGCCGCCCCGCGCGCCATAAGTCAGGAAGTAATTGATCCCGGCCATAATCGGTTTTACTTTGATTTTTGGAGAGTTGAAGAAGAGAAACTGCGCTTCCATATAGTCAGCCAGCGGACCAGGAATAAACGGTTCATTGGCCCATGGCTGAGGACGTACACCCGACACCCCGACTTCCGTCGCGGTTGCGGCAGACAGAACTGAAGCACCGATCACTACACCGTGATCCGGGTTTTTCGCCACCACAATAGGGGGCATGGTGTCGCTGTCGCGGCCGCTGTAAGTGATTACTTTCACCGGCACACCTTTCGGGTCGTCAGCCACTTCTTTATTGTAATTCGGCATATTTGTGCTCAATAGCGTACAGCGGGCATTGGGGTTGGACGGAGGAATCAGTTTGCCGTCTTCATCAAGCTTGCCTTCCCACCATTCACCGGTGTAATTGACGCCTTTTTTGGGGATTTCTTCACCGCACCCCACCCAATATGGGACTTTGTGCTCGTCAATCAGGACGTTCGTCCAGATTACTTCACAGCCCGGTTCGCGTAAGCATTTCATCAGATACGGATCGCCTTCACGATTCACATCTTCCACGATTCCGAAGATGCCGAATTCCGGGTTTACAGCACGTACGATGCCCTGATCGTCAATCCATATCTGTGCCAGATCGTCGCCGATAAAGTCTTCACCTACCATCGCGGTGGTGGTTTTGCCGCAGCCCGATGGTGCTGCACCGGCAAAAAAAGTGCTGCGTCCACCTGGACCGTGCAGACCGGTTATAAACATGTGCTCCGAGAGCTGTGATTCTTTCTGGTAGTAGGTTGCAAGATCTACCGCAAAACGATGGTTGCCCTTTTTTAGAAGCAGCGTGTTTCCAGCGTAAGTGCAGTGCATTGAGAAGGTGGTCAGCCAACTGCGATCCATAAACACACGCATTCTCTGGAAATTGGCCGGATCGCCGGTGCCTTCGCTGTGGACGTTTGTAATCACATAACCGGCACGTGCTACTTCCGCATCAAAGTACGCATAGGCATTGCGATAAAGTAAATTCGCAGAGTGCATAACGTAGGTTGATGTGGTAATTTCAAGAGCCGGCAGCGAGCCCTTAGCGCCGATCGGGCCACGATTGAAAAATCCTACCAGCAGAGTTTTACCTTGAGCAATACCGGTCATCTGTTCTTTAACATATGCATACCCTTCCTGGCGTAGAATCTTTTTGGCCAGTACGCTTACGTTTTCATCTTCGTTTACAATATAGAGTGTTTTATCCACCACGCGACCCTGTTCTTTGGCGTAATCAAAATGAATGGTGTGATCCGGCATGGCCAGGGGCGCTTCTTCGCCTTTGGCAATACTCATCCGGCGAACGTTTTGCATATCTGCTGCTGAGCCGGTATTCACAAACATGGTATCCGGCTGCATCATGGAGATAGCATTCGCAATTTTTAATAAGGCCTCTTGATTAGTAATTTTTTGTAGTTTTGCCAGATTATCCTGGTCGCATTTTTTCGCGAAAAGTGTCTGCGCTTCTTGTAATGTTTTTATCCCGCCCAAATCGGCGAGGATATCAATACCTGTTTTCAGCTTTACCATAGAGTTGTCTCCTTTTCTTTAAGGTTATAAGCTACTGCCGCTAACGAAGCAACGCTAAGCTACTTACTTGCACAAGAATGCCGCCTGTAAGGTCATGTAACCGAATGACAGGAATCAAAATAACCGGTTAAGGAGGAAGCCTTATGCACTTTTACGCCAGTCGTTTCAGATTATACTGTGGTATCAATCTTCATGCAAGAAGAATATATCTTTGTTTTTTTCGATGAAACAGGAGAAGTTCAATCTGATGATTCCTCGCAGCTCTGCTGCGGGGTAACCACATTCCCTCGCCCCTTGCGGGAGAGGGCAGGGTGAGGGGGCATAATTATGTGGTCTCGTTCCTCTGATACCCCGTAGCTCTGCTGCGGGGAGGTTCATTTGCATCGGAATATTGATCCCAACAGGGAAGCCTTTCTAAGTTGCGAACCGTAAACCGTTGTTGATTTTATAATGTTTTTGATGTATAATACAAATTCATTTCAACGCTATCTGCTGTATCATCAGCACATCTATGAGGGAGAATGGAACAGAGCAGGATAAGAAATATTGCAATTATTGCGCACGTTGACCACGGCAAGACTACGCTTGTGGACCAGTTATTCAGACAGAGCGGGCTTTTCCGGGATAATCAGGTAGTTGAAGAACGGCTTATGGATTCCATGGACCTTGAGAAAGAACGGGGCATTACCATAGCTTCAAAGAACGGATCTTTTCTATACAAGGAACATCTTATCAATATTATAGATACTCCCGGACATGCGGATTTCGGAGGCCAGGTGGAACGTGTCCTGAAAATGGCAGACGGTGTTCTTCTGCTCGTTGATGCAGCCGAAGGGCCTATGCCGCAGACCTACTTTGTCCTGAAAAAAGCGCTTGCTTTAGATTTGCCGGTGATTGTGGTGGTGAATAAAATTGACAAACCGGCTGCACGTTGCGACTGGGTAGTGAACGAAGTCTTCGATTTGTTCGTAAAACTTGAAGCGCCGGATAATATTCTTGATTTCCCGGTTATATTTTCTTCAGCAAAAGATGGATATGCAACTCTCGATCATAACGCAAAAAGCACAACCATGATTCCTTTATTTGACATGATTATAGATGCAATCCCTGCGCCTGTCGGCGATCCCGAAGGGCCGCTTCAGATGCTTGTAAGTTCTCTGAGTTACTCCACATTCCTTGGCAGACTTGCCATAGGAAAGATCACATCAGGGAAGCTTAGTATCGATAAAGATGTGGCAGTGACATCGCCCGGTTCAGCTCTGAGTCCTGCAAGAATAAGGAAGGTCTATTGTTTTAAAGGGACGCAAATGGTTGAAACGGATGAGGCCTGTGTCGGTGAAATAGTGGCTGTAGCCGGCATGGAATCCATTGCCATTGGCGAGACTCTCACCGATCCGCTAAACCCTGTGCCTCTTAAGGGTATAGAGGTGGACCCTCCGACAGTATCAATGAGTTTCGTGCCTAACGATTCACCCTTTTATGGAAAAGAAGGTAAATTTGTCACATCCAGACACTTAAGAGACAGGCTTTTCAAAGAAACACTTTCCGATGTTGCCCTCGTGGTGGAAGAGCTTGAAGATATTCAGGGCTATAAGGTCTCAGGCAGGGGAGAACTCCATCTTTCCATCCTCATTGAAAAAATGAGGAGAGAGGGGTATGAATTTCAGGTCACGAGGCCCCAGGTTATATTCAAAGAACAAGACGGGAAGACATTCGAGCCTTATGAAGAGTTGACTGTTGATGTGGATGAGAATTACATGGGCCGGGTCATTGAAAACCTTGGCAGCAGAAAGGGGATTATGCTCGAAATGCGTCAGGAAAGCGGAATGGCCAGACTAAGGTACAAAATACCCACTAGAGGCCTCCTCGGATTCAGATCTGAATTTCTCACTGAAACGCGCGGTATGGGCGTAATGAATTATATTTTTCTCGGATTTGATGCTTATGCCGGAGAGATCAGAAACAGAACAAGAGGCGTACTTATTGCCATGGAACAATGCACAACTGTGGCATATGCCCTTTTTAACTTACAGGAAAGAGGGAAGCTATTCCTTGGTCCCGGAGAAAAGGTCTATGCCGGTCAGATTGTTGGAGAGCATTCCAGAGAAGCGGATATTATAGTCAATCCTGCTAAAGGGAAAAAGCTTACCAATATGAGAGCTTCCGGTTCAGATGATGCAGTGATTCTTACTCCATATGTGAATATGACCCTTGAAGAGTGCATCTCCTATATCAATGATGACGAACTTGTTGAAATTACACCACAATCTATAAGACTCCGCAAAATGATCCTTGACGGCCTTGAACGAAAAAGGGCCAAAACCGCAGCAGCCTGATAATTATAAAAATACATTCTCGCTGAAAAACAATCTAATTTATTTGACAATAAACAATTTTATGTAGTATTTTAAACTATACCGGCTGGACGGTACAATAAAAAATACAGGAACATTTGGATTATGAGCCCACGAGCCAGTTCATACAATGCTATTGTTGACGCCGCAAAGGATATTGTTGTTGAAGAGGGCGCAGCGCATATGACGCTGGACGCGGTAGCTGCCAGGGCTGGTATAAGCAAAGGCGGGCTTCTCCATCACTTCCCTACAAAAGAGGCATTACTTGAGGCAATGGTCGAAAGATTGATCGGAGCAAGGGAGGAATCACGAAAAAAAGCGTTGGATGAACTTCCGGAAAGTCCGACTCGGGAAATGAAGGCTTATATAATTTCGGGTTTGCTCCGTGACCGCAAGACGGACTGTGCCGGTGCACCCATCCTTGCGGTTCTGGCCTACAACCCGAAACTTGCCGAGCCCTTGCGCGAAATCATTAAAAAACGTTATGCTGAATTAGCGTCAGGGCCCGTAAAATTTGAGAGAGCTATTATTCCGGCCCTTGCTGCCGACGGTCTCTTGTTTCATGAAGTTGTATCCCTATCACCTTTTACAGAAGAAGAGCGCAACAAAATAATAGAAGAATTGCTGAGGATCGCAGACGAGGGAATAGCAAGGTAAGTAGTAGAATAGTTGAGCAGGCAATAAAATTAGTTTTTAACCGCTTCGCAAGATGAGTCGGATATACGCCTAAGGGTGTGCCGGAAGATCGACATAAATTATTACCAGGAGGATTTCAGATGGTATCGAAAGATAGAAAAGCGGGATTTTGTTTGATCGGCGTTGTCACCATTGTTATTTTCTTGTCTTTTTTGACGTCATGTGGAAAACCGAAGGGACCGCCGCAAGGTGGCGCCCCTGAAGTGGCAGTGGTAGTTTTGCAACAGGAGCGTACAGTGATTACCACGGAATTGCCCGGGCGGACATCGGCTTATCTTGTTGCTGAAGTACGGCCCCAGGTAAGCGGCATCATTCAAAAACGCCTGTTCACGGAAGGATCGGATGTTAAGGCCGGTGAAGTGCTCTACCAGATAGACCCGGCTACATATGAAGCGGCCTATGCAGGCGCTATGGCATCTCTTGCAAGGGCTGAAGCAAATGTTGTTTCTGTCGGAAATAGAGCAAAACGTTATATAGAACTGGTTGCAATAAACGCGGTAAGCCAACAGGATCACGATGATGCAGTTGCCGCCCTGAAGCAGTCAGAGGCTGATGTTAAGACCAATAAGGCGGCTGTAGAAACTGCGCGTATCAATCTTGCCTATACGCGCGTAACTTCGCCAATTTCAGGCCGGATAGGCAAATCCAATGTAACTGTAGGTGCGCTTGCAACGGCCTATCAGCCTACAGCTTTTACTACCATCCAGCAGCTTGACCAGATATATGTAGACGCAACACAGTCAAGCGCCAATCTGTTACAACTAAAACGAAACATAGCAGCAGGAAGGATAAAAGGAGACGGTCCCAATCAGGCAAGGGTGAAGTTGCTCCTTGAAGACGGCACATCCTATCCGTCAGAAGGTCTTCTGAAGTTTTCCGATGTTACCGTCGATCCAAGTACCGGATCATTTATTCTCCGAATGGTTTTTCCAAATCCGAAACAAATTCTTCTTCCCGGTATGTATGTGCGCGCTGTTGTTCAGGAAGGGGTAGCTGACCGTGCAATTCTTGCCCCGCAGCAGGGAGTCTCCCGCGACCCCAAGGGCAATCCTGTTGCGATGATTGTTGACGCTGAAGGCAAAGTGCAACAGCGAATTATTACTGTTGATCGGGCTATCGGCGACAAATGGCTTGTTTCCTCGGGTCTTGAAGCCGGTGACCGGGTGATCGTCGAGGGTATTCAAAAAGTACGGCCAGGTGTTCCTGTAAAAATTGTCCCCTTCGGAGTCGGCGGAAAAGCTGGTCCGGAGTCGGCAAAGCCAGCCCAGCCGCCTGCAAAAGCTAATTAAAGGGAGGAAGCCGGATGCTATCAAAATTCTTTCTGGACCGTCCCGTCTTTGCCTGGGTTATTGCCATTATAATAATGCTGGTCGGCGCCCTTGCCATCTACAGTCTGCCCATATCGCAATATCCTCCTATAGCGCCGCCGTCTATCTATATTCAGTCCTCTTATCCCGGCGCTTCCGCGGAAACAGTGGAAAACAGCGTAACCCAGATTATTGAGCAAAAGATGACCGGCCTCGACAAGATGTTATATCTGTCCGCTACGAGTGATGCTGCCGGAGGTTCCCGTATTGAGTTGACTTTTGCCCCCGGAACTGATCCGGATCTTGCCTGGTCCAAGGTACAAAATAAACTCCAGCTTGCCATGGCAGGATTGCCCGAGGTTGTTCAGCGCCAGGGTGTTACTGTCGGCAAGGCCACCAGAAACTATCTGATGATTGTAGGCCTTATATCTGAAGACGGCAGTATGGACGGCAATGATCTGAGGGATTATGCCCAATCGAATCTTGAGAAGGTTCTGGCGCGGGTACCAGGTGTAGGCGAGGTTGAAAACTTTGGATCTCAGTATGCTATGCGTATCTGGCTTAATCCTGATAGACTTGTTGATTACCGCCTGACAGTTGACGATGTCATAATAGCACTAAAGGCTTATAATGTTGAGGTTTCAGCCGGTCAATTCGGCGGCGCGCCCGCAGTAACAGGCCAGCGTTTGAATGCCTCAATTATTGTGCAGAGCATGCTTAAGACTCCAGATGAATTTGCTTCTATTCCTATCCGTGTTAATCCTGACGGCTCAATTGTGCGGATAAAAGATGTGGGACGGACGGAATTAGGAACCGATTCCTATGATATAGAAGTTTTCCACAACGGCAAGCCTTCTGCAGGTATGGCCATCCGTCAGGCTGCGGGCGCTAATGCACTTGATACGGCCGATGCGGTCAAAGCAAAACTGAAAGATATGAGCCGGTTCTTTCCTCAAGGGATGAAGGTTGTCTATCCGTATGACACCACCCCCTTTGTAAAAGTTGCCATCAAAGAAGTGGTTATAACTCTATTCGAGGCAATACTGCTTGTTTTTCTTGTCATGTGGCTTTTTATGGGGAACATCCGTGCCACCCTGATTCCGACCATCGCAGTGCCTGTAGTGCTCCTTGGCACTTTCGGCGCATTGAGTTTTTTCGGATTTTCCATTAATATGTTGACCATGTTTGCCATGGTTCTGTCCATCGGTCTTCTGGTGGATGATGCAATTGTTGTGGTGGAAAACGTAGAGCGAATTATGAGCGAGGAGGGTCTTTCGCCTAAGGAAGCCACACGCAAATCCATGGAACAGATCACAAGCGCTCTCATCGGCATCGGTCTTGTGCTCTCGGCAGTTTTCGGCCCAATGGCATTTTTCGGCGGTTCAACAGGCGTCATCTATCGCCAGTTCTCTGTGACAATCATAGCCTCTATGCTTTTGTCTGTAGTTGTTGCTTTAATTCTGACACCTGTACTCTGCGCTACTCTGCTCAAACCGGTGAAAGCCGGGCATGAACCGGCTGAAAATGCGATATCTTTCCTGCGCCCTTTCTTTTCATGGTTTGACCGCATTTTTTTTCGAATCAGAGACCGGTATGTAAAAACAGTTGAACGTTCCTTTTCAAGGAAAATGCGCTATGCTGTTATTTATGTTGTGATTGTTGCTGCCGTGGGTGTTATTCTTCTTCGTGTTCCCACTTCCTACGTTCCCGATGAGGATCAGGGGATATTGCTTTCTCAGGTAATGTTGCCCACAGGCTCAACACTTGAACAAACCAAAAAGATTGTAGACGAGGTGCAAAAACATTTCGAGCAGAACGAAAAAGAGGCAGTAGAATCCTGCTTGACGGTTTCCGGCGCCGGTTTTAATTTAAGGGCACAGACCAACGGCATGGTATTTGTCAAACTTAAGGATTGGCACCTTCGTAATCGTTCGGATTTAAGGGTTAAAGCCATTGCAGCACGGGCAATGGGGGCATTTTCCCGTATTCGCAATGCCATGGTATTTGCTTTTCCGCCTCCATCAGTAATTGAACTGGGTATGGCTACAGGGTTTGACTTTCAGTTGCTTGACAGGGGTGGACTCGGTCATGAAAAACTGATGGCAGCCAGAAACCAGCTTCTTGGTATGGCGATGCAAGATAAACGTCTGACTAAAATCAGACCGAACGGTATGGAAGATGTTTCCCAATACTATATTGATGTGGACTGGAAAAAAGCCGGAGCACTTGGGGTTTCCATTACATCCATCCATAATACTATATCAGAAGCTTTCGGCAGCGCCTATGTAAACAATTTCATTCAGGCAGGCCGGGTAAAACGCGTATTTCTTCAGGCTGATGCCCCTTATCGTATGCTGCCTAAAGATATTGAAAAGCTTTATGTGCGTAATACTGCAGGTAAGATGGTACCTTTCTCTTCTTTTGCCTCAGGTCACTGGACGTCAGGTTCCCCAAGGCTCGAACGTTTTAACGGTTTTCCTTCCCTGAGTATATGGGGAGAGCCGGCTGCAGGAAGAAGTTCGGGTGAGGCCATGAAAATAATGGAAGAGAATGTGACCAAATTACCTCAGGGCATCGGTTTTGAATGGGCAGGGCTTTCTTATCAGGAGCGGACATCGAGTTCTCAGGCGCCTATTTTGTACGCCTTTTCCATTATTGTAATTTTCCTCTGTGTGGCAGCCCTGTATGAAAGCTGGCCTATTCCAATTGCCAATTTACTCATGCTGCCCCTGGGTGTGTTCGGTGCAACGCTGGCAACCTGGTCTCGAGGTCTGCACAATGATGTCTATTTTCAGATCGGATTTCTCACGACTCTCGGATTGACAACAAAAAATGCGATTTTAATTATTCAGTTCGCCAAAGAAAGAATGTCACGCGGGGAAAAACTGATTGAAGCGACAGTTGGAGCGGTGCGGGTGAGATTCCGACCGGTTATAATGACTTCACTGGCTTTTTTCTTTGGTGTGCTGCCTCTGGCAATAGCTACGGGCGCCGGGGCCGGTGCAATGAAGGCCATCGGTACTGCTGTTACAGGGGGAATGCTGTCCGCAACATTCATAGACCTTTTTTATATACCGCTGCTTTTTGTTGTTGTGTCCCGCATGTTCAAGGGTAAGCAGTCGGATCAGACACCTGTGCAAAACACACATAATGCAACTCCTCCGGAGGGACATTAATATGATACGAATTTTATTGTCAATTGTTCTTGCAGTCATATGCCTGACCGGGTGTTCGACTATGGCTCCGGATTATAATCGTCCGGTATCACCTATACCGGGCCAGTGGCCCACCGGCCTGGCCTATAAAGAAATTGCCGCCAATGAAAAGGTTGCTGCTGCCGACATTGGGTGGCGCGAGTTTTATATTGATAAAAATTTGCAGAAGGTTATTGGCCTTGCGCTTACCAATAACCGGGATTTGAGGGTTGCAACATTAAACATCGAAAAAGCAAGAGCTCTGTACGGAATTCAGCGCGCCGAACTGTTTCCCGCAATCAATGCAACCGGCAATTGGACTGAGCAGAGAATACCTGCCGACATCTCATCAGAGTCAGGTGAGGCGATGAATTTTAAGCAATACAGCGTCAATGCGGGAGTCAGTTCATGGGAGATCGATTTGTTTGGCCGTATTCGCAGCCTGAAAGATCGTGCACTGGAACAGTATCTTGCCACGGAACAGGCACGTTGCAGCGCGCAGATTTTGCTTGCGGCTGAAGTTGCAAATACTTACCTGGCCCTTGCAGCCGACCGTGAAAATCTGAAGCTTGCTCAATCTACGCTGGATGCGCAACAGACAACGTACAAGCTTATCCAGCGCCGCTATGAAGTCGGCGCGTCTTCCGAATTGGATTTACGTCTGGCGCAAACCCGCCTTGATGCGGCACGTGTGGATATCGCCCGATACACCCGTCAGGTGGCTCTGGATGAAAACGCGCTGAACCTTCTTGTCGGTTCACCTGTGCCTGCCGAATTGCAACCCGGCGGATTGAACTCTGTTGCGTCGCCGAAGGATGTTTCGCCCGGTCTGTCTTCTGAAGTGCTGCTGAACCGCCCTGATATTCTTCAGGCCGAGCACGGGCTCAGAGCGGCAAATGCCAATATAGGCGCGGCGCGGGCGGCTCTGTTTCCCCGTATTGCTTTAACTACAAACTATGGAACAACAAGCAACGATCTCTCCGGACTTTTCAGAGCCGGATCAAACACATGGATTTTCATGCCGCAAATTACCATGCCCATATTTGATGCCCGTCTATGGTCGGCGTTGGATGCAATTAAAGTTGAAAGAGAAATAGTTCTGGCCCAGTATGAGAAAGCTATTCAGACAGCTTTCAGGGAAACGGCCGATACCCTCGCACAAAAGGGAACAGTGGAAGATCAGATGAAAGCTCAGGAGTCGCTTGTAAATGCTTCATCTGAGACATATCGTCTTTCCGATGCACGTTATAAGAGTGGAACCGACAGCTATCTGCCGGTCTTGGATGCGCAACGTTCGTTCTATAGCGCGCAACAGGGGCTTATTGCCGTCCGTCTGGCCAGGTTTGCAAATCTTGTGACGCTCTATAAAGTGCTGGGGGGCGGGGGTAAATAAAGACAGATTCTCTTTTTTTGTGTATACTTCCAATAATAAAGGAAGCCATGAAAGAAATCTGGGGTATTAGTGAACAGAATTTCCATTTGCTGTTTGAAAGACATAACGCTGTTATGTTATTGATTGAACCGGATTCAGGTGCAATTGTTGCTGCCAATGAGTCAGCAGCCCGATTCTATGGATACTCCAGATCGGAGCTGTGCGCTTTGAATATAACGGACATCAATAAACTGCCGCCTGACGAAATAGCTGCTGAGCGCCAACATGCAAAGGTGGAAGATAGGAATTATTTCATTTTTCCTCATCGGCTCGCAAGCGGTGAAATAAGGACGGTAGAAGTTCACTCGTCGCCTGTTGATGTACAGGGGCAGACTTTTTTGTTTTCAATAATACACGATATTACCGATAGGAAAAAGGCGGATGAAGAACTTAAACACTATCATGAAAATCTGGAAGTGCTGGTTGATAAACGGACAACAGAGCTGAAGAAAGCCAATGAATTTCTTAAACAGGAAATTGCCGAGCGTATTATTGCGGAAGAAGCATTACGAGTTAAAACAGAGGAGCTTGACCGTTACTTTACCAGCAGTCTGGATCTTTTATGTATTGCCGATACTGACGGTTATTTTAGGCGACTCAATCCTGAATGGGAAAAAACGTTAGGGTATCCTATGGCTGAACTTGAAGGAAATAAATTTCTTGATTTAGTTCACCCTGATGATTTGGAAGCTACTTTGACGGCAATCTCAAAGCTCGATAAACAGAAAGAAGTCTTAGGTTTCCAGAACCGTTATCGTTGCAAGGATGGTTCATACCGATGGATAGAATGGCGCTCCTATCCCCAGGGAAGATTGATCTATGCTGTTGCACGTGATATTACAGAACGCAAGCAGATAGAAGAAGACCGGGAAAAGCTTATCATTGAACTTCAGGAATCAATTTCAAAAATCAGGATGTTAAGCGGCTTGCTGCCCATCTGTTCATCCTGTAAGAAAATACGTAACGATCAGGGGTACTGGGAACAGATTGAAATCTACATACATGAACATTCCGAAGCCGACTTCAGTCATGGCATCTGCCCGGAATGCGCTCAAAGATTATATCCTGAATTTTACAAAAAGAAATAGACAGGACTCCGGTTAACCTGCTGTGCTGTGACTTTTATTGATTGCTGTCAATGATGGGAACATCCTTCTTTGTTTAATATCCTTTGTGGCCCCGGGAGGAGAACAAGGCTTTTAATGACTGAAATTCTGAAGGATGCTCCCATCATTGACATGCAACGTTTAAGTTGAATATCTGCCTTTTTTTATCATTCCATCTATAATCTTCACAGCCTTCTTGGCGAGAGGCAGTATGAGTATTCTAAAACAGATGTTTTAGAAATGATTTGCTTCCATTCTTGTCAGTACATCTTCAAGTGTTCCCATAAAGGGTCCATTGGTTTCCATTTTAATAGATGCAAGGGCTGCGGCAAATCGCAGGGCATCTTTAGCGGGGTGGTCTATTCTCCGGGCAAGATATGCCCCCATTGTTGTATCGCCCCGTCCGGTTCTTCCTTCTATACTTTTGTTTGAAAATCTTTCAAAATAGCTCTCGCCATTTTTATATCCCAACACGCCTTCCGAACACGTTATAATGGTTTCGGAACACCCCCAGTCATCGATCATAGCGGCTGCCCTTTTAAGATCGTCGGTTCCGGTGAGTACTTTTGCTTCGGATATGTCCAATTTCACAGCTTCAACCATATGTAGGATCTCGTGTTTTTCGGGAAGGTCCTTGAAGTGAACGGCCCGCGTCTGTTCATCGATTTCCCACAAAAAACCCTGCATATCAATCGACAGGCGAAACCCTCTCTTTTTCAGTTCCTTCATAAATTCGAGGGTAAACTCCTGGTCGCTTAACCCGCACAGATGGACTAAACATGGTTCAATAGACGGTATGTCCTCCATCCGGAAAGATCCGGCACTCCTGATTTGAAAGACTTGCCTTTCTTCAACATTTGCAGTCGGATAAATTACTTTCAAATGGGTAGTCTCACTGGATGGCTGAACATAGACATCAAAACCCATAGTTTTAAAGGGTTCGATAAAATGCTCATCTTCTTTGGACATTCTTGTCACCAAAGCAACTTTTTTAGTGCAGCATAATGCTGCTGTTGCTCCAAAAGATGATGCACCGTCTGTCCTGAAATAAGAAGTCTCTCCAAATGGAGTAAACTCTCCGGTTACCACATGACCTACAAAAACGATATCATAACTTTTCATTGCGATCCTTTCTTTTGAGGTAAAAGTAATTACTAAAGCTCCTTCTCGTATCCCTTTTTAGAATTTATAGTCTTTAGGTATTGACAATTCAAGCAAAAAAGAATTAATAACAATTAAGTATAACTGAATAGCAAGGGTGCGAGGATACCATGATTCTAAACATGAACCAGTTAAGGGCATTTTATACTGCCGCGAAATTAAAAAGCATTACAAAGGCTGCTCATGAGTTGATGGTTACGCCCCCTGCTGTTACCATGCAGATAAAACAACTTGAGGAAACAGTCGGCATAAGACTTCTTGTTCGGGACGGCAATTCTATCCAACTGACAAATGCCGGGGAAACTGTGTTTAAAAGGGCAGGAAAGATTTTTCAGGAGATTCGCGACATGGAAGGCTTTCTTGAAGATGTATCTACCGGTAAGTCCGGTGAATTGCGTATAGGGTGCCCTGAAACGCCCTTGAAACGACTGATGCCCTTGATCGCAGCTTTTAAGAAAACCTATCCCGGCATCAGGATTATTATTGACCAGGCTTCCAACGCGGAGATGGTTAAAAGCATAGAGGATCATAGAAATGAACTGGCTGTTATCCGGTATAAACCGAATAACAGCAGGCTCAAAGTCAAAGTTATATGGAAAGAAGAGATAATACTTGTTGCCTCGCCGAAGAGCGTCCACCTGCAGGGCTCGGAAATTTCTGTGATGCAGTTGTCGGAAATCCCCCTGATTCTTAGACGGGAAGGTTCTGCTGTCAGAGAAGTAGTGCTTGAATATTTGAGAAAATACAAGGTAAATCCTTTGGTCGCAATGGAGTCGGCAAGCCTTGCTCTTCTGAAGGAGTTTGTACAGCAGGACAACGGGGTAAGCTTCATTGAAAGAGATGCATTAGAGAATGAATTTAAAGATGGCACATTGAAACCTATCCATATTCTTGAAGGTTCTCCCACGGTCGGATTCGGGATCGGATACAGGAACCGCAAAGATCTTTCTCCCCCAGCCTGGGCATTTCTCAGACTTTTTGATAAGCCTGAGGTGCTGTCGTTGTTCTTGAAATAATTTTCATTCGGTCAGGCATTACACGGAGAGTGAATCCTTTAAAGCCCTTATGCAGTCAATCAAAGGCCGGAAGACCTACCTGAAGAAATTGCTATCACAGTGATAGCAATTTCTGAAATAGCTGCGAAGTCAATAATGACGCTGCTTCGCACGATATCACTTCTAAAACTGGTTCCTAAAATTCAGGACGCCTGCCATCGAGTGCTTTAGTCGGGGGTAATTTCTGCCGGGACACTGCCTGTTTCCCAGGGATATCTATTCGCCGCCAACCTTGAGTGCCCTGATTGTATGAAGATATTTACCGATATTTTAAAAAAGCCGGTTACTTATATTACTCTGGAAAAAATGCCCTCAGCATACAAGAATGTTAAGCCTGATACAACCAATACAAAGCCCGTATCTGTGAAGAAACAGGTGAAAGATATCTTATCCATAAAAACAGTCTTCGAGAAAGGTCTTGGAACTTATGTGCGGGAAGATGTTGAAAAACTCCTCTATGAATTACAGGTGTTCTGTGATTATGTCCAACAACAGGCGCCAAAAATCCCATATGGCAAGAAACAATGTCCTCAAGTGTGAGGAAGGCAAAAAAGGAGGTTTTAAACCGGCCGGGTTTCCTTTCAATGAAGAGTTAAGAGAAGGATAAAGACAAAAAGCAGAATAGGGGCTATAATAAAACAAGAGCATGGAAAAACCGATAGAGGCAAAAGTTCCAATAAGCCGTCGGAGCCAACCGGCAGGAAAAGACGCCGGCCTCTGGATAAGCTTTATGTTAGATCACGTGAGAAATAGGAGACTGGGAATGTGCCTTCTTTTGAATAATGCGATGAAGATGTCCGGAATAATCAGACTTCAGCAGTTTGGCGTTTTTTTCGGTGTAATGTTTTTTCTCGCTGTAACCCAGGCTGCAGAGCCCGTACGCATGCTTCAGGGGGATTACGAATTCATGGTTCGACATGGGGGCAGGACACGTTCATATCTTCTCCATGTTCCGCCTAACGCGACTACCGGGAAACCTCTGCCGCTTCTTATTGCATTTCATGGCGGCGGATCAAGCGCCACAGAAATGAAGGACCACTACGGCATTGACCGCGTTGCAGATCGCTTCGGATATCTTGTGGCATATCCCAATGGCAGTGGTTTTCTTAAACAGACCGGACTATCCTGGAATGCGGGAAAGTGTTGTGGTTATGCGATAGAACACCGGATCGATGACACTGGCTTTATAGCAACGATGATCGACGATGTGAACGAACGTATCCCCATAGATGGAAAGCATGTCTTTGCAGCCGGACATTCCAACGGCGCGATGATGGCGCATCGCGCGGCAATTGAGCTTGAGAATCGGATCATCGCTATCGCAGCCGTGGCCGGAAGCCTGGTTTGTGACACATGGCGTCGGACAGCACCCAGGTCAATTCTCATGATTCACAGCATCGACGATCCATTGGCGTTGTATCAAGGTGGAGAAGGACCTCGACGTTCCTTGACCGGAAAGCGCTCCTATCATGAACCAGTCCAGAATACCGTGAAATGGTGGGTCGAAAACAACGGTTGCAGAAGCGCACCTGTTATGGGACCGGTTCTTAAAAAAATGCACTCGGAGAAAAAGTTCATGGCTCAAAAAATTGAATATACTGACTGCCGCAATGGTAGCAAAGTCATTTTCTGGAGGCTCTCGGGAACAGGCCATGCTTGGCCCGGCCAGGAGCCGGTTTTTCCGGAACATGTAATGGGACCGTATAGTTCCGTTATCGATGCGAATGAGGAAATATTCTCGTTCTTCAATAGTATAGCACCATAGGTCACGGTGATCTATCTTTTTGCTCCACACGGCCGTGCTGAAAAGCGGTGCGCCGGTGAGCTTTTTGTAGACAATCGAAAGATAGAGGTGATTTTGAGATGACAAGTTTCGGATATTCCTGTCAGGTGATGTTGCCATTCGGGGTCGGCATTGATCCAATGGAGAAACTTCTCATTTTTAAATCCTGAGCTATGGGCTGAAGTTAAAATATTCTATTCTGAATCTCATACCAAGTTGCCTTCATTCGCATACCTTCGTTGTACCTGTGCCCCTTGCGGGTATCCTCGTCGCTTTCCTCGACATACTACAGCGTACGCCTACGCTTGTCCTCGCTTGACGGGGGCCTGTCCTCACGCAGGGAGGGTCGGCTCCTCGTCGACGACCGGGGCACCCACTATAGTGGGTCGTGCTTTTGAATGCAACTTGGTATCAGTTAAGAACTATGAAATACAGGCCTGAGTTCCCCGACAGGTTCGGTTCCATAGAAGATGCAGGTTATCTATGTTATGAATATCCTTCATTGCAAAAAGGCGGACATCAAGAATGACGCAATTTGTATCTGAAATTTCCTGTGGACAAATTCGGAATTTGGTAGTAAAATACCGAGTGTTAACAGGCAAGTTGTTATCCAGTGTAATATCATAATAACTTTGTTATCCAATAATATCATAATAACCTTTGGAGGATTTTACCATGGACAAGCTCATGTCAGCTGAACAAGCAGTAAAATTAATAAAGAACGGTGACACCATTAACGTTGTGGCGTCCGGTGGTGGTTTTCAGGATGCCGATATGGTCTATGCTGCTCTTGAAAAGAGGTTCCTGGAAACAGGTGAGCCCAAAGACTGTACTTTCGTACATATCACAGGCGTTGGCGGCCGGAATTTCTTACACGGCGAGGGCCGCGAATCAGGCATGGGCTATTTCGCCCACGAAGGTCTGGTTAAAAGGATTGTCGGCGGCCATTGGCGCTGGTCCAGGGTAATGGGTAAACTGGCACTGGATGAAAAAATCGAAGCATACAACCTTCCCCAGGGCGTTCTGTCGCTCCTGATGCGCGAGATTGCCGCTCACCGGGTTGGACTTATCACACCTGTAGGACTGAGGACCTGCGTGGATCCTCGAGTTGAAGGCGGAAAGTTGAACAAAAGAGCCCAGTCAGAAGATCTTGTAGAACTGATCAATATACACGGCCGCGAGATGCTCCTTTACAAGGCTTTTCCAATCAATGTTTGTATTGTTCGTGGTACTACTGCTGATGAAGACGGGAACATATCCGTTGAACTGGAAGCGCTCGACCTGCACATGTTGCAGGCAGCACAGGCAACATTCAACAGCGGCGGAATCATCATTGCCCAGGTAAAGCGTATCGCCAAGAGAGGAACTCTTAATCCCCGTATGGTTCGAGTACCGGCTCATATGGTTACTGCAGTGGTTCAGGATCCCAACCAGTGGCAGACATATAATGCGGAGTATGATCCGGGCCTCTGCGGTCATATTAAAGTTCCTGTTAGTGCCATTGCTCCTCTTGATTTCGGCCTTCGAAAATTAGTTGCCCGTAGGGCTGCTCTGGAATTGAAAGCAGGCGCGGTTGTAAATCTGGGAATCGGCATAGCAGACGGTATCGGAAATGTGGCAAGCGAAGAAGGAGTTATCGATGATTTTATCTTCAGTATCGAGATGGGCATCGTTGGCGGAGTCCCGACTAAAGGTGTACAATTCGGCGGAGCATGGAATCCTGAGTGTATCATGAGCATGCCTTCCCAATTTGATTTCTATCACGGCGGCGGCTTGGATTTTGGATGTCTGGGCATGGGCCAGATGGACGAAGAAGGAAACGTCAATGTAAGTAAGCTCGGCACGGATATTACCGGCACCGGTGGTTTTATCGATATTTCACAAAATGCGAAAAACGTGGTTTTTTGCGCCCCCTTTATGAACGGTAAGCCACATATCGAGATGAAGGATGGGAAACTTAACATCATCAAAGATGGCGCCGGCAGAAAATTCCTGAAAAAGGTAGATCAGATTACCTTCAGCGGCAAATATGCCACTGAAACAAATCAGAACGTAGTTTATGTTACCGAGCGGGCTGTTTTCAAACTGGAGAAAGGCAAGGTAACTCTGAAGGAAATCGCTCCGGGTATAGATTTGCAGAAAGATGTTCTTGCACAAATGGATTTTGCCCCTGTAGTTGCCGATGATTTGAAGACCATGGATGCTGCCATTTTCAAACCGGAAAAAATGTTGAAAAACAATCCGGACATCTTCACGGGTTTTCCTAAAAAACATAAAAAGCATTAAATCAAGAGCTTAGACTTGCCGTCGGGGGAAATGGGGTATTCTCATCCCCCGGCAAGCAATCAGCCTAAATCCACCACCTGATTTTTCCTGCCCCTTCCGTTAGCTCCCAGGAGTGCCGTACTTTTCAAATCTCATTTAAAAATGACATCAAAACAATTCATCAGGCGGTTTTAACCCCGACAGACATCCCGCAACTTCCTTGACTTAATGGGCATTTGTACTTATATATGAAAATTATCAGGGCGCAATGTTTATATTGAGATGATATCGGAGCATACACTAAGATTTGTTTCTTCCGGCACACTGAATTATACTGAATTATACTGAATTATTAAGATCGGGCGCTATTAAAAACTTTACGATAAGGGAAGTAAATTTATGATTTATGTGAAAAGATGCGTATTTTTTTATTCTTCTCGTGCAGGCAGTTCAATAAAATTCTCAAAGGAGGAATCAGGCTATGAAAAGGTTTTTGATGATCGTATTGGCAGTTCTTATGGGCGTCTCTTTGGTGGTGACCGTGTTTGCACAGACGGCTACAGAGAAAGCTCCCAAAGCAGCTACAGACACGGCAAAGGAGAAAGCAGTACCTGCTCCCGCACCGGAGAAGAAAACTGCCGTGAAGGCAAAAACGCAAAAGTTCGCAGGCGAAGTCACTGCTGTGGATATGGCTGCCAAGACCTTGATCGTCAAAGGCAAGAAGGGAGACATGACCTTCGACGTGACTGATGCCAAGATGAAGGCAGAACCAAAGGCAGGCGATAAAGTTTTTGTTAAGTACACAGAGAAAGACGGCAAGATGGTTGCCAAGTTTGTGGCTGCCAAGAAGGGTTCCAAGAAGGCAGGGAAGAAACAGGCAACCCAGGCCGAGAAACCGGCTGCTCCCGAAAAAGCGGCTGCTCCGGCGCCTGCAAAGTAATCAATTCGCAAAGAATCAAACAGAGCCGGGGATAGCACATCTTCCCGGCTCTGTTCTTCGGTGCTGTCTCAATCTACTCTTCTATGGAAAAGGTTAAAACATTAAGTTCATCATTGTGTACTAATATCAACCGGCGCAGCAACTGCCCGGATTACCGCAACTGTTAGGATTCCCGCAGCATCCTCCAGGTATGGTTCCGCCAAAATCACTGCTTGGAGCTGTGGTATTATGGGCTGATATCAGTTTTGAAAGGTTCCGGCTTTTACATGATTCGCAAAGCAGTTCCTCATTTTTTCCGAAAACCAGAAATTCACTTATATTTCCGCAATCTCCACATTTATATTCGTAAATCGGCATATTATCCTCCTGTGTTAATGACCGCATCCTCCCTGATGACCACCGCAGGACTGGCGAACAGTCATTTCCGGGAGTTTTTTCTCTGTTAATAAAATGAGATTTTCTTTTATGGTAGACGCAACAGATCTGAAAACTTTTATCCCTTCAGCGTTGAGTTTCATAAGAGCGCCTGCCCCTATGCCGCCGACAATAACTGCATCAATCTGTTGTCCGCCTATGGCTGCAACCGGGTTGCATGCCCCATGCGCATGTTGCATATCACTGTTTTTTATAGTGACCGTTTTTTCAAGCTCCGTATCGATAACAACAAATGCCGGCGCTGAGCCAAAATGGTTATACACAGTGCTGTCAATCCCTTCATTTTCCTGTACTGCAAAGCAAACTTTCATTAATTAACCTCCATTTTATTGATATCATTTATTATTTCTATCTTAAGGGCTTTACCGTTAATGATGGCGTCGGCAACTTTACCGCGTGCGATGTCGAGTATCCGACCGAATGTTGCACGGGATATACTCATTTTCCCGGCAGCTTCCTCATGATAAAATCCTTCGTAGTCGGCAAGGCGGATAGCCTCAAATTCATCCAGACTCAGCAAAACTTCTTCGAGGTTAGTTAGAGGAATGCCCTTTGGCTTAAAATATGAAACATTGGGCGAACAATTGATGCATCTGCACTTTTTCGGCCTTGACATGCCTTTATTATAAGCATTTGCTCATAATATGTCAACAGGAAATTTAATATCGGTTCTCCATTGACAAACCGTGTACAATTCATGAATATAATATGTGTTTAAATAATGTAAAAAAGAGATTATATGTTGCTGGGGGGCGACCGGACACCCGTAAGCTGGTATTAGGTAATAACATGGGAGAATTTGATAAGTTGTTCAGGATAATTGTATGGTGTGTTGTTTTTCTTGCCTTTTATTGCATTGACCATCTGATAAGTAAAAGCCCCTTGCCGCTTACTCTTGATAAATTTATCGCCGTCAGCGGAGATAACGGAAACAATCAGAGCGATAGTGTTCTGAAAATATGCGATAAGCTAAAAAAGGTATGTACTCTGGCAAGTTGGGTGATTTATATGCCTAAGAAGGGTTCCCCGGACCTTTATGCTAAGCTCGCGAGATCAAAGCAGCCGGAAAAGATATATAGTTTATCCTTTATGACAAGTTCTGGGCAGAGCGATTCAAACCATGTCCGTTGTGAAATTTAGAGGACCTCTTCTCGTTTTTGGGGCGCTGCTTGAAGAAATCAAAAAACCTCTGATATAAGGTTTTTGTCATATATGAAGCCGGCCCCTCTTTGGGGTAAATGGCAATATCTTCGGCAATGCCTGATTGATCTTTAATAATCTGTTCCACCTTACTTACATCCACCTTGTCTCTTATACCCCGTTCGTCAATTAGTTTCCATACCTGATCTCTCAGGGATGAAATTCTTTTGTAGGTATCGGTACGGACTTCAAGGTAGGGTTTTCCTTCCTGCGTTAATATAATTTTGACAGGCTCATAAATAATTTCACCTTTTGTACCTTTTTCAACTTCTTCAAAAAGCTTCTCTATGTGTTCAGGAAGCATTCTGACGCATCCGTGGCTTTGAAACCGGTAAACGCTTGCAGGCCAGATAGTTTCATGGATCAACACACCGGGTATGGATGTCTGGATTGCATATCTTCCTAAAGGATTTTTAGGACCAGGAGGAACTGTTTCTTCAACTTCTCTGCCTTTAAATGCCATTTCCAACTGGATTGATTCCGGTACAGACCATGTGGGATTTTTTTTCTTAGCTACTACAACGAACTTTCCGGTGGGAGTGCGCCAGTCGCCGAACTCATCTTCTTTAGCCAGCCCCACGCCAACGGGATAAGTTACCAGTTTGCCCATTTTAAAATAGTACAGGGTCCTGTCTGCGATGTTAACAATTATGCCATCCTCTATAATTCGAGGAACAATCTTTCTTGTGGTGACTTTAAGTTCCTGACCCGGCACAGCGGGTGCCTTTGGATCAAGATTGTTTTCTTTTGCAATATTTTTCCAGAATACCCCAAGTTTTGCGCCGATCAGTTCGAGTCGATCGCCCTTCTTAACCGTATAATGTGTTATACCTCCGATCATCATTTCGGCGCCAAAAGCAACCGATGCAATAAGAAGGAAACAGGAAAATATAAGAGTTATTGCCGGTATCATAAATTTAATATGAAAAATGAGGGTCAGGTTAAAAATCATCTTTTTTTACCTACCCCATTTTGTTTTGTCTAAATATTATCAAACTGTTAGAACAGAGTCAAGGTATTAATATCCTGGAGGGTATAGCAGCTATCATTTTATTAAAAAAGCCGTTTATTTATATAAAATTGTGAACTATTTCGGCTGAATCCATATATTCTTGTTTTTTAGCATTTCCCAGGCATTTGCTTTATCTTCATCCTTTTTTTGATCTTCTTCCGAACCTATGGTGTATACAGTTTTGTCTTTATCCCTTTTTACTTCAAGTTCTTCCTTGTCGTAGGCTAAGACTGCCGAATGTAGAAGAGATAGCAGAAAAAAAATAATCATACACAAATATAAAAGAGAATGCCAATCTATGAATGTCTTGTTTTTTTGCATTGAAACCTCCTCAAATGCTTGATGTCTCTGCGCCGTCCTATGTTGATTCAACAGATGTGTATAATATATGCGAAGTACGGTTGTCAGTTAAACTTATAATCGGCAATAAAACTATTTTATTAAATGCAGAAACATAATTCGCAAGTTATGCCCTAAGACCTTTTGTAGCTTCCTCCAAGGCATGTTCGAGTCTCCTTGTTTCTTCAAGGATTATTTCAATATATTTCCATCCGTCCGAAGAGGGGTCCATTGTTTTTGCAAGTCTTCTCGTAAACCCGCCCACTATTGTCAGCGGATTGCGAATTTCATGGGCGACTGCCTGAAGGGCATAAGCTACATCTTCGGTCTTATCTTCTCTTCCACGCATTGAATCGAAAGAAGGCAAATCTGCGGCATCCTTTTGCTTTAATAATTGTTCTGAAATATTGCTTAAAGCTTTATTGGCCTTTTCAATAAGCCCTGTCATGTCTTTATCGGATTCGACCGATACCTGGAGTGCTTTTGAGATTTCATCAACCTCGTTCAATGCTGAAATAACAGCTTCATATACTGTTTCGCTGTCTAAACCATACGAGGACACGATTGTATGAAAAATCTCATTGAAATCAGTGTGTTTGTAACATATGAGCGCCGACAGTTTTCCTGCTATCCTGCATATCCTGGGCAACCCCGATGACGGTTTGATTGTATCCTCTTCATGCCCGTAGTAACGTTGGCATTCAATTATGTTGACGGGAAATTTCCAGTATTGAAGAGCTATTTCACCTATTTCTCTGTGGTTTATCGCATGTTCCTCCTGTTCAAGAATCAAAAGTGATTCTAAGGGATATATGCCGAGATTTATGGAGTCGCCCTTGTCTTTAAGAAACATATCAAAATATATAAGAAAACCGATCTCAAGCGTGAGTCCGCCAACAAAAGCCTCTTCCGGCACACATGTCTTAAGCATGTTAGCCAGTGATTTTGCCAGGAGTCCACGGTACAGGGAAACTCGCCAGAATTGTTCATAATTCATGTTCCCGACTTTGGCCATAGGAAAGGTATCTTTCAGCGATAATGACAGTGCTAATATCCTTAGATGGTGAAAACCGATCCTTATGACTGCATGTTTCACAGTTGTTATAGGATTTATGGGCTTAAAAAAAGCGCTGTTTGCCAGCTTGAGAACACGTACGGTTAAGGAAGGGTCTTTTTCGATAAGGTCTGCCAACTCATCCATAGAGCTTTTGTCGTCGGATGCGAGTTCTATGAGTTTTACGGCAATGTTTGAAAGTGACGGCAAGGCATAGCCTGATATGAGTTTTTCTAAAATATCTTTTTTATTAATATTTTCCATAACTGCAACGGTCTATTATAAATTAAAAGATTAAAAGGTTCAATCAGCAAAAAAAATATTAAATAATCTTAAGTTTATTTGTTTTTTATCGATAATGATTACAGTTTGGTATTAAAAAAGTTCTTATAATAAGGAGGTTGCATATGAGGGTTCTTGTTGTTGATGATTTTGCCACAATGAGGAAAATAATAAAGAATGTTTTAAGACAGATAAATATTGACAATGTAATTGAAGCTGAAAATGGAAAACATGCCCTTGATGTTTTAAAGAAAGAAGAGGTTGACCTGATAATCAGCGATTGGATTATGCCTGAAATGACCGGAATTGACTTTCTTAAAGCATGCAAGGGTGATGATGGAATTAAAAATGTGCCTTTTCTCATGGTAACTGCCGAGGCACAGAAAGACTGCATCATGGAAGCCATTAAATCAGGTGTTGATAATTATATTGTAAAGCCCTTTACGCCTGAGAAACTCCAGGGGGCAATTGATAAGGCAAGGGCAAGAATTGGAAAATAAACTCAAATATTGGGGGTCACAATGGAAGTAAAGTATATTAATCCTTTTATATTAGCTACACAGACAGTGTTTAAGACAATGCTCGGCATTACTGCAGAGCTTGGTAAGCCCGTTTTAAAAACCATAAACAGCACGTCCGGCGATGTTACGGGTATTATGGGGCTTGTTGGCGATAAAAAAGGCATGATCGCAATAAGTTTAAAGAACGATGGCGCTATGTTTGTTTTTAAAACACTCGTAGGCGATGAATGCAACAGCATAAGCCCGGAAGTTGTCGATGCAATCGGTGAGTTGACCAATATAATATCCGGTCAGGCGAGAAAAGAATTTGAAAAGTCCGGGATAAATTTAAAGGCTGCAATACCAATGGTTGTGGTAGGTAATGCAGTGGAAATGAATTTTATTACAAAAATTCCGATAATCTCACTTCCCTTTTATTTTAGTCTTAATAACGGAAATGGAGGGGAAAAAGAAGTCATGTTTGTGGATTTTTCATTTGAATAACGGATTGGACATTAATTTATATTTCATTGCAAAGTCATAATCAGTCCCCGTCCGGAAAGGAGGTACTTTTCCGCCCCGGCGGCGTTAATCCGCGGTTTTTCTTGTGCGGTGTACATGTTGTATGCCTTAAGCGCAATCCCTTGATTTCCCCTCGGTCTCTGCCTCGGGGTGATTCATTGCCTTGTCGGAACGAAAAATTCCTCCTTTCCGATTCGGGAACCAATAGTTTCTCATCCGGAGTTACCGGATGGATAATTAATATCCTTATCTTGATTGGCATAAAGTTTACCTGTTATATTATAAGAGATGCCAATAGAATTGCAGGAAAATAATGGCGAGATCAAGGTTGCTGATTATGAGACCGACCAGTTAATTTCAGAGTCTTTGTACCGGACTGTCTTTGAAACTACAGGTACTGCAACTATAATAATCGAAGAAGATACAATAATATCACATGTGAATAAGAAATTTGAGAGCCTGTCCGGATATTCGAAAGAAGAAATAGAGGGCAGAAAAAGCTGGACAGATGTTATCGAAAAAAGTTGCCTGGAGAAAATGACAATGTACCATCGGGCGAGAAGGATTGATCCTGATAGTGCGCCAGGGAGCTATGAATGTCAGTTTATTGACAGGAACAATGATGTAAAAGATGTGTATGTAACTGTTGCAATGATTCCGGGGACAAAAAAGAGTGTGGCATCACTTCTGGATATTACCGAGTCAATAAAAGCCCAGCAGGCGTTACAGGAGTCTGAAGAACGTTACAAGACTGCCATAGAGAATTCCAATGATGGCGTTTTAATCGTGAAAGACGGGAAGTGTGTTTCCGTCAATCGGAAATTAGTAGAGATGCTCGGCTATGATACAGCAGAAGAGATTGAAGGAAAGCATATTGCGGCAATAGTGCATCCGGATTTTGTTAGCCAGGCTATGGGTATTCATGCAGGACGATACGATGAAGAATATGCGCCCTCCACGTATGAAATAAGACATGTAAGGAAAAATGGAACATTCCTTGATACTGAAGCCTCGGAAACAAAGACGATATTAAAAGGAGAAATGGTATCGCTGGTATACTTGAGAGATATTACCAAACGTAAACTTGCAGAAGAAGCGCTGATAAAAAGGGAGAAAGAGCTGGAGATTAAATCAATTAACCTTGAAGAGGCCAACACTGCCTTAAAAGTTTTACTGAGGAACAGGGAGGAGGATAAAAAGATACTTAAGGATACAATCCTGGCCAATGTTAAGGAACTGGTGTTCCCATATATTGAAAAATTGAAAAGCGGTCACTTAAACGACAACCAGATAGCATATTTGGGTATACTTGAAACAAACCTGACTGATATTGTTTCACCGTTTTTACAAAAGATGACTTCAAAATATTCACTTTTTACTCCAACTGAAATTCAAGTTGCCAATCTGGTCAAAAGCGGTAAAACAAGTAAAGAAATTGCAGAGCTTATGAATGTATCAACCGGCACAATTGATACCCATAGAAACAGTATTAGGAATAAGCTTGATTTAAACAACAAGAAGATAAATCTGCGGACCTTTTTGCTGTCATTATAAAATATATAGAGTATATCTATATTGTATCTATATTATATCAATAACATTTTCTTTAATTTTTCAAGTATAATTTCAAATATTAGCAACATTGGTGAAGTGTTACTATGTTGTTATATAAAAGAAGACGTTACAAGTAAAAGTGCTACTTTTGCTATGTATGCTTGGGAGCATATAAAAGTAAGAGTTAAATGACTCACCAAGGCAAAGCCCCCATAGGGTTAACTTCATAAAATATTGTTGTTGCGTTTAAATGTTAACCCACTAATGAGGATAGTTACTCCCCCCAACACGTATTCTAAGCTTCAGGGGGCTTTGCCTCCCCCCCTTTTTTTCAAAATGAATAATTGCCTATTATATTTGTTTGTTTTAAGATGTTGCGGACAGATAATCGTATAAGTAAAAGCCTTTTTAGTATTGTAAGGGTTAATAATTTGCCATAAAAGATGTTTATATTTTTAATAAGATGAAATCTACATGTTTGATAATGGTAGACTAAACAGCTAAAACTACATTCGCTTGCTTATATATTCATTTTGCTTATCAAAAGAGGAGTTAGCTATAACTTTTAAGCTTTTGATCCGGTTTGTCCATCCGTTTAAGTATTTTCCATATCTTTCCGGTCTTAGTTTAGCCAGTCGGTTGTAACGTTCAAGTCTCAGTCCTAAGTATTTATCTGCATTTCCACCGGATTGTCGAAGGATTTTTTTAGCCATTGACGGGCTGTTTACATAGGTGTCAAAATGTACCACACTTAGAGGATAAGGCAAAGACCCTGCGCCGGACTTATCCCAGATTTTCCTGTAAATTGTTTCAACGTCAGCCATTGTCAGACTCCTTATATTCCCTTTATAGCCAAGCTCCTTCGCCGTTGATTCGAGGATGCCGTATTTTGATGATTCTTTTTTTCCTCCATCTTCTTTTACAAGACGTGTCCCTTCATGTTTTAAGACTGTTCTCAAGCTTTCATTAAATTTTGTATTATCGTCGAGATCGAGCGTTCTCAAAGAAAAGAGAACAGGCGTTGGTTCAGCGGCGGTTTGATTTTTCAGTCCGATATCTTTGATGTAAAGCTGTTTTAATGATGTTGCTAAGAGTTGTTCGAAGCTGATGCTGTTGGAATTATTATTGATCAGTGCATTGTTATTTTGACTGCTTCCAGTCATTACCATTTTCAAGGGGAGTAACCCCTGTATGTTTTTGAAGTCTGACATGCAATTATATATGCACTTTTCATGCCTAAAAATGATGTCAGCTTTCCTGGCAGAAAAAGGGGGTGAGTTATTCTTAACTGAAACACCGGGGCCAGGATTGTGTCGATATTGAGTTTGCCATGGGCAAATCTTTCAGTGCATGTGGTATGTCATAAATTTAATATGGAATTTCCCTTCGTAAATGTGGTGTATTATAATATATTTTTTCATATGTTGTTTTTCTTTCAATTTTTGCTAGATTTGCAGGTGTTTTAATGAGGAAAGTCGCATAGCATTGCAGGTTTTTTAAAATAAATATAACAGAGGAGCAGCATTGCCGAAGATACCTATAAACGAGCTTAAGCCTGGCATGAGGCTTACAAGGCCGGTTATTAACGAAAGTGGCATGATTTTGCTAAGCGAAAATACTGTGCTGACTGAAGCCACAATAGAGAAATTAAAAAATATGGATGTTGAAGGTGTTTACATTAAAGGTATGTCAAAACTGCAAAAACCCAAAGAAGAAGAATTACTGGAACTACATAAGAGATTTGAAAGGGTGGAATGCGAGCCATATATGGGTATATTGAAAAAGGCTTTGCAGGAGCATATTGAAGGGCTTTATGAATAAGCTTGATAAAAAATTAATACGTTTTAAAGTTGAAAATATTGATACCTTGCCGACAATACCAGGAGCTTTGAAAAAGCTTTTAAAAGTACTTGAAAATCAGAAAGTCTCACTAAACGAGATTGGTAGTTTTATATCAAGTGACCCGGTTATTGCCACAAAGGTTTTAAAGATGGTGAATTCGCCGATATATGGTTTCCCCGGCAGAATTTCATCTGTAAGTCAGGCAGTAATCCTCCTCGGATTAAATGTCATAAAGGGTTTGTTGCTCGGTGTTTCTGTTTTTGAACTTATGCAGAGATCCATGGTTGGGCTATGGGAACACTCAATGGGGTGTGCCATCGCTGCCAGGGTGATAGCAAAGAAAAAAGGATTAAAAGAGCCGGAAGAGGTTTCTATTGCCGGTTTGCTCCATGATATCGGTAAGGTTGTTCTGATCATGCAATTCCATGAATATTATGAACATGCAATGAAAAAAGCTGAGGAAGATGGCATTATTATTTCAGAAGCTGAGAAGAATGTTTTTGCTGTAACACATGCCGATGCCGGGACATGGATGACTCAGAAGTGGAGATTCCCTGCAAGTTTGACAGATGTGATCGGTTATCATCACAAGCCTCATTTGTCAAAATTTGCCCCTGTTGAGACCGCTATAGTTCACGTTTCAGATATTCTTGTACGGGCAAGGGGTTTCGGCTTTGCAGGCGACAATATGGTTCCGGTCATAAATTCTGTTGCATGGGAAAGCCTTAATATGACTGAATCTGATCTGAAAGATGTTTATAAAGAAATAGATGATTCAATAGAGGATGCAGGAGTGTTAATTCTCGAATAATAAAATGAAAATGAAAACGGTTATTACAGTCTCCAGCGATACGGTTCTCACAAATATAATTAAAAAAAATCTGGAATCTTTATATAATTTAATAGTATTCAGTGGGATTGCCTCTGCCATTGATTGCATATACAATTCCATACCTGATTTAGTTGTTATTGAAATTGATTTAAATGATACAACGGCTATTGATATTTTAACTGGTTTAAAAGGGGACCCCATGTTCAGTCAATTGCCTCTTCTTGCTATTTTACCTGAGAATGCAGATATACCAGAGTGGAACTCTTTTTTTGTTGAAGACTATATTAGAATGCCGGATATTGAAAGAGAGATATTATCGAGAGTTGAGCTTTGTATTATAAGGTCAGAGCGGGTTGTGGAAATTAATCCCCTGACAAGGCTTCCGGGAAATATTTCCATTAATAAACAAATACAGAAAAGACTTGATGTGAACGATATTTTTGCCCTTGCATATCTGGATATTGATCATTTTAAGCCTTTCAATGATAAATACGGGTTCAGCCGGGGAGATGAGGTTATAAAGGTAATGGGACGACTTATTCTGAATATTGTGAAGAATAAGCAGGCTCAACATAGTTTCGTAGGACATATCGGCGGGGATGACTTCATATATATAATAAATACAGATATCATCGAAGAAACTTCAGCAGAAATCATTGATGCTTTTAACAGAATAATTCAGACATTTTATAATCAGGAAGATAGAGAAAAAGGTTATATCCAGTCAAGGGACAGGCAGGGTAATATTAAAGAGTTTTCCTTTATGACAGTTTCTATCGGTATTGCAAGTAATAAGTATGGACATTTTGTCCATTATGGAGAGATTACGGAGATTGCATCAAAGATGAAAACTCAGGCAAAGCGTTTAAAGGGCGGCAGCTTTAAAGTGGACAGGAGAAACATATCCATATAAAGCGCAGGACAGTGAAAGCAGCCTAAAAGGAGGGCGCAAAGGTGGAAAGGAGATATTTTACTAAATCACGCCTTTCTTTTAGATTCAGAGAAAAATAAAATCTGCTCTCCATTAAAGTTTTAACTATTTCCTTAACCATTTTTAAATCCATTTTATGCTCCTTAACTCTTTTTATCGGCTTTTTTCGAAAAAAGTTAATATATTTGTGACGAAGGTTCATATTGCTTAATTTTAAAGCACCAAATCAGCGTTTAACATATATATAATGCACCCTTTGCACATTTTCCTTTAGCGGCAGACAGTCCCAATAACCTCTATAATAATCTTTATATCTCTTGTTGTCATAACCCCCCAATATTATTCTGCTATGAAATCTGTATTTTTTTTCTGGAATAAAAAGGTATATACTATGCATGAGAAAGCTTGATCTTATCTTATTGCCGCATAAAATTATATTATGTATGGATATTGGGAAATAATATGGATAAAGGTAAAATAATTATTGTGGAGGACGAAGAAAGCATCCTGTTGATGCTGACCGAATTTTTACGAAGCAATGATTATGAAGTAGACCCTTTTCTGGAAAGCAAACAGGCACTTTCTGCCCTGAAGAATAACAATTACAATGTTTTAATTACCGACCTTTCGATGCCGAAAATAGATGGTCTTCAGTTAATAAATTATATTCAGAAGGAATATATCGATACGCTCGGTATAGTAATGACAGGATACGGAAGTCTTGAAACTGCTATAAGTGCTATGAGATTAGGGGCTTTTGATTATATTTTAAAACCCTTTAATTTTGAAGATATTCTAACCACGGTCAATTCTGCAATCTATTATTATAAGCTTTTAAAGAATGAGAATATTCCTAAAGGGCTGACTTCAAAGGCAAATCTTTTAAGACGATTTTCGGAAAGTAAAATAATACGGGAAAATACGATACTCAGGAGTTGCCTTAAGGACAAATACAAATTTGAAAATATTATAGGGATTAGCTTCGGGATGCAAAGGGTCTTTGAGCTTATAGAAAAAGTTGCAGATACTGGTGTAACCGTTATGGTTACCGGTGAGAGCGGTGTTGGGAAAGAGCTTGTGGCAAAGGCCATACACTATAACTCCTCCAAAAAGGATAATCCACTTGTTGTTGTAAATTGCGGCGCCATACCAGAGACATTACTTGAAAGCGAGCTTTTTGGATATGAAAAAGGAGCTTTTACCGGTGCCGTGAATACGAGATACGGGAGATTTGAACTTGCCCACGGAGGCTCCATTTTTCTTGATGAGATTGGTGACATGAGCTTTAATCTACAGGTAAAACTGCTACGTGTGCTTCAGGAAAAAACATTTGAACGGCTAGGTGGCTCAAAGACCATTAAGGTTGATTTAAGAATTATTGCGGCTACCAACAGAAATCTGGAGGAACTTGTAAAGGAAGGCAAATTCCGGGAAGACCTGTATTATCGGTTGAGTGTGGTTCCTATACACATACCGCCCTTAAGGGAAAGGAGGCAGGATATTCCTCTTTTACTCAATTATTTTCTTGAAAAATCAAATATTTTAAACAGCGCAAGTATTGAAGGATTTTCAGAAGAAGTAATGGATGTTTTGATGAATTATGAATATCCTGGAAACGTAAGGGAGCTCCAAAATATTATTGAAAGGATTGTAGTCTTAAAAAAGAAAGGCTGTATCGACATAGAAGATCTCCCGGAAAAATTTTGGAACATAAAAAATAAAACTGCGCAAATGGATATTCAGAAAGGGTATGATACGCTTGTTTCCGAATTTGAAAAGGATATAATTGCGAAGGCACTTCAAGAAACAAGCGGAGTTAAAAGTAAAGCAGCCCAGATGCTTAGTATGAATAGAACTACTCTTATTGAAAAGATGAAACGTCTCAAGATGGAATAATTTTCCTACTTATGTCAAAATAATGACAAAGAATAGTCCACCGTTAACAACCCATGCCATACAATTAAATGTCCTGAAATAACATAATTTACCGGAGTTTTTGTAAAATCAGACATTGGCTACTTCACGTAACATGATAAATCTAAAAAGATATTTTTATATCAGAAGACTAACTTTTGTATTTGAAATAGCAGTTCCCCTATTTTTCGGATTTTTTCAAAGGTAGTTACACTGACACTTATCAGTTATATTGTGATGTAATTTATGTGGTATATATCTTGCACATAAATTACATCATGGCAGCGTCTGAAACCAACTTACTTCAAAATGCTTTTCAAGAATTTTCAAAAGCTTCTGATTCAATGATTAATTACTATAATATGCTTGAAAGCCGTATAGGGCTTTTGAAGCAGGAAGTGGAACAGAAGAACAAGGAGTTGGCAAAAGCAAAGGAATATCTGCACAATATACTTGATTCATTACCTGTAGGGGTTGTTGTTATTGATAAAAAATCTGTATCTTTTTCAAACAGAAAAGCAGAAATGCTGGGTTCTGAAAAATTCTTATGTGATTTGAATGATGGCGACCAAAAGGCCGGTGAAATAAAAAACGGTAAAGGTTATTACAGGTGGAAAAAGGAAGTATTGACAAATGGATTTGTAGGAAAAGAGGTTATTGTTTTTGAAGACGTAACGGAATTTGAAAAGATGAAAGAAAGGGTTGAACGGGATGAAAGATTGCTGGCTATGGGTGAAATGGCCGCAAGGATTGCCCATGAAATAAAAAATCCACTTGGAAGTATGGAACTTTTTCTTTCCATGCTCTCAAGTGGAAAACTGAAGGCAAAAGAAAAGAAAAAATATATAGATTACGTGCAGTTTGGGGTTAAAACGATTGACAGGATTATTAACAACATACTTTCCTATACAAGGCCAAAGACGCTTGTATTAAGGCCGGAAAAAATCAGCGAAATTGTTAAGGATACCCTTGATTTTATGAGTGTTTCCATTATGAGTCGGGATATAGGCGTTCATTTTAATGCTTGTTATGAAGGGCTCTCGTATTTTGATCCGGATATGATGAAACTTGTGATTATGAATTTTATCAGTAATGCCATAGAAGCTGTAACGGAAAAAGGTTTTATCAGGATAGAAATAAAAGAGGACGGAAAATACGTTGTAGTTGTGATAAGCGACAATGGTATTGGAATGAGTGAAGAAGTAAGAAGAAATATTTTTAACCCGTTTTTTACAACAAAAGATAAAGGAGTTGGTCTGGGATTATATATTGTCTATAACATTATAAAAGCCCACAGCGGTTATATTGAGGTGGAATCGTCAGAGGGCTCCGGTGCGTCGTTTTTTATTTATATCCCGAAGGATAAGGCATGAAAACAAACGTGCTTGTCGTGGATGATGATTATCATATGAGAGTTGCCATGAAGGAATCCCTGTCAAAGGCAGGATATGCCGTTTCTTTTGCGGAAGATGGTATGAGGGCAATTGATGAAATAAAAAAACGCATCTTTGATATTATAATAACAGATGTAAAAATGCCGCATATGAACGGTATTGACCTTTTAAAACATATAAGAGAGGAGCACCCTCTACTGCCGGTGATACTTGTAACAGCATATGGGACGATCCAGGATGCTGTTAGCGTAATAAAAGAAGGTGCTTTTGATTACATCCAAAAACCTTTTAATACTGAAACACTTTACAGCGTAGTAAAACGGGCGCTTGGCGTGAATGGCGGCAAGATTGTCTACTCTTCAAGGGTGATGCGTGATGTCTTCCTCAAAGCAGAAAGGGTGGCAAAGTCCGATACCACTGTATTTGTACTTGGCGAAAGTGGTGTGGGAAAAGAATTAGTTGCGAGGTATATCCATGAAAACAGTGACAGGTCAAAGAGTGCTTTTGTTGCTGTAAATTGTGCCGCATTACCGGAAAATCTTCTTGAGAGTGAGCTTTTTGGTTATGAAAAGGGAGCTTTTACCGGTGCATTATCAAGAAAAATGGGTAAATTTGAAGTTGCTGATAAGGGAACGATACTGCTTGATGAAGTTACAGAGATGGACTTCAGACTTCAGGCAAAATTGTTAAGGGTTTTGCAGGAGAGGGAGATAGAGGTAGTTGGTTCAAAGTATCCCAAAAAAGTTGATGTAAAGGTTATTGCCACAACGAATAGAAATATAAATAAGATGGTTGAGGAAGGTAAATTCCGTGAAGATCTGTTTTACAGGCTTAATGTATTTCCCATAGTCGTACCGCCCCTTAGGGAAAGAAAAGAAGACATCCCGGAGCTTGTGGCACATTTCTTGCGTAAGCATTCTAAGGGCACGGATATGCGAATCAATGAGGAAGCAATGACATTTCTAATGGAAAACATCTGGAAGGGAAATGTGAGAGAACTGGAAAACAATATTGCCAGGGCATGTATCCTCTCAAATTATTCTGTTATTAAATTGACACATTTGCAGGAAATGGCATTTGTAAAAAATACCCCCCATGGTTCTGTAAAGGAAATGGAGATGAATCTTATTCTTGATGCTCTAAAATCTTATAAAGGCAATAGAACAAAAGCTGCTTCAATGGTTGGAATAACAGTGAGAACATTGAGAAATAAAATAAAAGAGTACAGAGATATGGGATTCAATATCCCTGATAAGGAGTAACAACGATGAGTGTAATAAATCTTATTGAAAGGGCGCTTACAATCAGATCCGCTTATCATAAAGTTCTGGCAGGAAATATAGCAAACGCCGATACTCCGAATTATAAGGAAAAAGATATTGATTTTTTTGAGGAGATACAGAAAAAAACAATCAGCCAGAAAGACATTGAAGTGAAGGATAAGATTGGAGATGAAGGTGCTAACAGTGCGGATGGCAATACGGTAAATTTTGAAAACCAGATGGTAAAGATGACGGAAAACAGCATGATGTACAACTCTCTTATCCAGCTTGTTACAAAAAAGTTCTCTATGATGAGATATGTAATTAATGAGGGAAGAAGGTAATTTGAAAACAAATGTTGAGTTAAATGCCAAACAATTTTTTACCGGGAACTTAAAACCTGGAACTCAAAAGCGTTTCGGAGAAAGGGGGTAAAAATGGGTATGCTTGATATTTTAAAAGTCAGTGCATCGGGGTTGAAAGCCCAGAGAACAAGGATGGAGACAATTGCTGCAAATCTTGCCAATATACATACAACCAGGACAGACGAAGGCGGGCCTTATATGAAGAAGGAGGTTGTTTTCAGAACAACAGAAGTTTCCGAGACGAGTAAATTTGACAAAATGCTTTCTGAAAGGGTTGAAGGGGTAAAGGTTGAGGAGATTGCTAAAAGCAGCAAGCCTTCTGAAAAGGTTTATGATCCGGGTCATCCTGATGCGGATAAGGAAGGGTATGTAACATATCCCAATGTAAATCTTATGGAAGAAATGGCAGACATGATATCTGCTTCAAGAGCATATGAAGCTAATATTAATGTGGTTAATACTACAAAAGAGATGTTCATGAAAACGCTTGATATAGGTAAGTAGGAGGGATAAATGAAGATTGAAACGTTAAACCTGCCCAGCTTTACCGAAAACACCGGTGCTAAAAAGGTTGAAGGTACGACATCATTTGCGGATGTTCTTAAAGACTCTATAAGTAAAGTGGGTGAATTGGAAAAGGAAGCAGACAGCGAAGTTCAAAAACTTGCAAAGATGGAAACCCAGGACATTCACAACACCATGATTGCCGTTGAAAAGGCTGACCTGACTTTTCAGATGATGATGCAGATAAGGAATAAGATTATAAATGCATATGAAGAGATTATGAGAATGCAGGTGTAATTATGGCTGCAATTGAATCGCTTTTAAACAATGCGAAAAATTATATAAAGACTACTCCGAAAAATAAGCTTTACGCTTATTTGTTTCTTTTTGTAGCTGTAATCGGCGGTTCTGTCCTTGGATTATCTTTAATCCAGAAAGAGAGTTATCAGACGCTTTTTTCAGGCCTTTCCACTGAAGATGCATCAATGGTTGTGACAAAATTAAAGGAGCAGAAAGTTGCTTATAAACTGGGACTTGGCGGAACAAGCATATATGTGCCGAAAGATAAAGTATACGATATAAGGCTTTTGCTCGCCTCACAGAATGCGCTGCCCGGGGGGAGCGGAGTCGGATTTGAGCTCTTTGATAAGACAAACTATGGGATGACTGAGTTTATGCAGAACATTAATTACAAAAGGGCAGTTCAGGGAGAATTGTCAAGAACTATAAATCAGATGCCTGAAGTGAAGGCGTCTCGTGTTCATATCGCTATTCCGGAAAAGACCCTTTTTACGGACAGAGAGAAAGATGTTACTGCTTCGGTATTTTTGAAGCTTAAGCCCGGTAAAATTCTATCAAAGGATCAAATTATGGGTATTGTTCAACTTGTTGCAGGCAGTATTGAGAATCTCAAGCCTGAACATGTTGCGTTAATAGACTCGTCGGGTAAGATTCTATATAAAGGCGGAGATGCTAATTCGGCTTTTACTGTAAGCACACAGCAGTATGAATTGCAAAAAAATCTGGAAAGAAAAATAGAAGAATCCGTACAATCAATGCTCGATAAATTTATATCTGCAAGTAAGTCTGTAGTAAGGGCAAGCGTGGAGCTTAACCTGAGAAAGGTGGAAAAAGTTGAAGAAGAATATAATCCGGAAAAAACTGCCAGAACCTTAGAGAAGAAGAGCAGGGAAAAGAACGCCGGCAAATCGGCGAAAGCAGGGGGGGTGCCGGGAGTTGCATCAAATGTCCAGAATTTGACAAAAAAAGCCGCAGGCGTTGAAAAACAGGAAGCACCTGTAAGAGAAAATGAGTCGGAGAGAGAAGAGACACATACTACATTTGAAGTGAGTAAGACAGTAAGCAAAATTATTGAACCCTTCGGTGATATTAAAAAAATGTCTCTTGCTATCGTAGTTGACGGTAAGTACGAAAAGGTTAAAGGACAAAAAGGGGAAGAATTGAAATATATTCCCAGATCGCAGAAAGAAATAAATGATATTAAGAACCTTATTGTTCGGGCAGTCGGTTACGATGAAGCGAGGGGGGACAAGATAGAAGTTGTGAGTATGCCTTTTGAAACCGATACCTTAACAGATGAAAAAGGGCTTCTGGAGAAGGCTGAAAAAAAGGAATTAATGTATAATATCGGGAAATATGTTTTTTACATTGTCATCTTTGTAGCAGTGCTTCTTTTTGTGATAAAACCGCTTTTGGGAATATTGAAAAACGGCAATAAAACGATTCCGATAAGACAAATCAAAAACGTTAAAGATGTATATGTAGGGGGTGGTACAGGCGCAGCAGCTGAAAACACGGAAGCAATATCGGGTGTTGTCAATCAGCAGCCGGCTCTTGTCAGCGCATTAAAGGACAAGGACCTTGTTAAATCTATCATTAAGGAATGGGTCAAGGAAGGAGCTTAATTATGAACCTTGCCGACATAAACGGATTAAGGAAAGCAGCAATACTGCTTCTAACCATGGATGAAGAGCTTTCAAAAGAAGTTATTAAAGAACTTGATGAAGGTGAAATTGCAGCGATCGGACAGGAAATAACCAAGTTAAAGAATATCCCCGATGATATTGTAAAACTGGTTCATGATGATTTTGTCAAAAAACTTGATAAAAACAGCGCTGTGATAGATGGTGGAAGCAAGTTTAAGTCCCTTGTAAAGAAAAGCCTTGGTGATGAAAAAGCAGAAATGTTTATTGAGTCCATGGAATCTAAAGGCGGAGTTCCAGGTGAATTTCTACGAACCTGCGACCCCAGATTGCTTGCAAATACCATAAGAGGGGAGCATCCCCAAACAGTCGCTCTTGTTTTGTCAATACTGAATTCAAAAAAGGCATGTGAAGCCATAGCTGTGCTGCCTGAAAATATACAAAGCGAAGTTATGATGAGAATGGCTCATCTTGAGAGAGTAGATAAGCAGGTTCTGCTTGATATTGAAAGCGTTTTACGGGAGCAATTAGAATCTGTGGGATTTGCAGAGGGCAAACAACTTGGCGGAGTAGATGTGGTGGCAAACATCCTCAACCAGATGGACAAGACACTTGAAAGTGATCTACTGGGTAGGATTGAAGAATTAAACCCCGAACTTGCAGATAAAATCAAGCAATTGATGTTTACCTTTGAAGACCTTGTTCAGCTTGATGACAAGAGTATTCAAATTATTTTGAAAGAGATATCGTCGGAAGACCTGTCAATTGCCTTAAAGGGTGCATCCGATGGCATAAAAGAGAAAATATTTACAAATATGTCTGAGAGGGCTGCCGCCATGTTAAAAGAAGATCTGGAATCAATGGGGCCCGTAAGAGTGTCCGACGTCGAACAAGCGCAGGTAAGGATCGCAATGACAGCCAAAAAGCTTGATGGTGAGGGAAAGATTATAATATCAAGAGGGAATGAAAGGTTCGTATGATATGGTTAAGTCGTTTACCTTAAGTAATTTTGTTGATAAACATGAAGGTAAAGATAGTAGCCATGATTTCGTATCTTTTTTTAATGTTCCCGTGCCTCCAATAGATATTGATGAACGGGTGGATGATAATAAGATTGCAGATATAGAAAACGAGGCAAGGAAGGTATTTGAAGACGCATATATTCAAGGTGAAAAAGCTGGGCATGAAATGGGTATGAAAAGAGTTGAGCCCCTTATAAAGAGATTGAATGGAGATATCGCAGCGCTGTCAGCGATCAAAGATGATCTTTTCAGAAAAGCTGAAAAACTTTCAGTTGAGTTGGCGCTTGTGTTTGCAGAGGCAATTGTTTTAAAAGAATGTGAAGAAAATAGAGATATTGCCGTGAATATGGCAAAAAAAGCCTTGGAAATTTGTGAAGAAAAGAGCGGGATAACTATTAGAATGAGAAGGGAGGACGTTCAGCATATATCCGAAGATCGTATATATCCTTTAAAAGTTATACCGGATGATTCGTTAAAAGACCCGGGTTTTATTATTGAAACCAATTTTGGTGATATTGATGGAACGATTGCTACGCAAATAAACGAGCTGAAAAAAGAGTTTTGCAATGGATATGCAGATAGATGAAAAAATACTTTCTATTCAAGAAGCGCTCACAGATTTCTACCCTTATAAGGTGTACGGTAAGGTAAATCAGGTTGTAGGGCTCGTAATTGAAGGAAAAGGCCCTATATCATCAGTCGGGGATGCCGCGCTTATTTACCCGGTAGACGGAAACCCGCCTATTGATGCTGAGGTTGTAGGTTTTAAAGACGGGAAGACCCTGCTCATGCCTCTCGGCGACTTAAGAGGCGTGGGCATAGGCTCAAAGATACTTTCAAGGAAACAGGCCGTAAACACATTGGCAGGTGAAGGACTCCTCGGAAGGGTTATAGACGGTCTTGGGAACCCGATTGACGACAAGGGCCCGATAAACTGTTCTGACGTGATTCCGGTATACAGGGACACGATTAACCCCATGAAGAAAAAAAGGATTACTGAACCGCTCGATCTTGGGATTCGCAGTATGAACGGGCTTTTAACCTGCGGTAAAGGACAGAGAATAGGTATATTTGCCGGTTCAGGTGTGGGCAAAAGTGTTCTTCTTGGCATGATAGCGAGGCATACTGAGGCGGATATCAATGTGATTGGGCTTATAGGTGAGCGAGGCAGAGAGGTAAGGGAATTTATAGAGAGAGACCTTGGTGAAGGGATAGAACGTTCTGTTGTTATCGTTGCAACTTCAGATCAACCTCCTTTAATTAGAGTTAGAGGCGCATTTTTAACGATTGCTATTGCAGAATATTTCAGAGATAAAGGTAATGACGTGCTTTTAATGATGGATTCCCTGACACGCTTCAGCATGGCGCAAAGAGAAGTGGGACTTGCCATTGGTGAACCACCGACATCAAAGGGGTATACGCCAAGCGTCTTTTCTCTCCTGGCAAAACTCCTTGAAAGAGCCGGAAATGGCGAGGAAGAAGACGGCACCATGACGGCCATATATACAGTTCTTGTTGAAGGCGATGACCTTGATGACCCGATTGCAGATTCATCAAGGTCAATTCTGGATGGCCACGTTGTTCTTTCGAGAAGACTTTCGGATATGAATCACTATCCACCCATTGACGTTTTAAAAAGTATCAGCAGAACAATGAAGGATATTGTGTCAAAAGAGCAGATAGAATATTCAAGTAAATTGACAGAGATATTATCAGAATATGACAGGGCAGAAGATTTAATCAATATCGGGGCATACAATCCCGGAAGCAACAAGAAAATTGACTATGCAATATCCATGATAGACAAGGCAAGAGCCTTCCTGACTCAAAATGTGGATCAAAAAGTCACTCTGGAAGATGCATTCAACAGTATGAAGATATTGTTTTATGTGTAGAAACTCACATTTTATCCCTTCCTTATATGGCAATAATTTGCGGCTCATCCCGGCTTTCTCCTTTCTCCTTTCTCCTTTCTCCTTTTACTTTTCTCTTTCTTATTATGCCTAAACTCCGGATTGAAAGAATTATAGAAGTAAAAGAAAAAATAATGGATGATAGAAGAAAAGAAATGGAAGCCGTTGTTGTTGAAGTAGAAAGAATAACAAATGATATTAGCGAATTAGATGGTAACGTTGACATAAATTATAATAAAATAACTGCAACGTTAATGAGCAGCAACGATATTTATGTATTAAAAGAATATATAATGTATCTTGAAAATAAAAAACTTGAGATGATAGGTCAGAGGGAGAACCTGAAAATCAGGGTGAATCTTTTTAAGGCCGAACTTCTTGAGTTGATAAAAGAAATTAAAATGCTTGAAATACTGAAATCAAAGGAATTGCAAAGCATTAAGAAATCACAAAACAGAAGAGAACAAAAAATGCTTGATGAACTGGCATCCAGAATTGATGAAAAGAAATAGGAAATAATTTCCTTCCAGGGAATAATTTTCCCCCCGTATTCCTTCGATATAACCACTTCAAATATTACAACTAATTGAATTAATTACAATATAAATTGTGGCACGAATATTGATATATATAAGGGTATGGAAAATCTACCCATCAATAATATGTTTATGGGATTTACGGGTTTGGTAAATATGAACCAGTCCGATGAACAATCGGCTTTGCAAGCAGGTGACCCGAAAAATTTTCTAAGTATTCTGAATAACACTTTAGATGCCGGTTGTTTAAAAGGAACAACAGTCTGTATAGGGAATAGTACTATTGTGCAACAATCTTCTATGCAGGATATTTCCCCGTTGCTTATGGGTTTGCTTCGGAACATTTCAAGCACAGATAACCAAGAAGGGAAGGATTCGGACGTTGTTGACGGCAATCTTTTACAAGAGCAAACGGATGGGAAAGAGGATAGCAAAGTTATTGAAGTTGATCTTGCCGGAATGGACGAGGATTGTGCCGAAGCCATATTGCAAATTCTCAATAGTATTTATGCAATGTTGAGTAAAGATGGGATTGGCCTCGATATAAAAGAGGCTATCCATAAAATTACTGTTAACAATTTTTTTACAGATATGGATGGAGTACAGAGTTTTTCCTTTAATGATATCCCGATATCCGGTAAAAAGATGATTGAAAGCACAAACGAAGAGAAGAATGAAAATCTCTTGTCTGAGGGATTGCCAGGAATTGAACAAAATGGAGAAGATGTAAAGCAGGCGCTACCTTTGCCGATGAAAAATACCGAAATCATGCAGGTAATAAACAGCTACGGATATGGCCCCACAAATCCTGCCATAAAGAATGATTCTGAGCCTGTTCCCATGTCCACACCGGTGATTTTAGGACAATTTGACGACAAAAAAATTCAGGTGGATTCAGGTATTTATATCCCTTTGTTAGAGGATGCTGTTTCTATGGAATATTTAATATTGCGAGAATCTAACAGCAAGAGTGATGCGTATTCCTTGTCATCAATGAATGCCCAGCAACAGTTGCTTAATAATGTTGTAGATGTTGTAAAACAGACTAAAAACACTAATAAAGAACCATCTTTTACAGGGTATCAACAGGCCGGTTTAGATAATGGGAGCATTGACGCAGTAAAAATGAACGCTCAGCAACAGTTGCTTAATAATGTTGTCGATGTTGTAAAACAGACCAAAAACACTAATAAAGAACCATCTTTTACAGGGCATCAACAGACTGGCTTGGATAATGGGAGCATTGATGCGGCATCAATGGATTCTCAGCAACAGTTGCTGAATAATGTTGTCGATGTTGCAAAACAGACCAAAAATATTAATAAAGAACCATCTTTTACAGAGCATCAACAATGGGCTGGTTCGGATAACGGGAACATTGACCCGGTAAAGAATGGTATCCAGTCCTTTTTTGCTAAGAATGATGAGCCGGTTAATAAATCAATAATAACTAAGGAAGTAGATATTACAGATACGCAGAGTAAGGATATAAAAATATTGTCTAAAGAAAATGATTATTCGCCTTTTTCAAAGCAGGACCGTTTTGAAAACACTGCTCTTCAGGAAACGCAAAACCATAAGATTGCGAAAGAAACCTCCTTTACATCAATTATGACAGAGAAAATTGAGAAAATTGTTGAGCAGTATTCGGCTAAAGGTCCATCTATGGATATGATTATCAGGTTGAAAATAAATGATAACGAAACATTATTGGTAGGGCTTAAAAACGATGGGCAAAGGGTTACGGTCGATATCAGGACAACAAACGAAGGTGTTATAAATTTATTACAAACACAGAAAGATGATATTGCCCGTAACTTAGAAGAGAAGAATGTGTTTACAAATATTTTTGTTGACCCCGATGGTGATGGTAGTTTTGAGAGAAGAGAGGAAAGAAGAGAAAATCAGAGAAATTCCAAAGAAACGGCAAAGCAGAAAGATTTTATTGAGTTTTTGGAAACTGTAGCATAAGGAGGCGTGCAATGGCGATACAGGCTGTAAACGGTGTAACAACAACAGCAACAGCAGCGGCAACAACAAAGAGCAAGACAACTGCGCTTGATAAAGATGCTTTTTTGAATCTCATGATCTCTCAGATGAAATATCAGGACCCATTAGATCCTATGAAAGCAGACCAGTTTTTAAGTCAACTTTCACAGATGACACAGGTGGAACAGTTGCAGAATATATCAGACTCCCTTGCTGCAATGAAAAAGACAGCGGAAACCGGCAGTGTGACCAATTGGATTTCAACCATAGGTAAAAAGATGAATGTGGACAGCAATATTCTTTCAAAAGGAGATCAGGTTTATTTAACACCTGCCGGTGATTACGATGAGGTGGTTTTGACATTAAAAGACACAAGCGGGTCAACGAAAGAAGTAAGAATTAACAAGGGAGAGCCCTTAGTATATACATACGATGGCGATAATGCTGTAACCATGACAGCTATGGGATTAAAAAACAAACAGCAGATTGGTTGTACAACGAGTGCTTACAGGATTGTTAAGGGGTTGGATATGACGACGAGCGGAACACCACTTCTTATTGCCGGAACCGGAGAAAGTTTTAACGTAAACGTGGTTAAACAAATTAAAGAATAGGAGGTATATATGTTAGGATCTATGTTCTCGGGGATCAGCGGTTTAATGTCAAACAGTCAGTCAATAAATGTAGTTGGAAACAATATTGCAAACGTGAATACTATAGGGTTTAAGGGGAGCAGAGCCACTTTCTCGGATCTTTTGTATCAGTCCATAAATGGAACGGCTGGTGCAAGCCAGGTTGGCCGTGGTTCCACGCTGACTACGGTTGATACACAGTTTGCCCAGGGCTCTTTTGAAAGTACAAGCGAGCCTACGGATTTAGCCATCGGCGGCAAAGGTTTTTTTGTTGTAAAAGCGCCGGAAGGCAATATGACAGAGTATTACACAAGAGCAGGACAATTCAGATTTGATAAGGACGGTAACCTTGCCAATCCTACAGGGCTTATTTTACAGGGTAAAACTATAGACCAGACGACCCAGAAGGCAGTAGGCGTTGATACAAATGTAATCATTTCACAAAAGCCGAGTGACCCCAAGATAACAACTGCTGTTGATATGACGGTAAACCTTCAGTCGAACGCTGAGTGGAAGGGAGCTGTAGGCGATCTTGAAGGGACAGGGACAAGCATTTCCTCAGTTACCAATACGCTTGGAAAATGGCCTATTTCCGGAGATTATTCAGCGGTAGTAACAGCAGATGCAACTATCACAAGAACGGATGTTTCATTTACTGCAGCAACAAGTAAAATAACCACCGTTGCCGGTGATTTCAGTGGGTTAGTAGCAGGGGATAAGTTTACATTGGCAGGATCAACGAGCAATAACGGAACTTTTACCATCGTTTCAGTGGCTGCAGACGGAAAATCAATGACGGTTTCAGAAACGGTAGCAGATGAAGCAGCGGGAGACACGGTTACTATTGATCGTAACCTGTTAACTGTTACAGTAACTCGGACCAAACCGGATGGAACTTCTGACACGCCGATTATAAAAAAACAGGGAGTAACTACCGATCAAAGTATAAGTGATTTCCAGGGGTTAGGTATTGACGTTAATACTGGCTCATCGATTGCCGCCGGTACCCAGACTTTAGCAGTATCCGGTTTTGATGTGGACAATCCTACAACTACTTCAAATTATTCTTCTTCCATAACCGTCTATGATTCCAACGGTCAGTCTCATGTTGTTACAACATATTTCAGGAAGTCTCATATTGACGCATCATCGAACAGCATATGGGAATGGATGGCTGTTGTGGGGGCAGGTGATTCGGTAACAGGTGAAAATACTATGGCTTCATCGGGTGACCTTACATTCAACACTTCCGGTGTGCTGCAGGGCGAGGCGTCCAACCATCAGATATTCTTTAATTTTACTACCCCTGCCAAACAGAACCAGCCAATTAACCTATCCTTCGGGACGCTTTCGGCTATTTCCGGCGGGACAACAAAAGACCCTTTGACACAGTATCCCATAGACTCAGCAACTAACTATCAGGCGCAGGACGGGTTTCCTCCTGGAACCCTCACAAGTGTTTCCGTAGATGCTGACGGTATCATTTCGGGCCATTATTCTAATGGGCAGATCATTAAACAGTATCAGATAACCCTTGCTAATTTTGGCGACCCGGTAGGGCTCACGAAAGAAGGGAACAACCTTTTTTCCGCAAACAATCAAACCGGCGACGCGTATAAGTACGCGCCGGGTGTTTCCGGGACAGGAAAGATAAATCCCAATTCTCTTGAACAGTCAAACGTTGATCTTGCAACTGAATTTGTCAAAATGATTGTAGCTCAGAGAGGATTTCAGGCAAATTCCAGGGTTATCACTACATCGGATGAGATACTTCAGGAGCTTATGAATCTGAAGAGATAAATGTATGTAGGTGTCCAAAAAGTTTTCAATGGTGTTAGTGGTAAATGGCCCTCTTCAAGTTTAAGAGGGCCATTTATTATATCTTGTATCTTTCAGACAGTTTTGTTTTAGACTTTCAGAGATGTAGTTTTGCATGAATGTTGATACTGAATTTTTTATCGCATAGGTTTATGTAGGTTTTACTCCCCATACCCTCATTTATAACAGTCTTCTACCCTCGTATGTCTCATTGCAGTAGGTAATGTCTTTTCCTTAAGGGTTTTGCCTTTTTTGGTTTTTTGGCCACCGTTGCCA
>Ga0074195_1000672_pt1 | contig 60841 bp, 57 predicted proteins | sample EPASupsiteHSE623_FD_64525 | JGI IMG/M metagenome (GOLD analysis project Ga0074195, IMG submission 64525) | Bioremediated contaminated groundwater from EPA Superfund site, New Mexico - Sample HSE6-23 | ecosystem: Environmental > Aquatic > Deep subsurface > Groundwater > Contaminated ...
CCTGCCCCCAACCCGGAAGAAAGAGCTGCAAAAGCCGCTGCGGAAGCCGCTGCAAAAGCTGCCGCCGCTCCTGCTGCCGCCGCTCCTGCTACCGCCGCTCCTGCTGCCGCCGCTCCTGCTACCGCCGCTCCTGCTGCCGCCGCTCCTGCTGCCGCCGCTCCTGCTGCCGCCGCCAAAGCTCCTGCTGCCGCTCCGGCTCCTGCTGCTGCCCCGGCTCCTGCTGCCCCCGCAAAGAAGTAATTCGGTTTCAGCTTCAAAAAACCAGCCTTCGGGCTGGTTTTTTTTCGCCATCATCTTTTTCAATTTCAGCGAGCTTACAAAAGGTTACGCTTCACAAGTCAACCGTAATTCTCTCGCCACGTTATTCGGCACAAGAAATTGATTCATAACTTAACCTCTAGGAGATTCAAATGAAACTCAAAATCGCCTTCGCCGCCCTGATTGTTTCCGCCTTCACGTTGCCAGCCTTGGCGCAAAGCCAAACCACCACCGCGCCCGTCAAAGATCCGGCCGCGACGCCTGGAATCGACAAGCGTCTCGCCAATCAGGACAAACGTATGCAACAGGGGGTACAGTCTGGCAGGCTGACGCCGCAGGAGGCCGAAAAGCTGCAAAAACGCGAAGACAAGATCAAGGCCGACGTGGCTGCCGCAAAGGCCGACGGCAAAGTAACCAAAGCCGAGCGCAAACAGTTGAATAAGGAATTGAACAAGGAGTCGAGAGCAATCAAGCGCCAAAAGCACGACCGAAAATAATCACTATCGTTACAGTCTTCAGGGCGCTTGAGTTCCAGCGCCCTGATTTTTTTGGTAAACCCATATAGAATGAACGCATAGACATTCCCTATCTTCCCCCCCTGTGAGGACGAACACCCACCATGCCGCAAGCGGACGATCAGGATAAAACGCTGAGCCTTGACCCGGCCCAAACTGAAATTCACACTCAGAAACAAACGGTGGCTTCACTGCGGCATGATCTGGAACAGGCGCGTGCAGGGATCCAAGCGCAAATACAGAAAGCCATTGCTGGAGCAAGCAGCGAAATTGCCCAACTCAGGACGACAATCACTGTCTTGCGCAATGAACTGGAACTCAAGCGCATTGAGCGCGAGGAAGCGGTTCAACAGGCGCAAACAGGCCATCACTTGGAAATCGAGCAATTTAAAGCCACCATCACAGAGCTCCGCAGCGAACTGGAAAAGTCGCTGAGCGACAAGGATGGCGCAGTGAATAACGCCATCAAGAATCTCCATGGCCAGATCATCCAGTTGCAGGCAACAGTAGGCTCCTTGCGCGAAGCACTGGAACTGGCGCAGATCGACAAGGAACATGCGCTTCAGCAGCAGAACGCCCAGTTTGCAGCGGAGCAGACGCAGCTACGCCAGACCATCCAGGCGTTGCGCGATCAGATAGAAGCATCAAAGGCGGCATTGTCATAGAATGCCAAGCATGGACCAACCCAGCAAGCCTCGTCGCAAGACCATAGCTACGGCCAGTTCGGAGCAAGGCAACAGCGCCGCACAGATGCGCCGGCATCTGCGCAGGGCCGAGCTGTTGCTGGAAGTCACCCACCGCATGGCCTCCTACGCCACGCTCGACGAAGTGCTCGCGGCATTGGTCGAAATGATGACCAGCGAGGTAAACGCGGAGCGCGGCTCGCTCTTCCTCAACGATCCGGAAACCAACGAACTCTATTCGCGCGTCGCTCAGGGCAACTTCCAGCGCGAGATACGCTTGCTCAACCATAGCGGTATCGCCGGCTACGTGTTCACCAAAGGCGAAGCGCTGATCATCAACGACGCCTACGCTGACGAGCGCTTCAATCGCTCGATTGACGAGCAAACTGGTTTCACCACCCGCAATATTTTGTGCGTTCCGATCAAGACGGTGAGAGGCGAGGTCGTTGGTGTCGCGCAGACACTTAACAAGCACAACGGCAAGTTTACCAAGCAGGACCTTCATTTGCTCGAGGCCATGGCCAGCCAGGGAACGCTGGCCTTGCAAAGCGCCCAGCAAATTGAACGCATGAAAGCGCTACGCAAGCACGAGATGGAATTCATCGAAGTCGTTTCCGAGGTCACCGCCGACATCAAGCTCGGTTCGCTGTTGCAGAAAGTCATGGGCGAGGCGACGCGATTGTTGAATGCCGAGCGCTCGACCCTATTCCTCAACGACGAGAAAACCAACCAGCTCTGGTCTGAAGTCGGACAGGGGCTGGAGTCGATGCAAATCCGGCTGCCCAACCATATGGGCATCGCCGGCGCGGTATTCACTTCAAGCAAGTCGATCAACATCCCCTACGCTTACGCAGACCTGCGCTTCAATCCCGCCTTCGACAAGAAAACCGGTTTTTTCACGCGATCGATCCTGTGCGTGCCGATTATCAACAAGCAAGGCAAGACCATCGGCGTGACCCAAGTGTTGAACAAGCGTGGCGGCCCGTTCTCCACCGAGGATGAATCCCGCCTGCGCGCCTTCACCGCGCAGATATCGATTGCGCTGGAGAATGCCAAGTTGTTCTCCGATGTGCAGAACATGAAGAACTACAACGAAGCAATGCTGGAGTCGATGTCGAATAGCGTGATTACGCTGGACGAGACGGAGAAAATCGTTACCTGCAATGCGGCAGGGCTGCGTTTGTTCAAAGTGCAGCCCAACGAGATACTCAATCGACAGGCGAATGATTTCTTTGCCGTCAAGAATGCATGGGTACTGGAAAAATTGAAAGGCGTAGCAGAGACCCAGTCGTCGGAACATGGTTTTGACGTGGAACTTGTTGTTGGCGATGACCGGCTTTCGGTAAACCTGACGGCTTTGCCGTTGGCGAACACGGAAAAGAAGCGCATCGGCTCGATGCTGATGATCGAGGATATCTCCCAGGAAAAACGCCTCAAATCGACCATGTCGCGCTACATGGATCCGAGCATCGCCGACCGTCTGGTCGCCAGCGGCGCGGCGGCGCTGGGTGGGCAGAGCGTCACCGCCACCGTGCTGTTCTCTGACGTGCGCAGCTTTACCACCATTACCGAACAGCTTGGCGCTCAGGGTACGGTGGCTTTGCTCAACGAATATTTCACGTTGATGGTCGATTGCATCCAGCGCGAAGAAGGCATGCTCGACAAGTTTATCGGCGATGCCCTCATGGCGGCCTTTGGCATCCCGGTGCCGCACGAAGACGATGCCGACCGCGCAGTACGCGCAGCGATTGCCATGATGCGGGAATTGCAGAACTGGAATCGCCTGCGTAATGCCGAAGGCCGCATGCCGATCGATATCGGCATCGGACTCAACACCGATTCGGTAGTCTCAGGCAATATCGGCTCGAAAAAGCGCATGGACTACACTATCATCGGTGACGGTGTAAACCTTGCGGCGCGGCTTGAATCGGCCTGCAAGCAGTATGGCGCGCACATCCTCATCAGCGAATTCACCCACAAGAACCTGAAGGGAACCTACCGCACACGCGAACTCGATCTCGTCATCGTCAAGGGGAAGACAAAGCCAGTGGCAATCCACGAGGTACTCGACTATCACAACGAGGACAGCTACCCGCAACTGATCGATGCTATCGGATTATTTCGCGACGGGCTGTCCAGATACCGCCAGCGCAAATGGGATAGCGCAATTCAGTTGTTCAATGATGTGCTGGCACTGAATCCACACGACAAACCCGCCAAGATATACCTTGAGCGAAGCCAATATTTCCTTGAAACGCCGCCTGGCGACGATTGGGATGGCGTATGGGTGATGGAAAGCAAATAACCCGCCCAAGGCACCCAATGCCTGACCGGCACCAACGGTCGTGCTACTTGATGCGTCTCAGGTGAGGTTTTCCGGACGGAGATGGAGGTAAAGCGGGTTCCTGTATTTCGACAGTCGTCAATGGTCCCCGCGCACTGATGCTGCTTACGCCAGCATCACTGGATGCTTCATCCTGATTGCCCGTCTCCACTCCGAAGGCCATGCCCTGCCCATTTTCGCGGGCATAGATCGCCAGCACGTTCTCGACCGGAACCGACAACGCCTGCGCCACGCCGTTAAAACGGGCGGAAAACGTGATATGGTCGTTACCCATCAGCAAATGTTGAGTAGCTTCTGTGCCTACATTGAGCACAATCTGCGCATCCTTGACAAACTCGCGCGGAACGCGCGTACCGTCATCTACGAACACCGACAAATAGGGCGTAAATCCTTGGTCAAGACACCACTCGTAGATAGCGCGGATCAGGTAAGGCTTGGCTGACGCGATTGTCATCGTAGCCAACCCGGTAATATACATAGCAAAGACTTGAAGCTATTGGCGCGCAGTTGCATGCTTCTGACTGCCGGATCAGCGGCGCATCACTTTTTCCGAAGGAGTCAACGCATCGATGAATCCCTGGCGGCTGAATATTCTTTCCGCGTATTTCATGAGCGGCGTGGCGGACTTGCCCAGATCGATGCCATAGTGGTCAAGGCGCCACAACAGCGGCGCGATAGCCACATCGAGCATGGAAAATTCCTCGCCCATCATGTGCTTTTGCTTGGTAAAAATCGGCGACAGTTCAATCAAGCGGTCACGCACATGACCACGAACTTTTTCCGCAGACTTGAGGTTCTTGTCCAATGCATCGATATGGCTGAACAGTTCGTGTTCCATGGTAAACAGGAGCTGCCGCGCACGCGCGCGCATGATCGGATCCGCCGGCATTAGCTGCGGATGAGGAAAACGCTCGTCAATATATTCATTGATGATGTTCGACTCATACAGAATGAGATCACGATCCACCAGCACCGGAACCCGGTTGTATGGATTGACAACAGCGTTGTCTTCAGGCTTGTTGAAAAGATCGACATCGATCACCTGAAAGTCCATCTGCTTTTCAAACAGGACAATGCGGCAGCGATGGCTAAACGGGCACGTCGTGCCCGAGTACAGGTTCATCATGGTACTCGTACCCCAGGAATAGTCGGCATCGCGCACCACACGGCGAACCGAGGGTGAGTTGTTTTCACGATTACCCATATTGCGAAAATGCGAGATGCAATTATGTTAGTGGATATCTTTCCAGAACTCGCGCTTTAGCGCGTAAGCCAAAACCAGAAACACGGACAATCCGACCAGCACGACATACCCCCACCACTTGCGATCGCTTGCCGCAGGCTCTGCGGCATAGCTGAGGAATGCTGTCAAATCGCTGACTATCGTATCGTATTCTTCCGGCTTTGGCCTGCCCGGCTTTACCAGCTTTAATCCTTGATTATCATCCATTACCAGCTCGCCTTGCAACTCCCACAATACGTGAGGCATGCCGGTATTTTCGACGACTGAATTGTTCCAACCAGTAGGCCGGTTCTCATCACGGTAAAAACTGCGGAGGTAAGTATACAACCAGTCGGCTCCAGAACCTAATTCTGATGAGCGTGCGCGCGTAATCAGGGAAAGATCGGGGGCAACCGAACCAACCGACAACCTAGCATCGGCGCTGTGCATCGGTTCTCTCTGTTTTCCTCCGGGAGATTGCGAATTTCCAATGATCTGCGCTTCGCTCAGTCCAATATCCCGTAAACGGCCATACCGCAGGTGCGATACGGAATGGCAGCCGAGACAATAATCGACATAAAGCCGGGCGCCATTCTGTAATGCGCCCATATCTGCGGACTTGTCCGGAGCTTTGTCCAGCAGCGCCACACCTCCTCCGGCAAACGCCACAAGCGGAATAAAGGCCAAAACAATCAACAACCTGCTCACGCAACCTGCCTTTCAGGTTCGGTTTTACACTTGTCCATCCGCGTATATACCGGCATCAAAAGAAAAAAAGCGAAATAGACCACTGTGCCTGCCTGAGAAATCAGGGTAAGCAAGCACGTCGGCGGCTGCATGCCGAGATAGCCGAGAACGAGGAACGAAGCAACAAAAAACGCCAAGGCCAGCTTGGCATAGAACCCCTTATAACGAATTGACCTGACAGGACTGTGATCGAGCCAGGGAAGCCCCCCCCAGACCAGCACACTGCCAACCATTGCCACGCTTCCCCAAAATCCGGCATCAATGAAATAAAAACCGAGCATCGCCAATAGCCACAGCAACGCAGCAAAGAACTTGATACTTGACCTGGAAATCGCGATTACCCAGAAAAAGAACACAGTCACGGCCAGTCCGGGAACAATCACGAAATCCGGGGTAACGGCACGCAAAATCGAATAGAACGGCGAGAAATACCACATTGGAGCCACAAACTCAGGCATATGCAGAGGATCCGCAGGAATGAAATTGTTATATTCGAGAAAATAACCGCCGAACTCCGGCATGAAGAAAACGATTGCCGAGAATGGCAAAAGGAATAGAGCGAGGCCGAGGATCAGCTTTACTGTGTAATACGGATGAAAAGGAATGCCAGTATTACCGTCTTTCATCTTCCTGAACTCGACGCCATCCGGGTTATTCGCTCCGACCTGGCGCAACGCGACAACGTGCAACATCACCAAGCCGATCAACACCAGCGGCACAGCGATCACATGCATGGCAAAACAGCGGCCCAACGTGGCGTCACCAACGACCGAGTCACCACGCAGCCATATCGCCAGATCCGGCCCAACGACAGGAATCGTCGAAAACAAATTCATGATTACCTGGGCACCCCAATAAGACATCTGGCCCCAAGACAATACATAGCCTGAGAACGCTACAGCCATCAGGCACATGAAAATCAACACACCAAGCAACCAGACCAGTTCGCGCGGTTTCCGGTACGAGCCATAGAGCAGACTGCAAAAGACGTGCAAATAGACGACGACAAAAAATACCGATGCGCCGGTCGAGTGCAAGTAGCGAATCAACCAGCCCCATGGCACATCACGCATGATGACCTCGACACTAGCGAAGGCCACTGGCACCCCGGAAGCGTTGATCGAGGCATCCGGTTTGTAATGCATCGCCAGGAAAATGCCGGTAACCACCTGCAAAACCAGCATCAGCAAGGCCAACGCTCCGAAGATGTACCAGAAATTGAGGTTTCTTGGCACGTAATACTCGGAGAAATGCCTTCTCCACAAAGCGCTTAAAGGGAAACGCGCATCGACCCATTCGAGCAGTCGGCGCAGCGTGGAATTCAGCTTGCCCACCAGTCAGGCTCTCTTTCCATTTTCACCGATCAGGATACGCGTATCGGAAAGATAGACATGGGGCGGAATCGGCAAGTTATCCGAGGCCAACTTGTTTTTGAATACGCGACCTGCAAGATCGAATGTCGAACCATGACAAGCGCAAAGAAAACCGCCCTGCCAACCTGGATCGATGCCGGATGCAGCGCCCTTGCTGAAGACACTGATCGGCGAACAGCCCAAATGCGGACATAGTCCAATCACCACCAATAGCTCCGGCCTGATGGAACGCGTTTCGGGCCTGATATCCGCAGGAGCAGCGAATTCCGACTGACGTCTCTTCGAGTATGGATCGGCGAGTCGATCATTGAGTCCTGCCAGGCTGTCCAGCATCTCTCTGGTGCGGTAAACGATCCACACCGGCTTGCCATGCCACTCGACAGTCATCATCCTGCCTGGAGTCAGCAAACCGATATCGGCTTCAACCGGAGCCGTATTTGCCATCGCCCGCCCGGAAGGCAACATGCTGGCTACAAATGGCACAGCTCCTGCGATTACACCCACACCGCCAGCGACTGTCGTGGCAATGACCAAGCGGCGGCGTCCAAAAACCACTTTATTGTCAGAACACATAGGATAGAGAAAACGCAAACATGGCCCACTATATCGGAAAGCCTGAAATGATTGAAGATTGACCGGCGATCAAGCTGCACCTTATCAAGCCCGGACACCATGCTTGTTTGCTGGCTACGGTAGAATCCAGATATTCAATCTATCCACTATCTAAACCAATGAGCGTTATTCTGAAGAATCCCGAAGAAATCGAGAAAATACGGGTCGCCGGGCGACTGGCGGGTGAAGTGCTCGACTACATCGAACCCTTTGTCAAACCTGGGGTAAGCAGTGACGAACTCGACCGTCTCTGTCACGATTACATGGTCAAGGAACTCGGTTGCATTCCTGCTCCGCTGAATTATGCGCCGCATGGCTACCCTCCTTATCCAAAGTCGATCTGCGCCTCGATCAATCATCAGGTCTGCCATGGCGTGCCGAACGAGCGGCCTCTGAAAAAAGGCGACATCGTCAACCTCGACGTTACCACCATCAAGGACGGCTATCACGGAGACACCAGCCGCATGTTCCTGGTTGGAGGCGATGCAACCATCCTCGCCAGGCGACTTTGCCAAGTCACATATGAATGCCTATGGCACGGAATTATCAAGGTGCGACCCGGCGCAAGACTGGGTGACATAGGCGCAGCGATCCAGAAGCATGCCGAAGGAAACGGTTTCTCCGTGGTACGCGAATTCTGCGGCCACGGCATAGGACGGAATTTTCACGAAGACCCGCAGGTGCTTCATTACGGCAAGGCCGGCAACGGCATAGAACTCATGCCGGGGATGGTATTTACCATCGAACCCATGATCAATGCTGGCAAAGCTGCCATCTCCGAACTCTCCGATGGCTGGACCATCGTCACCAAGGATCGCAGCCTTTCCGCCCAGTGGGAACACACTATCGCCGTGACCGAAACCGGCTACGAAGTACTTACCCTGTCGGACGGATCTCCGCCCATGCCAACCTTGTCTACTTTCGTTTCCGGGTAAAGTCAACTCCATTCGCCATGATTTCGCCGGTCGCAACCCTGAACGATAACCGTGAACTCGTCGTCAAGCTGCGGGACAGTTTGCAACAAGGGCAAGCAAGGCTGCGCGCAACCTATGAAGCCGACGGCAATGCAAAGGCCTTGCTCATTGGACGTGCGGCACTGGTCGACGCTGTGTTGCGCGAGATATGGCAGCATTTCTCCCTGCCTGAGTCTCTCGCGCTGGCGGCTGTTGGCGGTTATGGCCGCGGCGAGCTTTACCCCGCCTCCGACATCGACATCCTGCTGTTGTTGCCAGAGAAGTTGGACGGTAGCTACGACTCCGGCATCGAGCAACTGATCGGCGTACTCTGGGACATTGGTCTCGATATCGGTCACAGCGTGCGCAACGTTGGCGAATGTATCGCAGAAGCCGAACGCGACATTACCGTGCAAACCAACCTGCTGGAAGCCCGTTTGCTCGCCGGCAGCCGCAAGACCTATGCCGACTTGGCAGATGCATTACAAGCGCAACTCAAGCTGCAAACTTTTTTTACCGCCAAACGCCTGGAACAGGAAGAACGCTACGAGCGCCACAACGCAACTCCATACAGTCTTGAACCCAATTGCAAGGAAAGCCCGGGGGGATTGCGCGACTTGCATATGATCCTGTGGATCAGCCGCGCTGCCGGCCTCGGGAAAAGCTGGCGCGATCTGGTCAAGAACGATTTGATTGTTCCTGCCGAGGCGAATCAGTTACAGCGGGCCGAGACCTTCCTGCGCCATACCCGCATCCGTCTGCATCACCTCGCCAAACGATGCGAGGATCGCCTGCTGTTCGAGCATCAGGAGTCTTTGGCAAAGACTTTCGGCATCGAGCCCAACGCCACCAAACGCGCCTCCGAAATACTGATGCAGCGCTACTACCAGAATGCCAAGCACGTCATCCAACTCAATACCATCGTGCTGCAAAACCTTGGCGCGCGAATCCTACCGGGCCATCGTTCTGCACCGATTATCATTAACGATCGATTTCAGGTGGATCGCGAACTGCTCGACATACGCGATGAAAGCGCCTTCGAGCGCACGCCTGGCGCAATTCTGGAAAGCTTCCTGCTGCTGCAACAACGCTCCGAGCTCAAAGGCATGACGGCACGCACCCTGCGAGCCTTGTGGCAGGCGCGCAGGCTAATCAACACCCGCTTTCGCAGCGACCCTGCAAATCGGGCTCTGTTCCTGTCATTGTTCCAGCAAAAACGTGGATTGATTCATGAGTTCCGGCGCATGAACCAATACGACATCCTCGGTCGCTATCTTCCCGCTTTCGGCAAGATCGTAGGCCATATGCAACATGATCTGTTTCATGTGTATACCGTGGATCAGCACATTTTGCAGGTAATACGCAACCTGCGCCGCTTCACCATGCCTGAGTTCGATCACGAATACCCACTATGCAGCCGCTTGATCGCCGGCATGGAAAAACACTGGTTGCTTTACGTTGCAGCGCTGTTTCACGACATTGCCAAAGGACGCAACGGCGATCACTCCAAACTGGGCATGGTCGACGCACGGCGCTTCTGCAAGGATCATGGCATCGCTGCCGAGGACACCGATCTGGTGGTGTTCCTCGTCGAACATCATCTTTCGATGTCTTCCATCGCGCAAAAGCAGGATGTCGGTGATCCTCAAGTGATCCGCAATTTTGCAGCCATCGTCAAAAATGAACGCTACCTGATCGCGCTTTACCTGCTCACGGTAGCCGACATTCGCGGTACCAGCCCAAAAGTCTGGAACGCATGGAAGGGGAAATTACTGGATGATCTTTTCGCTGCCACACGGCGGTTGCTTGCCGGGGCCACGCCGCAACAGGCAGTCGGGTTGGAAGGACGCAAAGAGCAAGCGAACACCATTCTGCGCTTGCATGGCTTGCGGCCAGGCATCGAGGAAGCGCTTTGGCGTCAGCTCGACACGGTCTACTTCATGCGTCATAGCGCCGAGGATATCGCCTGGCACACCCGCATCCTCTACTACCGTCCTGAAGGTACCGATCCTGTGGTCAAAGCACGCATGAACCAGGTTGAGGAAGGCCTGCAAGTGATGGTCTATGCTCCCGATCAAGCCCTACTGTTTGCCCGTTTGTGCGGTTTCTTCAGCCGCCTTGGCTATTCCATTGCCGACGCCAAAATCCATACCACGCGCCATAGCTATGCCCTCGACAGCTTTGTGCTGCTCGACCTAAATCATCAATTGCCCTATCGGGACATGATCGCCCTGGTCGAACACGATCTGATGGAACACCTGAAGGACCGCACTCCGCTCCATCCGCCGCCAACGGGACGACTATCGCGCCAAGTCAGGCACTTTCCGATTACTCCGGAAATCAACATCCAGGCGGACGAGAAAGGCGATCACTATGTCATGTCGGTGACGGCCGCCGACCGACCCGGCCTGCTCTACTCAATTGCCTTAGTGCTATCGCGTCATGGCATCAATCTGCATACGGCCAAGATAGCCACCCTCGGAGAACGGATCGAGGATACGTTTCTTATCAGCGGCAAAAAACTGGCCCATACTTCCACGCTGGTAAGACTGGAACAGGAATTACTGGAAGCATTACAAGTTTAAGGAGAAATCATGACCTGGATCAAGGAAGAGTTCACGTCCAAAGACCTGCAACGGTTGCTGTCAAAACTGGCTGAAAACGTCAAAGCTTTTAACGGCCTTTCCCCCTCCGAACTGACCGAACTGCTCGCCGACTCGGAAAAATGCACCTACGAAGCCGGGGACAATATCGTCAAGGAGGGCAATGTCGGCACGCATATGTACGTAATCATCGATGGCGAAGCGCTTGTCGGAAAAAAAGGACAGGGGGGCAATGTCGAACTGGCAAGGCTTTGCACGGCCGACAGCTTCGGCGAGATGGCCATGGCCGACCGTGAGGTGCGTAGCGCCACAGTGAAAGCCCTATCGCATTGCGTGTTGGTGAGAATCAACGACAATGCCATGGGACGCAACCCCGAAATCGCGATGAAAGTCTATCGCAACATCGCTTCGGTTTTATCAGAACGGCTGCGCAACGCCGACGAACTGTTGGCTTGGCGGTTATAGGGCTATTCGACCGCTCCCTGCCCAGCGGGCAACGTATCGGCAAACCCGAATTGGCGCAGGTTGCGGATGCGCATCGGATAGAGAATGCCATCGAGGTGATCGCACTCGTGCTGCACCACGCGAGCATGAAACCCTTCGACCTCGCGCTCGATATGTTCGCCCAGCGCAGAGAAACCTGCATAGCGCAAGCGTTTCCAGCGCGGGACGAGGCCGCGTAGACCTGGAACTGACAGGCAGCCTTCCCAGCCATCTTCCTGCTCATCCGAAAGCGGCGTCAGTTCTGGATTGACCAAAACGGTAAACGGCACCGGCGCAGCCTCGGGGTATCGCGGATTGGCTTCGACACCAAAGATCACCACGCGCAAACCAACACCGATTTGCGGCGCGGCCAAGCCGACGCCATCGAGATGACGCATGGTATCGAGCATATCGGCAACCAGTTCATGCAGTTCCAACATATTGAAAGCCCCGACTGGTCTAGCTTTCCCCAGCAATCTTGGATCGCCCATGCGCAGGATTTCCCTGATCATTCGCAAGCACCATCCCTGCAAAGCTGTTCAATCACGCTGCGAACCCGCACCATTGTTTGTTGCAAGACACGCTCAAGGTTCTCGAAATTGATGGCGTGGACGCTATCGCCACGACCGGCAGCCCAATTGGCGACCACCGTAAGCGCTGCGTAAGGAACTCCCAGTTCGCGCGCCAAAGCAGCTTCAGGCATTCCAGTCATCCCGACCAGGTCTGCACCATCACGCTCAAACCGGTTGATTTCGGCTGCCGTCTCCAACCGCGGCCCTTGTGTTACTGCGTAGACAGCGCCATCCACCGCATGCTCCCCTGCACTCGCAGCAGCAGCCAGCAGGCGGCGACGCAGTTTTTCGTCGTAGGGGATAGTAAAGTCGATGTGCACCACCGGCGTGTCAGGAGCTTCGTGAAAAGTAGTCCGCCTACCCCCGCCCCAGGTGTAATCAATGATCTGGTGTGGCACCACAATAGCGCCGGGAGTCAGGTCGGCGCGAATACCACCGACCGAAGCCACTGAAACAATATGGGTTGCTCCAGCGCCCTTGACCAGCGCCCAAATATTGGCGCGGTAATTCACCAGATGTGGCGGAATCGTGTGGCCGTAACCATGCCGCGCGAGAAACACCACCGGCAGGTCACCGATGCGGCCAAAGGTAAGCGCAGCTGAAGGCTCGCCATAGGGAGTGCGCACCACCTGCTGATGGGAAACATCCAGATTGGCAAGTTGTGTCTGGCCGCTACCACCGATAATCGCTAGCATGTTTTGGATTTGATGACGATTTGCGTTATTTGATTCTAGCATGGCCCCCTCAACCGCCTGCCATGCTAGAATCGCGCCCTTCAATTGTGCACTGCAATAAATATGTCCCGATCCATTCGTAACATCGCCATCATCGCCCACGTCGACCACGGCAAGACCACGCTGGTCGATCAACTGCTGCGCCAGTCTGGCACTTTTGCCGCCTATCAGCACATGACCGAGCGAGTCATGGACTCGAACGATCTCGAGCGCGAGCGCGGCATCACCATTCTTGCCAAGAACTGCGCCATCAAATACGGTGAAACCCACATCAATATCGTGGACACCCCCGGCCATGCTGATTTCGGCGGCGAAGTCGAGCGCGTTCTGTCGATGGTGGATGGCGTATTGCTGCTGGTGGATGCCGTCGAAGGGCCAATGCCTCAGACGCGCTTCGTCACACGCAAGGCGCTAGCGCTGGGCCTGAAGCCCATCGTCGTGGTCAACAAGATCGACCGTCCCGGCGCGCGCCCCGATTGGGTCGTCAATCACACCTTCGACCTGTTCGACAAGCTCGGCGCGACCGAAGAACAGCTCGATTTCCCGGTGGTCTATGCCTCGGCGCTGAACGGTTATGCCATGCTCGATGCCAAGGAGACTGGCAACGACATGCGACCGCTGTTCGAGGCCATCCTGCGCCATGTGCCACAGCCCAACGTCGATGTCGACGGGCCGCTGCAATTGCAGATATGTTCGCTCGACTATTCGAGTTACGTTGGACGCATCGGTATCGGCCGCATCACGCATGGCCGGATCAGGCCAGGCCAAGAAGTTGCGGTGATGTATGGCGAGGAAAATATGGGACGCGCCAAAACCAGCCAGATACTCATGTTCAAGGGACTGGAACGCGAACCGGCGCAGCAGGCAGAGGCTGGCGACATCGTGTTGGTCACCGGCATCGAGCAGGTCGGCATCGGCGTTACCCTGTGCGACCTGGAAAACCCAGTCGGCCTGCTGCCGTTGAAAGTAGACGAACCGACGCTGACCATGAATTTCCAGGTCAACACCTCGCCCTTCGCCGGCAAGGAAGGCAAATACGTCACCAGCCGCCAGTTGCGCGAGCGATTGATGAAGGAATTGCAAGCCAATGTTGCGCTACGCGTCGAGGAAACGGAGGATTCCGACATATTTCTCGTCTCCGGCCGCGGCGAACTGCACCTGACCATCCTTCTCGAGAACATGCGGCGCGAAGGCTACGAACTGGCCGTATCCCGGCCCCGCGTCATCCTCAAGGAAATCGACGGCGAGAAGCAAGAGCCCTATGAGTTGCTCACCGTAGACGTCGACGAAACGAACCAGGGCGCGGTCATGGAAGAACTCGGCGGCCGTCGCGGCGACTTGCAGGACATGCAGCCGGACGGCAAAGGCCGCGTACGCCTCGAATACCGCATCCCGGCACGTGGACTGATCGGCTTTCAGGGTGAATTTATGACGCTTACGCGCGGCACCGGCCTCGCCAGCCACGTTTTCGATGACTACGGCCCGCTGGCCGGCGCCATCGCCGAACGCCGCAACGGCGTGCTGGTTTCCGCCGAAAACGGTCCTGCCGTGGCCTACGCGCTATGGAAACTCCAGGAACGCGGACGCATGTTCGTCTCGCCCGGCGACCCGCTCTACGAAGGCATCATCATCGGTGTGCACAGCCGCGACAATGACCTAGTGGTCAACCCAATCAAGGGGAAACAGCTCACCAACGTCCGCGCCTCTGGCACCGACGAGGCCGTGCGTCTGACGCCGCCGATCCAGGTTACGCTGGAAAGCGCGGTGGAATTCATCGCCGACGACGAGCTGGTGGAAATCACTCCCAAGTCGATCCGCCTGCGCAAACGCCTCCTCACCGAAATTGAACGCCGCCGCGCCAACCGCGAAGCGGCGTAACAGATGATCAAATACGATTCGATAGCGCCATTACCGTGAATCAACGCCCGGTGAAGTTGTTGATGGTTCGTGCGACCGACTCCAGGCGCGTCATGACATTTACGGCGTCCGGATAGACTTTCGAAAGCACCAGAAAGAGTTCGGAACGGTGCAGCGTATCGTAACGCGCGTCCGCAATCTGCAATCTGGTCAGCGACGCATCCGCCGGTCCGCCATAGTCGAGGAGATAGTCGGCGCGTCCGGCTTTCAGCAACTTGAAAGCCGCGTCATGAGAGTTGGCCAGCACATTCTCGATGCGGTTTTTCTCATCGTTAAAGAAGCTGAGCATGCCTGCATAACTGTAACCGCGCAGGGTGATGATCTTCTTTCCAATCAAATCCTCCTTGGTCTTGATTGGCGTTTTCTCGCCGATGTAATACGCCCTGATTTGGAGCACCCAGACCGGCTTCTTGCTGTAGATACAGCAATCGGCCAGATCCGGATTCCTGACAATCAAGGCAAAATGGGAAGCACCCTTCTGCAAATTATCATACAGGCGTGGCGCCGGGTAGCTTGTGGCATGCCAGGAAATACCCGCCTTGGCAAACAAGGTCTCCGCCATCCGGATCAACATGCCATCCGGCGCACCTTCGTCGTTGGTAAATGTAAAGGGGGAGAATTCGACATAGGCAATCTTCATTTCATTGGGATTTCTGGCCGAAGTCGAAGCAGGCTCGGCAGCAATAGTTGGCAGTGCGACTAAAACACACACCACGCAAGCTGCAAACCTGGGTCCAAGCAAACACCGCCTAACCAAGATACCCCTGTTCTCCAGCATCAGAAGGCAAAAGCCAATGGTATTCAAGCAGGAATTAATAATTTTCATTTTGTCCTCCCCAAAACAACGCACTGCTGCTTGGCTTTCTCTACATGCCAGCAAGCCATTAACAAAGTTCAGTCTAGGAATGAAATCATTAAAAGTCAATAAGTTATCATTTTCTGTCGGTTCAGGTTAATGCAATATATCCGGCTTTGGCTTATAGTCCCCCCAGACTATGACTATGACAAAAACCTTTAAAGAGCGCACACATATGAGTACATGGAAACAAGAAGGACAATAACTGGACAAATGGAATCTCAACTTTTTATTTTCCACTTCCCGCTGTCCCCTTCCCACCTTTCCCGGCGGGGATGGTTCACGCTTGCGATATTCTGGCTTGCTTCTACCATCAGCGGAGCCGTGCTAGCGCAGGATGCAAAGTCATATGAGAAAGAGATCGCGGTATTCGCCCTCGAAGCACCACGAATACGCGCCATGCTGGAACTGGCCTCGGCGGCAGAAATCGGACGGGGGCAAACGCGCAGCCTGATACGCGCCGCCATGCTCTATTGCGATGCGGCCGCGCAGGGCAGCGCCGAAGCACAATACCGGCTCGGTCGCATGTTTCTGTCAGGAAATGGAGTACAGAAAAGTCTCCCAATCGCGGCGACCCTTTTCAGCATTGCCTCTGGCAACGGACACCTACAAGCCCATGCAATACTGGAGCAGACTGGCGTCCACCAGGAACAAGTTCCCGAGTGCCTCACTGATCCAGAAAAGGCATGGGCTGCATATAGCGCCGAAGGGTATATCGATATCGAGCGTTATGCCGATGCGCTGCCGAAGGAACGCCGTTTGGTTGCAGCCATCATCCGCAAACTGGCGCCACTTTTCGATGTTGACCTACGCCTGGCGCTGGCAATCGCAGCAGTCGAGTCCAACTTCAATCCCCTGGCGCGCTCACCCAAGAACGCCATGGGTGTGATGCAACTGATCCCGGAAACTGCGGAGCGCTTCAACGTAAAAAACGCTTTCAATGCCGAGCAGAATGTGCGCGGCGGGCTTGCCTATCTGCGTTGGCTGCTGAAGCGCTTTAGCGGCGACCTCGCGCTCGTAGCGGCCGCCTACAATGCCGGCGAGGGCGCAGTAGATCGCTACAAGGGTGTGCCACCTTATTCCGAAACGAAATCCTATGTGCGCCGCGTCATGCAATACCAGTCCCCGCCGAATCTACAGGAGGTACGCAAGGCAGTGCGATGGGATCAATGAACGGACTGGAATTCGACTGTTCTGTCGATTATAAATAATACATGCAGGCAGGAGCAGGTGTAATCATGCTTGGTGCTGTCAATTTTGTTGATGATCGCACTACCGGTCAGCGCTTCCTGCTGCCGGATTCTCCCAACAGCAAAGCATCGCTGACGATCTTCTCGGTTATAATGATCGGCGTTGCGAACAAAGCAGTTGGCTATCGTTTTGATCAGAAAAGGAGCTGCCATGAACCACTTGCGAATCATCCTCATCAGTGTCTTATTGTTCTGGTCAAACTTGATGTTCGCCGCCGCCACCACCCAAGCATTGACTGGAGATGTCCAGATGGCGCCGGCCAAAGGCGACTACGCCGCCTTGGCCTACGGCCAACGGGTAGACTCGGGAGCCACCATCAAGACATCAGCAAACGGCAGCGCTGTACTGCGCTTTGACGATGGGCAGATGCTCTCTATCTCCCCCAACTCCCTTTTTGTCGTCGCCGAATATTCATTTAACGCGCACAAACCCGAGCAAGGCAATTTTGTCGCATCGCTGTTGCGCGGAGCGGTCCGCATGGTGACCGGCGTCATCGGCGAAACCAACAAGAACAATGTAAAAGTCAAGACCCCTGTCGCGACCTTGGGCTTACGTGGCACCGACTTCCAGCTGTATTTCGACAACCGGTTGTACATCAATGTTATTCAGGGGGCCATTGCGGCCACCAATGAAGGAGGCACAACGGTATTCGACGCCAAATCCAACCCCACAGGTCAGGTCATTAATTTACAGACCAAGGCTACGTCTGCTCCTTCTACAGTATTTCCGGCGCCAGCCCAAGGCAGCTTCCGGCTGCAGCAATCGCAACCGCTGATGGGTCCCGTCAAGGATCCGAACCCGAAAGACCCGGGTTGTGGCGACCGGCGTTAAGTTAATACAGGATAGTCCGATCAATAAAAGCATAATTGATGAAGTTTGGCTCCTCAGCATTCTCTGCGACAGGGATTATCGCCCTGATACTAAGTCTGTCGACGCCAGCTTATGGGGGAACCTTGCTCGAAGCGGTGGAGGAAGCGCTCAGAACCAACCCCGATGTGCTGATTGACGCTTCCCGTCAACAGTCCGCCGGAGCGGCATCTGTACAAGCATTGGGAGGCTACCTCCCTCGCATCGACCTCTCCCTGGGCAGGGGTCCATCGAGAAGCGACAATGCGACGACCCTGGCCTCTTACGGGGGGGCAATCCACCAGCGCCGCTATGATCGTTCCCTGACCCTGACGCAGATGCTGTTCGATGGCTTTGGAACCTCCAGCGAGGTTAACCGCAATCGGGCCCGCTATATATCAGCTTCCGAAAAACGAGAATTCACCTCGGAGCAGGTTGCGCTGAGAGTCGTCGAGAACTATCTTGAGGTGCTACGCCAGCAGGAAATCATCACCCTGACGCAGGAGAACTTGAACCTCCATCAACGCACCTTCGACCAAATCAAGCTGCGGGCCTCCAGCGGTGTTGGCCGCAAGTCAGATCAGGACCAGATCGAGGCCCGTCTTGCTCTTTCCCGCGCCAACCTGGCATCGGCGGAGGCCAACCTGCAGGTGGCCGAGATCAATTACAAGATGGTGGTAGGCAGCATGCCCAAGATGCTAGTCAAGCCCAAGGCGCCTGATGTACGCCTGATGCCAAAAAACATCGACCTTGCCATACGGGCGGCCATGGCCAATACACACATTCTCAAGTCCGCCAGGGCAGACGTGGACGCGGCGATTGCCCAGCACCAATCTGCCAAGTCATCTCTCTATCCACGCTTGGATCTCGAACTCAGCGCCAACAAGAACGATCTGGTCAGCCCAACCGACAACCAAAAGGATCTCAATCATTCCGTCATGCTGAGGATGCGCTACAACCTGTTCAAGGGTGGGAGTGATGCCGCCCGCGTAACCGAAACCTGGCACCTGGCGGAAGAAGCCAAGGAAATCATGCGCCGCGCAGAACTCCAGCTCGAACAAAGCGTAAGGCTTTCATGGAATGCCCACACTTCGGCCAAGGAACGCCTACCGCACCTGCTCAAGCACGCCGAATCAAGCCAATTGACGCGTGACGCATACTCCAAACAGTTCAGCTTGGGACAAAGGACGCTGCTCGACCTTCTTGACACGGAGAACGAGTATTACACCGCAAGCGTCAACAACTTGAACGGCATATTCGTTGAGATGTTTTCGAGATACCGCTTACTGGCTGATATGGGTTTGTTGCTGGAAACGCTAGGTGTTTCACAACGTCAATAACTCACTGGCAGGCAAGCGCCAGGGTCTAGCCAACCTGATCCTTGCAGGGCTGTTGCTGCTGCTGACAGCCAGCGCACTGATTGCGGCAGATGTCGACCTCCAGATTACCGAAAAGGTCATCGCCAGCGCCGAAAAAAAGTACGGCCCCGGGGCACGCCAGAGGGTTGTGGCTTGGACTAAGCTGATCGCGGACAACCGCAAGAAATCGGAAATGGACAAGCTGAAGCTGGTCAACGATTTCTTCAACAAGATCCCTTTCATTTCGGATCTGGAACACTGGGGAATGCAAGACTATTGGGCCACGCCCGTGGAAATGTTGGCAAGCAACGGCGGAGATTGCGAAGATTACGCTATCGGCAAATATTTTACCTTGCTTGCCCTGGGTTTCAGCATGGACCGCATGCGCATCACCTATGTCATGGCGACCACGCAGCCTCCTGCCGATCAGGCGCACATGGTGCTGACCTACTACCCCGCACCAAATGCCATTCCTTTTGTCCTCGATAATCTGGACAAGCAAATCAAGCTAGCCAGCCTCCGTTCCGATCTGGTTCCAGTATACAGCTTCAACGGCGAAAACCTGTGGCTCGCCAAGGAACGCGGCTCCGGACGCGCCAGCGGAAGTTCATCCAAAATAAGCCTATGGACCCAAATGAATGCCCGTATGGGCAAGGAATTGGAATAAGCATATCTATGTTAAGGACAGTCTCATGACCCTACTGCGCCAATTAATCATTGTAATCATCACCCTGTTCGCCCTGCTCTTTGCCGGCTCGGTGATCATCAATGTCAATAACACGCGAACTTATCTCAACAACCAGTTGCGCAGCATTTCCGAAGACATGGCAACCTCGCTGGGCATGTCCCTGTCGCCGCACATGGCCAAGGGCGAAATGACCATCGTCGAGAGCATGATCAATGCCGTCTCGGACAGCGGTTACTACAGGGAGGTAATAGTTACCGATGTCAACGGCAAAGCTCTCATCGAGCGTATTCAGCCGCTCACCATAGAAGGCGTGCCGGAATGGTTCGTCAAGTTGATCCCGTTGGAAACGCCGCGCGGCGAGGCCATGATCATGGCGGGCTGGATTCAGGCCGGCAACATCAGGATCAGCGCCAATCCCGGCTACGCCTACTCCACCATGTGGAACAACAGTGTGCAAGCCTTTTGGTGGTTCCTCGGTTCATCCGTCTTCGCCTTCGTGCTCGGCGTCATCGCCCTGAATTTCGTGCTGCGCCCGTTGCGCGCCGTGGAAGCACAAGCCAAGGCCATCTGCGATCGCGAATACACCGTGCAAGGCAGCATGCCGTGGACCCTGGAACTGCGCAGCGTGGTTGGCGCCATGAACCGCATGACGACCAAGGTCAAGGACATGTTCGAGGAACAGGCAAACGCCATGGAGCGGGTACGCACCGACGCTTATATCGACAATGTCACCGGTCTGGCCAACCGCAGCTATTTCGACATGCAACTGCGGCACCTGATCCAGTCCCCTGAGGGCTTCGACGGCGGCGCGGTGCTCTTCCTCGAACTGAATGACTTCAAGAGCTTCAACGAACGCAAGGGCTACCAAAGTGGAGACAAGCTGCTGCGCGCCTGCGGCGCATTGATCAGCGATATCTGCAAGGGCACGGAGAACCTGGAATACTTCGCCGCACGGCTGGCCGGCCCCAATTTCGGCATCGTGGTATCGCATCTGCCCGAAAAGGATGTCCTCGCCCTGGCCGAGAAGATCGGTTCTTCATTGATCCAATTGCACGAAAATGAGATATCGGATGTAACCAACATCGGCCATATCGGCGTCGCCATATTCCGCGGACAGGCGGTCGGGCCGCTGCTCTCCGAGGCTGACCTAGCCTTGCGGGCGGCCCAGGTCAAAGGACCCAATGCGGCGCACATGAACGACAGCAAGACCATCGACGACTTCGGTTCCTACTCGGCAACACGCTGGAAGGACGTGCTGCAAAAAGCGCTGACTGACCGCAGCGTGGCACTGCACCGGCAACCGACAGTCGGCAGCAAGGGAGATGGACAGATTCTGCATTACGAAACCCTTTTGCGCGTCTTTACCGAAGAGGGCAAGATGGTTCCGCCAGGCGTGCTGATTCCCATGGCCAAGCGCCTGCATCTGATTCAGGATTTCGACAAATACGTCGTGACCGAAGTGCTCGATCGCTTGAAACTTGACGACAACAAGGACATTTCCGTGGCCGTCAACCTGTTCCCGCTGTCCATTCTGGATACAGGCTTTGTCACATGGCTGTCCGAGAAATTGCACCAGTATGCCGAGGTAGCGCCGCGTATCGCCTTCGAGGTAACGGAACAAGGTGTCATGGAAAACCTCGACGCCCTGCGCGGATGGGTCGAACGGGTCGTACACACCGGCGCCAAGGTCGGCCTCGACCAGTTCGGCAAGGGCTTTACTTCCTTTAACTACCTCAGCGCGCTGAAGCTCGATTACGTGAAAATCGACGGCAGCTACATCCGCGGCATTCATGAGAACAAGGATAACCAGTTCTTCGTGGACTCTCTGGTCAAGGTCGCGCATGGCCTAGACATCCAGGTCATCGCCGAGTCGGTGGAAACTCAGGAGGAGTGGGAAACGCTAAAGAATCTGCGCGTCGATGGCGTCAAAGGATACGGCGTCGGTCGCCCGGAACTCTGGAGTTAACCCGGATATACACGGGATACTCGCGTAACAAGACCAGCATTAACTGGTCTTGTTGTGGCTTGTAACGTAAAGCGCCAGGTGCAATCGATCTGTTACGCCGAGCTTTTCAAAAATCGCTGTCAGGTGAGCCTTGACCGTACGATCTGAGATATCGAGAGTCCGCGCGATATGCTTGTTACTGGCGCCCTTGCCGACCATCTCTGCCACCTCGCGCTGCCGCTGTGTAAGTTCGCTCAAACGATTCGGTTCGGTAGCAGGGGTAGCCTGACGCGCTGAAAACGCCTGCAACTTGGTGACAAGCAGGGGCAAGGTCGTCTGCGAAACCCATACGCCTCCTTGCAACACAATGCCGACAATATGCTCCAGCTCTTCGCTCTGCAAAGTGACATCGCAACAGGCAACCGCTCCAGCAGCCAGCGCGGCAAGTTCCTGCAAAGGCTCCAGATGTGTGCCCCCAAGCAGTAGCCGGGTATTGCTCCAACGCTGATGCAGCTCCTGAATGAGATTAGAAGGAACAACTTCAAACAAACCGAAGTCGAAAATCACAAGGCTTGCCGGACAATCTCGAAGCGCAATTTGACAGGCCGCCAAGCTGTCCGCATGGCGTGTGCCGCCCCACTTGCTTAAGACGCTCACCCACTTCCGGGTAAATTCCGGTTTATTGCTTACGACCACGAACAAAGCGACGACTCCTCTGGCGCAACCACACGGTAGAATGCCTTGAGATATCCGTAACCAAGCAAAACGTCTCAAGTCGGTGACTCGTATTTGATTTGGGATTATGCCAGAATGCCTGTCTAACCAAAGCGACAATAAAGTCTGATTGCGATTTATGGGAAAATCACGGCAAAATCCGTAACTGACCGAGAAAACCATCCTTAGCACCCATGCCCTACATACAACGGAATGAACAAGGAAAGATCGCCGCCCTGACGATGACGGGCGACGCGTCAGCCGAATTTCTGCCGGCGGACCACTTTGAGGTGCTGCAATTTCTCATGATGCCGGCGCATCTGAATACGGCAGAAATCGAGTTGCTGCAACATGACCTGAAGCTGATCCGCGTGATTGAGGACGTAATCGACATCTTAATCGCCAAGAACATAATTATTTTCTCCGACCTTCCGCAAGCCGTGCAAAAGAAAATCCTACAGAAAAGAGGCCAACGCGAAAAATTGTTCGGCGGCGGCGTGGACATCATTGGCTCCGAAGAGGGCATCCTATGAGCCTGGACGCGGCGGCTGCAGGACTGTCCCTGCCCAAGGAGACCATGCTACCGGAAGACCCCCTTACCAGTTGCCTGGTAATTTTGACACGTCTGTTTCACCACCCTTTCCCCGCCCAGGCGCTTACCGCCGGGCTACCCTTGGAGAACTCCCGCCTCACCCCTGACCTCTTCGCGCGTGCTGCCGCCAGGGCAGGATTGACCAGCCGCGTGGTCAAACGCCCCTTAAAGGAAATTTCACCGCTTACGCTGCCGGCCATCCTGCTACTTGTCAATGGCCGCGCCTGTGTCGTCACCTCACGCGACGCCGAGGACAACTGGACCGCAATCCAGCCCGAATCCGGCGCCGGCGAGGTCAATTTGACAAACGAGGTGCTGGAGCGCGAATACAGCGGCTATATCATTTTCAGCCGGCCGGCCTTCAAGTTTGATTCGCGCGCTCAGGACGAGTCGGTTCCACGTCCCCATCACTGGTTCTGGGGCGTCATGCAGCTCGCTTGGCCGTTGTATTCGGAAGTAATCATCGCCTCGTTCCTGATCAACGTTTTCGCCCTGATCACGCCTTTGTTTGCCATGAACGTGTACGACCGTGTCGTGCCCAACAATGCTCTGGAGACGCTCTGGGTACTAGCCATCGGCGTGCTAATCATCAGCGTGTTCGACTTCATCATGAAGGGACTGCGCAGTTATTTTCTGGATGTCGCCGGCAAGCAGGTGGATACCATCCTCTCGGCAAACATCTTCGAGCGGGTGATGGGGCTAAGAACCTCCGTGCGCCCGGCTTCCGTGGGAGGGCTCGCCAACACCCTGCACGAGTTCGATTCTTTCCGCGACTTCATCACTTCGGCAACCACCACTACGCTGATCGACCTCCCCTTCGTGGTGTTGTTCATGTTCATTGTCGTCTGGCTAGGCGGCTGGATGGTCATCGTACCGCTATTGGCGATTCCATTGATTATCGCCAATAGCATGGTGCTGAGAGGCCCATTGGAAAAATATCTGCGCCAGAGCATGCGCGTAGCAAACCAGAAGCAGGCTGTGTTGATCGAGACTCTGGGCGGCATCGAGACCATCAAGGCAATAGGCGCCGAAAGCCCGATGCAACGCAAGTGGGAACAGATTCTCGGCGAGACCGGCAGCGTGGGCATTACCGCCAAGCTTTTGTCGACGACGATCATGAACCTGACGGCGCTGATACAGCAAGTCGCCTACGTCTGCGCCATCATCTTCGGCGTTTATATGATTGCCGATCACGCTCTGACGGTCGGCGGACTGATCGCCTGTACCATCCTGATCGGCCGCATCCTGGCGCCATTTGCCCAGATTGCCGGTCTCATCACGCGCTATTTCCAGACCCTGGAATCCCTGCGTGGCGTAGACAACATCATGAATCTGGCGGTAGAGCGACCGCCGCAGCAAAGCTTCGTGCAACGCCCCTTCTTCAAGGGTGACATTGACTTTCGCAACCTTACTTTCGCCTATCCGGGCCAAGATGTCCCGGCTCTCAACAACGTGTCTTTCAAGATCACGCATGGCGAGCGAGTCGGCATCATTGGCCGCATTGGCTCGGGCAAGACCACCATAGAAAAACTGCTGATCGGTCTCTATCAACCGACGGAAGGCTCCATCTGGATCGACGGGGTCGATCTCCAACAGCTTGACCCGGCAGATCTGCGCCGCAATGTCGGTTATGTGCCCCAGGATGTCACGCTGTTCTTCGGCACGGTCAAGAGCAACATTGTGCTCGGCGCTCCCTACGTGGATGATGCAGCCATGCTCAGGGCCGCCGAGATTTCCGGCGTGAGCGAGTTCGTGCAACGCCATCCGAAAGGATTCGACATGCCCATCGGCGAGCGCGGAGAAGGCATTTCCGGCGGACAGCGCCAGGCAATCTCCATCGCCCGCGCCCTGTTGCTCGACCCACCCATCCTGATGATGGACGAGCCGAGCAATTCGCTCGACAACCGTTCGGAAGAAGCTTTCAAGGCCAGTCTTACCGAACACTTGTCGGATCGCACGCTGATCATCGTTACGCATCGCGCTTCGCTTTTGTCGCTCGTCAATCGCCTGATCGTGATGGACAACGGACGTATCATCGCCGACGGCCCGAAGGCGCAGGTTCTCGAAGCACTGTCAGGAGGGCGAGTGCATGCAGCCGGCAACTGACAACGGGAACAAAGGCAAACTCAAGCTGCGTGAGCGCTACGAACAGGCCGCCGCGCGCTTTCGCGACTATCTGCTGCCACCTCCCGGAACACCGGAGAGCGGCAAGCGCGAAGACACCGAGTTCATGCCGCATACCTTGGCCGTGCTGTTCCAGAGACCGCCAGCGCCAGCCTACCTGATCGTGCGCGGCAGCCTGCTGCTGCTTTGCATCGCTATCGTCTGGGCAGCGCTGACCAGCCTCGACGAAATCACCATCGGCGAGGGCAAAGTAGTTCCATCAAGCCAGGTGCAGATCATTCAGAACCTCGAAGGCGGCATCGTTTCGAAGATACCGGTCAAGGTGGGGGACCTAGTACAAAAGGGGCAGATTGTCATTCAGCTTGACGAAACCCGGTTCTCTTCGTCGCTCGGCGAATCGCAGGCAAAGAATTATGCGCTGATGGCCAAGGTCGCCCGCCTGACGGCGGAAGCCAATGACACGCCGTTTGTTCCCCCTCCCGAATTGCTTAAGGAAAACCCAAAAATCGCCCAAGACGAAAAAGCCTTGTACGAGAATCGCCAGCGCGAACTGGGAGCCGGCCTCGGCGTCCTGCGCCAGCAGGTCGGACAACGCAGCCAGGAAATCACGGAAAAGGCTGCTCGTTTGAAACAGTTGCAGGAAAGCTACAAGCTGATCGCCCAGGAACTCAAGATGTCCAAGCCCCTGCTAGCGCAGGGGGTCATGTCAGAGGTCGAAATTCTGCGCATCGAGCGCCAGGTGAACGACACCAAGGGCGAGATGGAGGCCACACGCCTGGCCATTCCGCGCCTTGAAGCCCAGCTTGCGGAAGCGCGTAACAAACTGGAAGGCGCCACCGCCAAGTTCCGTTCCGACGCGGCCAACGAACTGGCCCAGGCCAAGGCCGAATTTGCCGGCACCAGCGCCGGCAATATCGCCGTCGTAGACAGATTGGCGCGCACGGCGATACGTTCCTCGCTAACCGGCATCGTCAAGCAAATAAAGGTCAATACCGTGGGGGGCGTCATCCAGCCGGGCATGGAAGTCATGGAAATCGTGCCTTTGGAAGACAAGTTACTGATCGAAGCAAAGATTCGTCCTTCCGACATCGGTTTCTTGCGTCCGGGACAACCTGCGCTGGTCAAGCTGTCAGCCTATGATTTCTCTATTTACGGTGGTCTGGATGCCACCGTGGAGAACATCACGGCAGACTCGATCTCCAACGAAAAGGGCGAAAGCTTTTACCTGATCCGGGTGCGCACCAGTAAAAACCACCTTGGCACAGCCGAAGCGCCGCTCCCCATCATTCCAGGCATGCTCGCCACAGTTCATGTTCGCACCGGCAAGAAGTCGGTACTGGGATATATCCTCAAGCCGATCATCAAGGCCAAGTCCAACGCAATGCGCGAACGCTGATTTGCTGCCATGCAGCAAAAGCAAATGTCGTTGCGCCTCAAAACCAGCGATGGTGCGTAAAAAGTACGCGCTAGTACCTTAGTCCAATTGGAAAAAAAGCCTGATACATATACTCTTGTATAGTAGATAGGCACTTTATTTCCAATTCACTCAAAAAAGAGGCAAACAAAATGGCTAAAGCATCCAGCGCACCCGCTCATATCGGCGTAGTCAAGGCCACCTCAGGCGAAGTAACCGTTATCAACGGCAGCGGCGCTACTTGTACGCTAAAGCCGGGGGACAAGATATTCGCCAACGACATTGTCCAGACCGGTCCTGAAGGAGCGGCTCAAATTGAATATATCAATGGCCAGTTGTCGGACATGGGACGCAATTCCAGTCAACTGATTGATCCCGATCTGTTTAAGCCTGATGCCAATATTGCTGCCGAGGCCAAGGCTGAAGCCGAATCGGCTGCTGCAAAAATCCAGGCTGCCATTGAAGCAGGCGCCGACCCGACCAAAGTCGCCGAGGCCTCCGCCGCCGGCCCGTCTGCTGGCGGCGTGGACGGTTCTGGTCACTCTGCGGTATACGTTGATCAAAACCTGGATGCGGGCAACCCCGGCGCAGGCTACCTGACTCAAGGGATTTCCGGAAACTTTAACGATTCCACCCCCCAAAATTTTTCGACAATAGACCAGAACAACCAGAGAGGTGGTGTCACTACCGGCTTCAATACGAACGGGATCAACTTCAGTGTCGGTGGTAATCCTCCCGTAGAGGGCGGCACTGACAACAATGCCGGAGGCACCACCGGAGGCACCGCCGAGACTCACGCTCCGACCGTCACGGCGCAGGCCGCAGCGACCACTGAAGGTAGCAACATGGTCAGCGTGAATGCCCTGGCTGGCGCCGCTGATGCCGATGCTGGCACCACCCTTTCCGTCGTCAATGTACCGGAGAACCTGCCCGCTGGCGTGTCTTACGACGCCGAAACGCTGACTTTCAGCCTCGATCCGACTGATGCCACGTACGAGCCATTGACTCAAGGCGAGATACAAGTTGTCAGCATCACTTACGGCGTATCGGACGGCACCACCACCACACCCAATACTGTCACCTTCACCGTCGTCGGCACCAACGATGCCCCGACCGTCACGGCGCAGGCCGCTGAGACTATTGAAGGCCTCGACACGGTCAGCGTAAATGCCCTGGCTGGCACAGCCGATGCCGACAGCGCCACACTATCCGTCGTCAATGTGCCGGACAAATTGCCGGACGGCGTGACATACAACGCCGACACGCAGACTTTCAGCCTCGACCCGACCAATCCCGCATACGAACCGATGGCTCAAGGCGAGATACAGGTTGTCAGCATCACTTACGGTGTATCGGACGGCATCGCCACCATACCCAATACCGTCACCTTCACCGTCGTCGGCACCAATGACGCCGCAGTCCTGAGTTCCGCCAACGTCACCCTGGCAGAAACCAATGATGTCCTGAGCACCAGCGGACAGCTCACCGTCGCCGATGTCGATCAAGGCCAGGCCGCCTATGTCGCACAGCCCGAAGTGGCCGGCGCCTATGGCACTTTCTCCATCGCCGCCGATGGCGCCTGGACTTACACCGCCAACAGCGCCTACGACAGCCTCAACGCCGGCGACAAGGTCTCCGAGACCTTCACCGTCGCTTCCGTCGATGGCACACAGACTTCCGTCACGGTCAATATCGTCGGCACCAACGACGCCGCCGTCCTGAGTTCCGCCAACGTCACCTTGGCTGAAACCAATGACGTCCTGAGCACCAGCGGACAGCTCGCCGTCGCCGATGTCGATCAAGGTCAAGCCGCCTATGTCGCACAGCCCGAAGTGGCCGGCGCCTACGGCACCTTCTCCATCGCCGCCGATGGCTCCTGGACTTACACCGCCAACAGCGCCTACGACAGCCTCAACGCCGGCGACAGGGTCTCCGAGACCTTCACCGTCGCTTCCGTCGATGGCACACAGTCCTCGGTCACGGTCAATATCGTCGGCACCAATGACGCCGCCGTCCTGAGTTCCGCCAACGTCACCCTGGCAGAAACCAATGACGTCCTGAGCACCGGTGGCAAGCTGTCTATCAGCGATGCCGACAGTGGGCAAGCTTCGTTCGTGGCACAAAGCAATGTTGACGGCGAACATGGCACCTTCTCCATCGCCGCAGATGGCAGCTGGACTTTTACCGCCAAGGATGCCTACAACAGCATGAATGTTGGCCAGAGCGTCACCGATACTTTCACGGTGAAATCCGCAGACGGCACTGAGACCTCGGTCAAGGTGACTCTCAATGGCACCGATGATGCGCCTACGGTTTCTTCTCAGTCTGTCACCGTCGCCGCAGGCGGCTTTGCCGGTGGCCTAGACTCGGCGGGCATCCCCAAGGCGCTAACAGTGCCTGAAGGAACGCATTCCATCGATGTCACCTTCAAGGGAACCGATGCCGGCTACGGCAACACCATCGGTTATTTCGTGCTGGATGGCGCGGGCAAGCCCAGCAATGTCCAGGTACTCTGGAAGGACGCTCACGATACCTCCGTCGGGACGACCAATACGCTCGCGGTCGAACCGGGACAAAAGCTTGGATTCTTCACCCTGGCCAATGGGCAGCAGTTCTTCGATTCACAGAACTACACCCCGGGCATGAAGATGACCATCGGCGACGACAACGTCCTGCGCGTTTTCAACGCCGACGGGAGCGTGGCGTGGCAATCCAGCAATAATTTGGGCAACCAGTTGCTGACCACCACCGGCTCGGGCGGCGACGAATGGGATGCGAAATTCTCCCTGAAGGATGGAAAACTCCAGGTCGGATGGGACGATCAGTCCACGACCGGCGATGACGACGACTTCAACGACGTGCTGATGACGGTCAATCCCACGGTTTCGATTGACGCATTGCACACCGCTGCAGATGTCGATAACGCTTTGAGGGAACTGAGGGTAGTGGATGTCCCGGCAACGCTGCCTGCTGGCGTCACTTACAATGCCGCCACGCATACCTTCACGCTCGATCCGAGCAATGCGGAATACACCAAGCTGGCACAAGGTCAGAATGCGACCCTTACCATCAACTATGGCGTCTCCGATGGCCAACTGACCACGCCGACCTCGGCCACCTTCATCATCACTGGCACCAACGAGGCGCCCACCGTCACGGCTCTGACCAAGACGGCCACCGAAGCTGGTAGCAAGGTCAGCGTGGATGCCCTGAGTGGCGCAGCCGATGTCGATACAGGCGCCGTCCTGTCCGTCGTCAATGTTCCAAGCACTCTGCCGCCGGGCGTGACTTACGATGCAACGACGCACAAGTTCAGCCTGGATCCGACCCATGCCGCTTACGACTCACTGGCTCAAGGCAGTTCCACCAAGGTCACGGTCACCTACGGCATATCGGATGGTATTGCCACCACCAGTAACACGGTGACCTTTACCGTCAACGGCACCAACGACGCGCCGCTCATTAGCCAGACCTCCACCGTTGCCGGCACCGTCACGGAAGACGTGACGACCTCCGTCTCCGGGCAAATGGCGGCGACCGATGTCGACAATGGCGCCACCAAGGCATGGAGCGTCAATGATGGCGGAGAAGGTCAGTACGGCAAACTTGCCATCGATGCCTCCGGCAAGTGGACCTACACGCTCGATCATGACAAGGCCAACGCCTTGGCTGAAGGCCAGCAGAAGACCGAAAGCTTCACCGTCAAGGTCACTGACGACAAGGGCGCTGTTGCCTCGCAGGTTGTCACCATCAATGTCACCGGCACCAACGAGGCGCCGGTTGCCAGCGACGACACCTTCAAGGAAGGCATGGCGCAAGGCATCTTCAAGGTCAACACGCAATCGACTGTCGACGACGACGGCAAGAACGGCACCTACGCTACCGAGTCCAGGCCTGACATAACGGCCCTCAGCGATGGCGGTTATATCGCCGTGTGGCAGACTCCAGACCGCATCGGCAAGGCCAACCAGAACAACGGTTGGGGCAATGGCGATCAGACGGCGCCCGGGAATTCCGGCGGCCACAATAACGCTGAGAACAATGGGCAGTCGGGTTCAGGTGCCAACGTGGTTGATGGCAGAGACATCGTGGTTCGGTATTCTGCCGATGATCCTGTAGACGGCAATGTCAGTTGGGGCAATCGTGTCCAGTACGATGTTCACATGCAGCGCTACGATGCCGACGGCAACAAGGTGGGCGATGAAACCACGGTCAACAGCGTTACCAACCGCAGCCAGCACGATCCGCATGTCACGGCGCTGGAAAACGGCAAGATACTCGTGACCTGGACCGCTGACGATTACTATCTCGACAAGGACAACTACGACAATGCCAGTCGCTATATCAACGGCCAGGTATTCGATGTCAGCGATACCGACAAGAAGCCTGAAGCCGCCGGCAAAGAGTTTGTCGTCGCCCGCGCCGAATACGACCCGATCATCGGCCTGCCGGATGGTGGATTCATCGTTACCTGGTCTGCGGATGCAAGGTACGCAAACACCGACATGGGAACCAATGAAAAGGGCAGGAACGACAACCCCATCCACACTGATTCCCATGATGGCAGTGGCTATGGTGTCTTCGGCCAGCGTTATGATGCGTCCGGAAAAACGGTTGGCGGCCACTTCGAGATCAACACCTTCAAGACTGGCGACCAGATCGATTCCGATATCACGGTAATGAATAACGGTGAAGTGGTCGTCACTTGGCAGTCGAAGAATGGCACGGACTCCTATGATGTCTTTATGCAGCGTTTCCATCTCACTCCAAATGGCGTGGAAAAGGATGGCGTTGAGACCAAGGTCAACACCACGGTTACAGGCGCGCAATCCGATCCTGAAGTCACCGCCCTTTCTGCCGGTGGCAGCGTAATCACCTGGGAAGGCCCGGCCGGTGTCTATGCGCAACGCTTCGACGCAAACGGCGCCAAAGTGGGTGGAGAAATACAGATCAACACCACGGCCGGCGTCAATGGCAGCATGAAGAATCCGGTTGTCTCCGAAGTCGAAGGTGGGTTTGTGGTGGCATGGCAAGGCCACAACGGCACCGCAACCACCAGCGTTTACTCGCAAGAGTTTGACGCCAACGGCGCCAAGGTGGGCGGAGAAATGACCGTTGCAACACTGAATGGCAACATCGCTGTCGAGCCCGTAATCACCACGCTCGACGATGGCGGCTACTTAGTGGGCTGGCAGGGTAGCGATGGGGTTTACGCACACCGTTTCAATGACGATGGTTCCGATTTCATCCTGAAATCGCACACTGCGGACAACTCGATCACCCTCTCCGCCGATCAGTTGCTGGCCAACGACATTGACGTGGATGGCAATGCGCTGTCAATCGTCGGCGTACAGGGCGCGCTGCACGGCGAGGCAGTACTGAACGGGGACGGCAGCATCAGCTTTACCCATTCCGACAGCGGACCCGCGAGCTTTACCTACACCATCCAGGACGCGAATGGCGCGACTTCCACCGCGACCGCGCATCTGGATGTCAGGGATGCAAGTGGAACGGCAGGCAATGATGTGATTGCCGGTACATCAGGCAACGACGTCCTGAATGGCGGTGCCGGACTTGACGCGCTCAAGGGTGGCGCGGGCAACGATATCCTGATTGGCGGACAAGGGGACGACATCCTTGCCGGCGGACTGGGAAGCGACACCTTCAAGTTTGGCGCAGGCGATCTCAATGGTGTCAGCACTGGCGACAAGATCCTTGACTTCAAGGTTGCCAATGTGAATGACGGAGGCGATGTGCTTGATCTCCATGATCTGTTGCAGGGCGTCCAGGGAATCACCGGCGTGACCAACAACAGCGAAGGCAATCTCGTCAGCGGTGGCTTCCTGAAGTTCGATGCCGTGGCAGCAAACGTCGATGGCACCACCACCGTCAAACTGAGTTTCGACGCAGATGGTTCCGCCGGCAGTGGCAGCGCTGCGGTTCCTCTGGCTACCATCACGATGTCCGGAGCTGGAGCGACCGATCCGCATGCCATACTGCAGCAACTGCTAACGAATAATGAATTGAAAATCTGATTCAGCTTCGTTGCAGCACAAAAAGCGGAAGGAGTTAAATCCTTCCGCTTTTTCTTTGGTATGCCGCAGGACGTGCTTACCTGACACCACCAATACCTTACAATGCGCACAAATGAGGCAGGAAATCTAATGCGGAATAACGATAACCCTCCAAGCCCCACGGATAGTGGCACGCTGGCGCGTAAGCCAGGCTTGCTGGACAAGCTGCTGACGTTTGCGGTGGGTGCCGTGCTGCTGTTTGCGCTGTTCATGTTCTCGCTGCTGGCTTTTGCAGTTTTAATAACTGGAGGACTGCTGTTCTTGGGCTACCTTTGGTGGAAAACACGCGAACTGCGCAAGCGGATGCGCGAACAACCGCCCGGTGGACTCGTGATCGAGGGCAAAGCGATCCGCGACGACGGAAACCGCGAAGGAGAACCGCATTGATCGCAAGCAACACGACTCCGAAAATCATCAGGAGTTCTCGGCACCCTAATATCGCTCATCGCCTCGTGCGTTTATCGCTAGGTGTGTTCGCATGTCTGCTGGCAGGACTTACGACAAGCGCCTTTGCCATGAAAATAGGATTTGACAGCCAGCATGCATGGCAGCTTATCCTGTCAGGTTCAACAGTCGCAGGGGATGCCGAGAAATTGGCAAGAACACTGCTTGCTCCCCTTCCTGACAAACCTTTCCTGGCGGCTGAAATCGTCCTCAATAGCGAGGGTGGCGATCTGAACGAAGCAGTACGCATCGCTACTCTCATCAAAGGACTGCATTTGGACACCCGGGTCAGGGGGGGAGACAGATGCGCCAGTGCATGCTTTTTAATCTTCCTGGCAGGCGACAAACGGATTGCTGGCGAGCGCGTGGGAGGGGCAATGCGGCAAGGGCGCATAGGCCTGCATCGGCCCTTTTTGAATCCAGAGGCCTTCAAGAAAGCCGATCCAACAATCGCTATCGCACGTCAGCAGCATGAGATGCGGAAGTTAACTGAGTATCTGCGCAATGAGAATGTCCCGCTACGTCTTATTGATGAAATGATGGGGCACGCTTCCAACGATATTTACTGGATGAGCAATGATGACATGTGGCAACTTGGAGAATACAACCCAGGGCTGGAGGAGATACTGATTGCGCGTTGCGGCTATGACAAAAGATATACCTCTGCGAGCTACGAAAAATTGTTGCCCACTCTCGACGAGGAAAATCGCAAGAAAGGTTTCACGCAACTGGCGACCCTATTGAAATGTATTGTCGATACAAGAGGGTTGCTTGATGCCAAACGAGAGGCCTTCATCAAGAAATTGCAGACAGGCTGGCGGCCTTGGTCTGACATAAAGAAGTGACTCCAGGATAATTTCCCCTGCCAGAAAAGGCAGCTCGTATAATAGAGAGTTACCTTTCTTCGTTTTGAAATTTGTGAATCCCATCGATATTGAAATACAGCGCCGCCGTACCTTCGCCATTATTTCTCACCCAGATGCGGGTAAGACGACACTCACCGAGAAGTTGCTCTGGTTTGGCGGCGCGATACAAATAGCCGGCGAGGTCCGAGCACGCAAGGCTAGCCGGCATGCAACCTCCGACTGGATGGAACTGGAGAAACAGCGCGGCATCTCCGTCACTTCCTCAGTGATGCAGTTCCCCTATCGCGAGTGCATGGTTAACCTGCTCGATACGCCGGGCCACGAAGACTTTTCCGAGGATACCTACCGCACATTGACTGCGGTGGATTCAGCAGTAATGGTGATCGACTCTGTGAAAGGCGTCGAATCGCAGACCATCAAGCTGTTGAACGTCTGTCGCCTGCGCGATACCCCCATCATCACTTTTATCAATAAACTGGATCGGGAAGGACAATCTCCTATCGAATTGCTGGATGAAATCGAATCCGTACTTGCCATCCAGTGCGCACCGATTACCTGGCCGATTGGCATGGGAAAGCGTTTTCGTGGCGTGTATCATCTCTACGATAATAGCGTCACAGTTTTTGACCCGCAGGCCGACAAGGGCACAGCGGAAGTCATCCAGGGTCTGGATAACCCAAGGCTCGACACGCTCATCGGCGATCAGGCAGACGAATTGCGTCTCGACATGGAACTGGTGCGTGGCGCTTCTCACGCCTTCGATCCTGTTGCCTATCAAGCAGGGAAGCAGGCGCCGGTATTTTTCGGTTCGGCGGTTAACAATTTTGGCGTGCAATCGCTGCTGGATGCGGTGGTAGAACTATCCCCTGCCCCTTTGTCGCGTCCCACGCAATCTCGCCCGGTAGAACCGAACGAGGACAAATTCTCCGGCTTTGTGTTCAAGATTCAGGCCAATATGGACCCTAGGCACCGCGACCGCATCGCCTTTGTCCGCGTGTGTTCCGGAAAGTTTGAACGCGGTATGAAAATCCGACAGGTTGCAAGCGGCAAATCCATTGCCGTCAACAATGCGATTACTTTCATGGCGCGCGACCGCAACACCACCGACGAGGCATATGCTGGCGACATCATCGGCATTCCGAACCATGGAACAGTGCGTCTTGGCGAGACCTTTACCGAAGGCGAAGACCTGAAATTTACCGGCATCCCATCGTTTGCGCCGGAAATCTTTCAGCGTGCCGTCCTGAAAAACCCGATGAAGATGAAGCAACTGCAAAAAGGACTGCAACAGTTAGCGGAGGAAGGCGCCACGCAGTTGTTCCGCCCGATTGGCGCCAACGACCTGATCCTTGGGGCTGTGGGCTCTTTGCAGTTCGACGTGGTAGCTCACCGCCTGGAATACGAGTATGGGGTTGATGTGCTGTTTGAATCCTACCCATGCGCAACCGCTCGCTGGCTGCGGGGAAACGCGGCCGATCTCAAACAAATGGTGGATAAGCACTCCAATAACGTGGCACTGGACGGCGCGAACGACTATGTCTATCTTGCTCCCAGCAAGGTTAACTTGACGCTCACCCAACAGCGCTTCCCTCAACTCCAGTTCTTGGAAACACGGGAAATTCATTAGCAACGGTGGTTTGCGCAGAAAATAAAACGGGCCGGAGAAACCTGGCCCGTTTTTGTCTGCCCTTCGGCATCAACATTTCCCCACATCGGAGGGGGAATCATAGCCACCCTTGCGGCGGCTAAAAGATTACTTACTTCTTGTCTATCAGGCTCAATCTATAACTGAACCCTCGGATTCGCCAATTCTGGCATACGCACCAGTAGAACTCTTCTTTCACAATCGAGGACTAACCGGCACAATACCAATGTAGTTCACGTTACAAGGTTGTCAAGTTTGTTTGAAAGCTTCTGCCGGTAAGCGAAGATGGTCAGCTACTTGCTTATTGGAAACCGATCAGATGAAATTAGGATCGGTAATATCTACATTATTTCCTTCGAATACTTTGACGATTCCTTTGCCAGTGGCTTTTGCTGAATACATTGCTCTGTTGGCTGCTTGAACCAAGATCTTAGGCGAAAGCTCAGAATCGAAATAGGCTACACCCACGCTGCACCCAACAGTTACGGTCATATCTTTCCATACGACGGGGGTTGCAATGGATTGAATAATCCGTTCCGCAATAACAATTGCATCCTCGCGGTTGGCAATTTCATCCAGCACAACAGCAAATTCATCTCCACCTAACCGGGCTGCCAGATCATGTGCCCGCATGCATTCACTGATTCTGCGCGCGCTTTCCTGCAAAACCTGGTCGCCCATCTCATGACCAAGCGAGTCATTAACCCCCTTGAAACTATCAAGATTAAGGTACAGCAGCGCACCCTGCAATTTGGTCCGCTTCGATTTTTCCATCTCACGAGTCAGCGTTTCCTCAAATAACCTGCGATTGGGCAAATCAGTCAGGCTGTCGTGAAAAGCCAGGCGAGACATCTTCTTGCGCTCGGTAAGATCGGCGTAGCATCCGATAAACCCCCCATCCGGTAGCGGTTTACCAAGAATGTCCAGCACAGTGCCATCATACAAAACCCGTTCGAAACGATGCACCAATTTTGTTGTTCTGGCGATTTGAACCCGTTCCTGCACCAGCGTCTCAACATCTCCGGGGCCATAGTCGCCTCGCTCTGCGTTGAAGCGTGCAACTTCTTCGAAATGCGTACCTGGAATACTCAACCGATCAGGATAGCGGAGTAGTTCCAAAAAGAGGCGATTCGCAACGCGCAACCTGAGATCTCCATCATAGAGGGAAACACCCTCACGGATGTTGTCCATAATCACTTGCAAGATATCCTTTTGAGTGGCTAACTCCTTTTCAACCCTGCCAATCTGCATCTTGCACGCCGTAACATCAGCATAGGTCACAACCATTTGCCCGTTATCGAGAGGTGTTGCATTCAGTTCCAGATAGAAACCGTAGGGTCCAACGTATTCGACAGGACCTTCTCTGTATTGGCAAACCAGTTCCGTGTGCAAGCGAACCAGCAATTCCACATTTTCTAGGCTGAAATGATTTCTTTCCGCGCTAACACGAAGAATATCCTCAAGTTTGTCGCCTTGTTCTCGATAGTTTTCCGGCAGATCGAAAAATTCGAGAAAAAGATTATTGCAGGTCACCAATGAAAGATCGGCATTAAAGATACAAACTCCGACAAGGTGTGGCTGCGCCGTTTCGCAATACTCTGCCGGCTTTTCTACGCAATCTTGTGTAGTATCCTTGATACTGGTCGAGTTGTTGGTCATAGTCATCCGATCAGAAAGTGTTCTGTGGTCAATGGCAACAATTTGGGCTGTTTTCTTCTTGACTATCATATGGCCCGAAGTCAATTATATTCCAAGACAATGATTAATGCGCAATGGCAGGACGGGGCAGGTCAGGTACCCGTCAGACGTGTGCTGAATTACAACATCAAGGTGCAAGTCAAACCAGACGGTAGTGGCATTGACCATGCGAATACAAAGAAATCAATGAATCTTTTCGACGAAGTTGCGCTGGAAGAGGCCGTGTGCCTTAAAAAAACAGGTACCGTAAGCGAAGTGGTCGCCTTGAGCTGACTTCTACACCTGAAGTCATTCTTCCAGTACAAATTTATCCTCGACTTTTAAGGCGAACACTTCCTCTTCATCCTCGCCAAAAATACCCAGTTCGGCCAGAACGTCCTCTCGGATATCGTTCCAGCGTGGTTCTTTCAAGCGGTTCATGCGATGGTAAAGATGGTTTGCCATCAACAAAATCGAGGATACGGAACGAGTGGCGCCAAACTCGTTTTCTGGCGGCAATTCATCGTGATACCGAATCGCTCTGCAGATAAAATCCGGCAGTTTCCAGTGACGCGCTACTAGATAACCGATAGTGCAATGATCAACATTGAAGCGCGCATCTTCTTCGGTTAGATCCGGCCATTCTGTAGTCTCACCCACACGCATCGAACTACAATAGTCGGGGAAGCGCTGCATCAACACAGCTACCCCGCACCCATAAAACATCCCCGCCATATAGGCCTGTTCAGGAAAAACATTGCAGACGGTAACACGATCCTGAGCAACAATGGCGCTTAGTTGCGCCACTTGCTGCGAGCGTTCCCAGAAAACATCCAGTGCTTTACGGGAATCACGTGGAATGCTGGTGGCCAAAGCCTCCGCCCACACCAGACAATAGACCTGTTTGATGCCAATCAACGTCAGCACCTGATTAAGCGTCTCAAGCTGTTTGCCTTTGCCAAATATGGGGGAACGTGATATCCGAAACAGCATCCCCGTAATGCCTGGATCCTGGGAAATTATCCGGGCCAGCCCACGAACATCATAATTGCCACGGCTCTCACGTTCTCTCAACTCAACCAGTATTCGTGGTTGCGGCGGGATATTGATGCCTCGGGCGACCAATTCCAGCAAGGCTCTTCTTTCGTCGATACTCATGTGCCTAAGCCTTGTCTGTTACTTCTTAAGGTGTTATCTCAGAATTTTGCCGGGCCGAGCCATCTGGCTAATTGTCTGCAAAGACGCAGAATCTCTTGTTTCTGTGTAAAGTTATAGGGCATTTCGTCAATCTGCACAAGGGATTCCGGCTTTTCTGCTGTTACACATTATACTCAAGGCGCCCATTCAAATTGTGATAACATCCCACCGCTTTTAAAAACGCTGGCGAAATTATGATTCGACAAGCCATGTAGCAATCGCCCCTTCGGCAATCCGTCTAAGTTTCGTGCGCATCGCTTGAGTATGGCAACACATGCTTCAGCATTTAATCCATTGAGTCCACCCAACACGATTGCCTCTCAGCATCTACCACCTTCGCTATATCTATAGCCAGGTGCGTAATCTGCAACGTTTCAATGCCGTATTAAATTTATCCAAACGTTTTTCAACATTTGCTGTCAAATCCAAAATACGCAATAGCTGCGCCTATCGCCACAGCAATAGCGTACGGTTTCAAACCAGTAATACAGCAAGCTAAGTAAGGAGAAGCTCTGTCATGACACGTATTGCCAACATAATATCAACTGCAAGCTACCTGCCAGAGCACAAGGTAACCAACGAAGATCTGATACGGCATTTCACTTCTCTCGGAAACCCGGATGTCATTGGTAAATTTGCCGCCATCACTGGAACTCGGCAACGTTACCACGCACCCGATAACTGGGCCACCTCGGACTTGGCCTTACCCGCTGCCCAGGAAGCGCTCAAACGTGCCGGCCGCAAGCCTGAAGATGTGGATCTCATTATTCTTGGCACAGATTCGCCTGACTACATAACGCCAGCCACCTCTGTCGTTCTGCAACATAAACTGGGCGCGATAAATGCCGGCACTTTCGATGTGGGTTGCGCTTGCGCCTCATTCCCCACTGCTATTGCCTGCGCATCCGGCATCATCACCACCAACCCAAGCATCAAGACTGTTCTGGTAGTCGGCGCCTACATGATGCACAAACTTTGCGACCGCGACGATCCCACGATCTTCTATTACGGTGACGGATCTGGCGCCGTAGTAATGGAAGCGGGCGACAAAGCAGGATTCATAGGCACGGCCATGCAGGCGGACGGTACTTATGCCCAAAGTTGGGGAATCTTTTCCGGCGGCACTTTCGAACCTGCCAACGCGGAATCAATAAAAGCCGGGCGAACCCAGGTCAAGTTGGTCAACCGCTACCCGCCGGAAGTCAATGCGCTGGGCTGGCCAAAGCTATTTCATCGCCTGGCAAAAGAAAATAATTACAGTATTGAAGAAGTGGATCAGGTTTTATTTACCCAGGTCAGCAAAACCACGATAGAAGCCGCATCGCAAAACTGTGGCATCCCCCTTGAGAAGTGCCACATGATCATGGATAAATGGGGTTATACCGGTTCCGCGTGCATCGCCATGGCTCTTGACGACGCTATCAGCCTCGGAAAAATCAAGTCTGGCGACTTGGTAGTAATGATCGGTTCTGGCGTAGGCTACAATCAGACCGCCGTTGCGATACGCATGACATAGAGATAAAACCCCACCATTTCATGTCCGATTCCTGACATCCGCAGGCAGTACCTGCTGCGATCCGAACATCCACCTCTGGTTGACTTTTGTGAGTGCCACATCGTGTCAAGGCACAAAAAATGCTTGGGTATTAGCAACAGAAAATTAATGGTCAAGGCCGTCATCACTTTGACAATTCTGCCGTTAATCAGGTCATAGGAGGAACGTCGCCATGCTGCAAATCTCGATAGGGGCTACGCCAAAAGAGGAACGCTGTGCTGCCATAGGCCAGCCAGATTATCTCAGCCAGTCCTTGCTTGAAAACATGGTATTCCACCGGATGATGCAACGGCTGTTCCCTGCCACGAACGTACCGGCCTACTTCGGCATACAGACCTTTACCAGCGATGTTGGCAGTTATCACGAGGTTTTCCTGAGCTACGACGAGAGCAGCCGCGAAGCGCGAGATTTTGCCAAGAAAGTGTTGGAAGAGGAACCGGAATACTGGGATGCGAGGGCGTTATTCGAACTCGCCTGGTTCGAACGTAACGATGGCTACCAGAATGCGGTCAGGAGCGGCATGATGCGCGAGGAAGAAATTCCCCTGATGTATCGCGGCACGCTGCCGAACGTGGCTGACAGGACATTGCTTGAGATGCTTCCAGCGCTGCCATGGCAAACGGCATGCTATGCCCTCGCTTGATTAGCACGGCAATATTTACCGGGCAGGTGTCAACAGTGTCACACAGCCTTGGGTCGCCAAGCAGTAGTTCGGCACTAATTGGCATTTAGTGACGGTTTTTGCTCATCCTCACCGGCAACGCGCAGCAACTCTGCAATTTTTTCGTGCTTGTTGGCCAAAGCCAAGTCAAGTGCAGAAGCGTTATTCTGATTGAGCAAATCGACATCGGCCTCGTATTCCAGCAACAGCCTCACCACCTCCAGATGCCCGTTGCGACAAGCCGCCATCAGGGCGGTCATACCGTTGCCGGCTTGGGCATCGACATCGGCATCGTTTTCTAGAAGAAAGCGGACTATTTCAGCATGACCGCCAAAGGCGGCATAAATCAGCGCGGTCCATCCGGGACCGGAACGATGCTCATCGGCTTTGACACCGGCGCCGACCAGCTTGCGGACAATATTGATATCTCCGTTGACCGCCGCCAACATCAAGGCCGAATCACCATATTTGTTTTTCTTCAACAAGCCGGCGCGATTGTTTATCAAGAACTCGACGAGTGGGTCGTTGCCCTTGCGAACAGCCAGCATAAGCAGCGTGTTACCCTCAACATCGACCGTATTGACGTCCATGCCACGCTGAAGAAATTCGACCACAACCTCGGTTTCGTTGTTATTGACCGCCTTCAGTAAATCGTCGAGAGCTCCAGCACTAGCCAGAACGGGGCAAATCAGGACAGGCAGTAGAAATAGGCGAAGGGAACGCATTACTCTTTACTCTGGGTTGCAGCAGAAAACAAACGAAAGAAGTTGCGCGTAGTCGCTTCTTCCACTTCGGCCAGAGAAATGCCGCGCAGGCGCGCGATTTCCTCAGCCACATGCAGAACATATCCCGGCTCGTTGATTCGGCCGCGATGCGGCACCGGTGCCAGGTAGGGGGCATCCGTCTCGATCAGCAAGCGCTCCAATGGCACTGCCTGGGCCACTGCTTTCAACTCCTTGGCATTCTTAAAAGTGACGATGCCGGAAAACGAGATATGAAATCCCATATCCAGCGCCGCTTCTGCCACCGCCAGGGTTTCAGTAAAACAATGCATTACGCCGCCCGCCTCCTCCGCCTTTTCCTCTTGCATGATGCGCAAGGTATCTGCTGCCGCTGCGCGGGTATGAACGATCATAGGCTTGCCAACAAGACGCGCAGCCTGAATGTGGGTACGGAAACGCTCTCGCTGCCATTCCATATCGCCCTCCAGCCGGTAATAATCCAGGCCGGTCTCGCCGATGGCAATGACCCTCGGATGTTTGGAAAGTTCTACAAGGGTTTCGATATCCGGCTCCAAAACATCTTGCACATCCGGATGCATACCGACCGAGGCAAATAAGTTGGGGTAGTTTTTGATCAACGCCAGCACATCTGGGAAACGCTCCAGCGTAACGCCAGCACAGAGCGCATATCCCACCCTGTTTTTGTTCATGAGGTCAATGATCTGTTCGATTCTCCCGGCCAGTTCGGGAAAATCCAGATGACAATGTGAATCAACCAGCATGCGAAGAATAATTCAGTGGATTAGAGAGTGTTGGGCTGACGTTGCGTGCTGACATACCCGCCCAGCAAGGTTTCAATCTTGGCACGCACGGCTTTACAGCTTTCATCGTCGTTAAAATGAACGCCAATTCCCTGAGGCTTGTTGCCCTGCGCCCCAACCGGAGTCACCCAAGCCACTGTTCCAGCGATCTGTAGGCGTTCGGGTTCATCCATCAGGGTGAGCAGCATGAAAATTTCCTCGCCGAGCGCATAACTTCGCGTAGTCGGGATGAATAGTCCGCCACGCTTGAGGAAAGACATGTAGGCCGAAAACAGCGCCGATTTGGAATTGATATTTAGGGAAACCACGCTAGGCCGCTGGCCTGCGTGTGTTTTTCCCGATAATCCATCGCTCATGGTTTGCCCATCGCCAAAGCCCGTAGGTAACGGAATGCCATATCCTCAAGAAAAAGCTGGGTATTCAGCGGATGCCGCGCAACCGCGCGAATCCGTAAAAAATCATTGTAGCAAGACAGCAGCGCCGTTGCCGAAGCTCCCGCCGCCATCTTTTCCAGCGTGCTGCGCCAAGCTTCATGATAACGCAGCACTCCGCTCAATTTCAGTTGAGTCAGGTCAAACAGCCATTTCTGAACCATTTCGACCAACTGAACCAGTCCGAATTCTTCGCTACTCTTCAGTAGCGCTGCCCATCTGGCGGCCATTGCCACAGGATCGGCCGTCTCCTCGGCCAGGGCCGCGACTGCCTTGCGATAGGATTCCATGCGCCCCTGCTCCGCCCATTCGGCCGCCACCAGCGGTGCGCCTCCGGCGAGCCGCAGCAATTCTCCAGCGGATTGGATGCCTTGCGTTTCCAGCCAACGCTCGGCCAAAAACGCATCGGGGCGATCGAAAGAAATGTTACGACAACGACTGCGGATCGTCGGCAGCAGCCTGCGCCATGAAGATGAGACCAAGATGAAATAAACACTGGATGGCGGTTCTTCCAGAATTTTTAGCAGCGAATTGGCTGCTGCCGGATTCATTCCCTCGGCTGGAGCAATTATTGCCACCCGGCTACCTTGCCGATGACTGCCCACAAAAACAAAGTCCTCCAGCGCGCGAATCTGGCCGATACGGATCACGCCATCCTGTTGCCTGCTTGTAGCCGTTGCACTGCGAGCGGGTTTCTCGCCTGAACTATTCCCGCTGCTTCCCTCCTCATTGGCTGGTTCGCTTTCCTCGTCTTCGGGTTGCACCAGGCGGAAATCCGGGTGATTGCCTGAAGCAAGCCAGTTACATGCGCAACAAGCGCCGCAGGCCGTCAATTCCACGCCATCCGAGGGAGATTCGCAAAGCAAACGTGCCGCCAATGCCTGGGCAAAGGCGAGCTTCCCCAGTCCATGCGGGCCGGACAACAGCAGTGCATGTGGCAACCGCGCCGGATCGGCGAGCAAGCGGTGCCAGAGCGGTTTTTGCCAATCGTAGAGGTTCATTTAAGCAGCGTCAGCACGGTAAGTTCAAGTAATTTCCTGATTGTTTCAATCGACTGGGTCGCATCCACCCGGACTATCCTGTTGGGATAATTTGCGGCACGATCAAGATAGGCTTGCCTCACACGCTCGAAGAATGCCTGCTGTTCCTGCTCGAAACGGTCTAGCGTATTGCCGGTTCCCGTCAGTCGCGTGCGCGCCACTTCCGTCGGCGCATCGAAAAGAAAGGTCAGATCGGGTTGAAGGTTGCCATGCACCCAATTTTCGAGGACTTCGAGCTTGGCCCGGTCAAGTCCGCGCCCGCCGCCCTGATAGGCAAACGAGGCATCGGTAAAACGGTCGGACACCACCCAGTCGCCGCGTTCCAGCGCTGGCAAAATCACCTTGTCGAGATGTTCGCGACGAGCGGCGAACATCAGTAACGCCTCGGTTTCCAGATGCATCGGATCACCCAGCAACAACGCACGCAACTTCTCTCCCAAGGGCGTCCCCCCCGGCTCGCGCGTCGCCACCAGCGACTTGCCGCGCTGTTGCAGGAAATCCACCAGCCACGCGTGATGGGTGCTTTTCCCAGCACCATCGATGCCTTCCAGTGTGATGAACTTGCCTCTCACCTTAGCTATCCCCTCCCCGCCTCTTGATATATTTCGCCACCGCCCGATTGTGTTCGTCGAGGCTTCGGGAAAACTCGCTGGAACCGGTACCGTCTCCACGCGCCACAAAATAGAGCTTGTCGCTATTCGGCGGATGCAACGCCGCCTGAAGCGATGCCAGGCCCGGCATGGCAATCGGCGTCGGCGGCAATCCCGGCCGCGTGTAGGTATTGTACGGGGTGTCCGCCAGCAGGTCGCGCTTTCTCAAATTGCCATCGTAACTTTCCCCGAGGCCATAAATCACGGTCGGATCAGTCTGTAGCAACATGCCCAAACGCAGGCGATTGGCAAACACGGCGGCCACTTGGGATCGATCCGCCGGAATGCCGGTTTCCTTCTCGACAATGGAAGCCATGATCAGTGCGGCATAGGGCGTGGCATAGGGCACAGCAGGATCGCGCTTCTCCCATTCCGCCTGCAACTGCTTTTGCATGGTCCGGTAAGCGCGCTTGAGCAGGTCAAGATCGCTCGAGTTCTTGGCAAACAAGTAGGTATCGGGAGAAAACAGTCCTTCCGGATGTTTCTCGGTCGCGCCAATACGCGTCAGTATTTCGGCATCGGTCAGATTGGCGCTATCGTGCCGCACTTGGGGATGGGCAGCCAATATCGCGCGCATCTGGCGGAAGGTCTTGCCTTCGACAAACACGATCTCGGCCTGACTGATGTCGCCGCGCGTCAGTTTTTCCAGCAGTATCCAGGGAGTGACGCCCTGCTCCACTTCGTAACTTCCGGCCTTGATCTCGGTGGCCTTACCGAGCAGACGCGCCAGCAAGGTAAATTGCCAAGGCGGGAAATCAATGCCTACCTCGGCCATCTGCTGCGATGCAAAGCGCAAGCCGGTTCCGGGCGAAACGGTAAAATCGAGCGGACTGCTGCGTAAACTCAGCGGTTGCATGGCAAACTGATAAAGCCAAGCGGCAAAGGCGCCAACCGACAATCCGGTCAGCAATATCAGGACAAACAGGAGGCGCTTGATGAATCGCATGGCAGAAGCTGAAAACGATGAGATGGGTGGCTGGCGGCAGCCGCTATAATAACCTATCCCCCTTCTCCCCCGACGCAGCCGAATGACCACGACACAAGAAATGAACGCCGCCAATTCCGGGACAATATTGGTACCGCTGACCGATCTTGGACTGATCCGGGCAAGCGGCGAAGAAGCCGCCAAGTTCCTGCACAACATGCTGACCAACGATGTCCATGACCTGCCCACCGCTGGCGCTCGGCTTAATGGCTTATGTACTCCCAAGGGACGCCTACTGGCGAGCTTCCTGATGTGGCGTGACAGGGAAAGCGCAGATTTTCTGTTGCAGCTATCGGCCGATCTGATCCCGTCGATACTTAAGAAGTTGTCCATGTACGTGCTGCGCACGAAGGTAACATTAACCGATGCCAGCGGCGAACAAGTACTGGTGGGCTTATCCGGTCCAAACTCGACTGTGGCGCTGGCCGCGATCGGCGTACTGCCTCCCGCCCCAGAAGCCATCTTGGCAGCGACAAATTCCGAACATGTCAAAGCCATCCGCCTGGGCGAACAGCGTTTTCTGTTGGCGATTGACGCTTCCGTAGCCCCGGCGATATGGGAAAAACTCGCTGCTCATGCTGCGCCTGCCGGCCTATCAGCTTGGCGCTGGCTCGAAATACAAGCCGGCATGCCGCGTATCGTCGCAGCAACGCAAGAAGCATTTGTGCCACAGATGATCAATTTCGAATTAATCGGCGGCGTCAGTTTCAAGAAAGGTTGCTATCCCGGCCAAGAAGTCGTCGCCCGTACTCAACTTCTCGGCAAAACCAAGCGCCGCATGTACCGTGCTCACGTCGAGGGTAAAGAGCCTGTTCCGGGCGACTCCCTGTACGCTGCGGAAACCGAGCAGCAACCCTGCGGCACCGTAGTACTGGGCGCGCCTGCGCCGCAAGGCGGATATGAAGCCCTGGTCGTGGTGCAAATGGATTGCATCGAGAAAGTCGTGCGGCTAGGCAGCCCGGAGGGCGCATGCCTGTCGTTCCAGCCCCTGCCCTACGCCATTACTTGAGACCAAGCCCATGTGTTTGATTCTGCTGGCATGGCAAGCACATCCTGAGTTTCCGCTGGTCGTCGCCGCCAATCGCGACGAATTCTTCGCCAGACCAACCGTTTCCGGACAATTCTGGAACGACTCTCCGAACATACTGGCAGGCCGTGACCTGTCCGCTGGCGGCACCTGGATGGGTGTCACACGAAATGGCCGCTTCGCTGCCCTCACCAACTTCCGCGACCTGGAACATCATCGCGCCGAGGCCCTCTCGCGTGGCAGGCTGGTAAGCGACTTTCTGAGTGGAAAGACAACGCCCGTGGATTTCTTAAACGATGTAGCGCAACGCGCCTCCGCCTACAACGATTTCAACCTGATTTGCGGCACGCTGCAGGGCCACGATTACGATCTGTGGTACTTTTCCAACCGTAGCGAAGCCGCGAATGTCCCTAGACAGCTCACGCCGGGCATTTACGGCCTCAGCAATCACCTGCTTGACACCCCCTGGCCCAAGGTAGTGCAGAAAAAATCGGAACTAACTGCGGCGCTTTCAGCCCTGCCGCAAGAGGCGCTTCTGTTTGACCTGCTGCGCGATGAGCGTATTCACGAAGATGAACGCTTGCCGCGTACCGGCGTCAGCCTCGAGTGGGAACGCATTCTCTCGGCCGCCTTCGTACGTTCTCAGGATTACGGAACACGCTCATCGACCGTACTGCTTCAGGATAGAAACGGTTTCGTCTCATTTGACGAGCAGACTTTCCTTCTCGGCGCAAAACCGGGGAATCGCAGCCGTTTTCGTTTCAGGCTGCTGTAGGAAAGAGCGTTCTGGACTCGCCGATAGTCACTGGCGTATAGGCAGGCACGAGGTCGAACAATTCCACGATGTCGCGGTTGCGCATGCGCACACATCCAATCGAGCCTGGTTCGCCCATCGGAACTGTATCCGGGCTACCGTGCAAATAGATGTGGCGACGCATGGTGTCCACGTTGGCGAGCCGGTTGAAGCCTGGCTCACACCCGGAGAGCCAGAGAATGCGGGTAAGAATCCAGTCGCGCCCAACAAATTGTTCCGCCAGTTCCGGCGTCCAGATTTCCCCGGTTGGCCGACGGCGCACAAAGACCGTGTTCTCCGGAAAACCGGCGCCAATTTTGGCGCGGATGATATGGCGGCCACGCGGCGTCTGGAAACTACCATTCTGCTCGCCAGCACCATTCTTCGCCGTCGATACTTCATAACGGCGCAACAAGCGGTTGCCTTCATAAAGTTCCAAGGTTTGCTGCGGCAGGCTGATGAAGATATTCAATAACGTGAAAGACGCGGAGCGGCTCTCGACGCTCTCCTCTCCCCTTTGGGGAGAGGGTCTGGGGGTGAGGGGAACGGGCATGGTGATGACTTTCATAATTGGGAGGAGCTGGATTCCATGCCCGTTAGGCTATGCGTCGCGCGGCAAAAAAATTCGATAGTTGCATGCCACACTCCTCAGCCAGAATGCCGCCAATGACTTCGGCATGGTGGTTAAGCCGGGCTTCGGCAAACAGATCCACTACGCTGCCGCAAGCACCCGTCTTCGGATCTGAAGCACCGAACACGACACGAGCAATGCGGGCATGCATAATGGCCCCCGCGCACATGATGCACGGCTCCAAGGTGACGTAGAGGCTGCAACCGGGCAGGCGATAATTGCCAAGGCGGCTGGCGGCATCGCGCAAAGCCATGATTTCGGCGTGGGCAGTGGGATCATGCCGCCTGATCGGCTGATTGAAACCGCGCCCGACGATTTCTCCATCAAGCACCACCACCGCCCCGACCGGCACTTCACCGCAAGCAGCTGCCTCCTGCGCAAGCAGTAATGCCTCGCGCATGAAAACCCGGCCGGGATGCAAATCATCCGTGCCTGTCATCGCAGGATAGGCTTGAATCATCTGCATCGCGGCTACTATTTCGGTTTGGCGTCGAACAGATATTCGCCGCCTTCAATATGGCCTGCAGTAATTACCGCGCCATACTGCGGCTCTTGCGGGTAATCCTTCTTGACGCCGGTGGAAACAGTACGATAGACCTCATAGCCCAAAGTTACCCCCTGAACCGACTCCAGCGTCTTGATCAGATTCCAAGCGAAAATTGAGTGACCATCCTTGCCTTCATCGGAGACCGGCTCTTCGTCTCCCGACGAAAATACCAGAACCGCGCGCCGCTTGAAAATATCCGCTGATTTGGCAGTAAGCGAAGAAGTCAGCTTCTGCTCGCGAGTAAGCGATCCTGAATAGCAACTGTCGGAAACCAGCATCACCTGGCGTGCCGGAATGGCCTGAAGAAGTTTTGCAATATCGGAATTTGAAATCCAGTTGGCCGCCGTCTTGGTAGAGCCATCCACGGGAATCCAATAACCCATTTTGGTGTCTTCCATCAGATAGCCGTGCCCCGCATACAGCAATAGCACACTGTCGTCAGGTTTGGCTTCCGCAGCGACCTTGTTGATTGCCTCGATGATCTGCGCCTTGCTGGCATCCTGTACCACTTTGGTTTCGTATCCATAACGGTCGCGCAATACCTCAGCGACTTTCTTGACATCGAAGATCGGCGTCTCCAATGCAGGAATCGGCGACTGGTAGGCATTGTTGCCCACCAGCACTGCTATGCGTCGGCGTGTTGAAGGCAAGGCCGCGGCCGTGTCGGCTGTGACGGCGGCAGGCTTGGTTTCCTGGGGAATAGGCTCAACAGCTGCCTGTGGGGGTGGAGGACGCAGGCACAGAGTTCTGGTGCGGGATTCGGTGGGAGGACAAACCGGAACATCAGCGGCCTGCGGATTCTTGCGCAATTCTTCGAGCGCCTCCCGATAGAGCAGCGTGCGCGCCTGATGACGTTGCATCACAATAGCGTTCATCTGCGCCATGCCTGGCACGCCACCGAAGAAGGCCGGCGGCGCCATCGGCCGCTGAGCCTGGGCCGTTGAAACCATCAAGGATGTGGCGGCAATACACATCCAAGCAAAAGTCTTGATTCTCATTTTGCGTTCTCCTGAACCGGCAGGCGACCTAGCAGCATGGTCCAGTCGCGCGCCCAGCAGCATTCATGATCGAAACCCGATACGATTTCCATACGTCCGCCTATCTTGGCAATATAGTTTTGAACAATCGCAGGCGGTACAGTTTTATCATTCTCGCCGAGAAAATGCACGCTTGCCGGCAAATGCGCATCCTGCACCATAGCAGGATCGAGTGAGCCTGTAAGCGCAGATACACCATGCCAGCGAGTCCACTTGGAAACCGCCAGCGGCGCAACGACAGTCACCAAGGACGCGACATCCTTACGTCGCGCCGCAAGCAGCGTCGCAATCACGCCGCCACCAGAATAGCCGACCAACCTGAGGGACGCCGCGCCGAAATCAGATTTCAAACGCGATACTGCCACATCAAAGGCATCAATCACCTCGGGCGCAAAACGGCGCTCTGTCCAATAAGCCGCGGAACACTGCTCCAGCAATTTTGTCTCCAGATACTGGCAGGGCCGGCCAAGATAGGCCACCGCCGGAGCCGAGGCGGCTGCAGCCAGATATAACGAAACTGGCTGGTGCGGCGTCGGATCACTCGGCGCATGGTAAGGCGAGGGCCAAGGCGCGCCATCTCCCTCAATATAGATGACCAGATTTTTTTCGGGCTTTACAGGACGGCGCACATAACTGGTCAGGAGGAAAGACCCGGCCACGATTTCATGCTGCGCCAAGCCATGCGCCTTTGCCCATATCGCGGCTTCCTGGCGATAATCCAGCGTCGAACACGCAACCACAAGAAATAAAAAAGCCGCACCCGAAAGTGCGGCCTTGATCCGGGCAATGCCCGAAAATAATGTCATCAGAAGCGGAAGTTGATATTCGCCGTCAGACTGGAATTCTTGGAGTAACTGCGGCTGGCTTCCTGATTGTAGGCAATGCCACCAGTCACATTATTCGACAGCGAGAAGAAGTTGGCACCCAAGGTAAAGACAAAGGCGCTCTTGTCCCACGGCGCATTCGCAGAATCGGCCACCGATGAAGAGCGGCGTAGATCCTGGGAATAAGCGATGCCTGCATAAGGCATGAAGCCATTCATCCAGTAGCCGGCCTCGACGCCTAGACGGAGTTGATCCAGCTTGTTTTTAGATGCCGTGTTAGCCGCAGTCGTGCCATTGTATTTCACATCGCCAACATCCTCGACAGAGCTCAGGTAACTACCCTTACCAGCCACCTGCCACTTGCCGAACCATTGCGTGTAGCTCAGATTGGAACCCAGGAAAAAACGGTCGGAATCAGTTTTGCTGTTCCCGGCTACAGTACCCTTGCCTGCTCCCCAACCAATGCTAGCATCCAGCGCCCAGTTCTTGTTGATCTGCCAGCCCAGATAAGGAGCTATGCTGTAGCCGTTGGTTGAAACCGACTGCGTACCCTGCAAGTTGCCAGAACCATTATCGATAGCGGCTGATACACCCGCTACCAAGGAGGGCGAAAAGCGATAATCGCCACCTAGCACAAAGTTATTGACATTGCTGGTGGACTTGCTGCCGGCACTAAGGCTGGAAGCATCATACTTCAAGCTGGATCCCGTATCGCTGACCCAAACATTCCAGCGCTGGGATGCTCCGCCGGCAGCCATGCCCGTTTGCTGCTTTGCATCACCCGACATCACCGGACCGCTCCCAAGAAACCGACCACTGAGAGCAGAGGAGACGGCGGACACCATCTGAAACGACGTACCCATGATCTGTTGAGCCGATGGCGCTGCCCCACCTGGGAAGCATTCGGGTTGGCTGGTTTTATAACTAGCCGCGCAAGAAGCATTACACGAGCCATTCGAGATATCTCGCAAGATTGTTTCACACGCCGTTGTCGACGCCGACGCCATCCCACTAAATGCAGCAAAGCTCAGGCCGATTGCCAAGTACTTGAATTTACGAATCATAACGCCTCCTTAAAACCAAAACTCTAGAGTAGAAACGCCTGTTACGCTTGCGGGACAATATATTTTTAAAAAAACCTACTGCCAGTAACTGTAAACACTGCGTCAATAATACTGCTAGCACTATATTGTCCGCACAAATAAATTTCAAGCACATTGTAGTCGCATGTTGTTTTATTGCAACATTTCCAAACATTGCCAAAAAAATAACCTATTGATATTTAAGGAATGAAACTTCCATCCCCCATGATTATGGCAAAATGTATCCTGAGCATGTATCTTGTCCATAACGATCTAAATGGTTGGGTTTGCCTGTGAAAATCTTGCGTTATCCTCTGCAACTTATTTTCTGTCTGATTATGGCCTTGCCGGCTTCCGTGCTGGCAAAGAATTACGCCCTATTCATCGGCAATTCGAACTACAGCATCGGCTCTCTCGATAACCCTGCAAACGACGCCCAAGATCTGGCCAACGCACTACGTTCGATTGGCTTTGAAACCATCGTACGACTGAATCAGGACGCCGAGAGCATGAAGAACGCCATCCGCGAGTTCGGCGAAAAACTCAAGAACAACGATGGCATTGGGCTGTTCTTCTTCGCCGGACATGGCGTCCAGGTTAATGGCGAGAATTACCTGCTGCCAGTCGGCTTTCCTTTCCGCAACGAACAGGAAGTGGAAAAGAATGCGGTACAAGCCAACATGGTGCTACGCTATATGGAGGATTCGAAGAACCGGGTCAATCTGGTTATCCTTGATGCCTGCCGCAATAATCCCTTCATCAAGACCCGCGCCCTCAAGTCGCGGGGACTAGCGCCGATGGATGCCCCAAGCGGTTCCCTGATCGCCTTCTCGACCGCTCCCGGCACCGAAGCGAGCGACGGTTCCGGACGCAATGGCCTGTACTCCAAGCATTTCATGGCCAATTTGAAGGTGCCGGGATTGACCATTGAACAGGTATTCAAGCGCACCCGCGAGGGCGTCGAGACCGAATCGGAACGTGAAATCGGCCGCAAGCAGTCGCCCAGGGAAGAAAGCAGCCTGAAGGGCGGAGACATGTATTTCATCCCGCCGGTATCCAAAAAAGCGAGCGATGCCAGCCCTGAGCAAATTGAACTGGCCTATTGGAACTCTATATCCAATAGCAACAATACTGCCGATTTCGAGTCCTATCTCAACCAATACCCACAGGGAAAATTTGCAGAACTGGCACACAACAGGCTCAAGTCTGCGAAGACGGCAATGCCTGCGGGTAAAAGCGAGGCGCGAACGCTGAGCGAAGGAACTACCGCTCCCGTCAGGGTCGCGTCAACGGGCTTCGGTCGCGTCCACGGAAGCCCCGGTAATTTCGGCTTCGATGGCGATAATGACGGAACGGTGAAAGCAGCAGAGTTCTTGTCGATCTCCTGCCGCGACGCCATCAAGAACAAGCGAGTTAAACTAAGCGTGGAAGACAAGGGGAAACGCGGAAACATGTTCCGGCAAGCACTCGAACAACGCCTACAATCAGTCGGCGTGCGCGTGGCCTCTTTCGGAACGATGGCAGACCTGGTCATAAAGGGCACAATTGAAACCTCCAGCGGGACCAATCAGACCTTGGGAATTGGAGAAATAGATTTGCAGGCCGACTTCACCTTGGCCTTGCCTGCGGGGAAAACCCTTTCTTCTGCTTCCGTCTCGGGCGGCGCCTATACCGGACGTAACCAGAAAAACGCCGCAAAAAATATCTGGGAGGAAAAGAGCGAGGAAATCATCGGCAAGCTTTTTCGCGATTATTGCTCGGGACGCTAGTCCCCCAATCCACGAAATCAATACACACTAATACACAGGGGAAAAAATGAAAAACAAGTTGGCAGTAGCAGTCCTTTCGCTGGTATTGGCTATGACAAGCAATTCGGCCATGGCCTTTCTGGACAAGCTATTAGGTAGCGGGGGAAACAAGCCCACGGCAGAAAGTTCAAATCCATCGCCGTCTACCAGCGCATCAGAGGAAGCTAACAAAATGGCCGACAAGGCCGCTTACAAGCCGATAGAGTACGTCAATGCCGCTAAAACAGGTCCCGCCTTGGTTGTCCTTCAGGGAGACATCAAAAGCAACAACGCCAGCTTTACCCAGAAATTCGGCCCCAACAACATCGCCGACTATGCCGAACTGGAATTGACGAGAGCGAACTTCAGGGTGCTCGAGCGTTCCGATCTGGGTCCGCTGCTGAAAGAATTTCAGCTCGCCTATAACCTCGGCGACCCCGGTGAGGCAGCCAAGCTCCTCAAGCGGGGCAAGTTGAAGACTACCAAGTGGGTAATCAGGTTCGACGTACTCAAGGCCGAACAGGTAGCCCAGGCCAGTCAAGGATTCGACGGCGGTGCAATTGGCAATCTGGCGGGCGTTCTTATGAGAGGCACCGGCGGATCTGTCGCCAATGTGGTCGGAGGCTCGGTAAAAACGACTGACGCCGCTGGCATCTGGATCATCGGCCTGCGTTATAAGATCATTAATGCCGTCACTACCGAACAAGTTGCCGCGGGATATGTGGAGGACAAGATGGAAGTGGGAGCCAAATCCTCTTCCGTGATGGGTGTTTCTCAGGGAGCGTCAGGTGGGTTGACCTTGGACAGCATGGTGCAGCGGCTGGTACAGTCTTGCGTTGCCGAAATTGACGCCCGCTACAAAGGTGCACAATAAAAAATTGGGAGGGTTAAATCCAGGTTTGTCGTCAACCTAGAGGGTTTAAGCAACGTTGTTCGGTAATGTTAATTAATTCACACAAGAGCCATAGACCGTATCTACTATAATATTCGACGACCCCACAAGGAAATTCAGCTTCGTGCCTGACTCTTCTTGTTCCAATGTTCGTGCCAGTTTGATGGGAGAAGTACTGTGATGCATGCCTTCAGAAAAATTCGCCTGCCGTTGCTCGCTGTCGCATTGATGCACGCTACGATTGCGTTCGGTTGGGGAGACGATGAGGAAAAACCCAAACCTGACAAGGCAGCGGCAGCTGCAACCGCTGCCGGAGCAAAAACGCCAGCGATCAAGACCGTCACGAACTTTACCCAGGCTTTGCGCTGCATGGATGAGCTGTTTTTGGGATATGGCAAACAGGGCATAGTTATCACATCGGCAGGCATTCCTGACGAAACGGGCAAGGTAAAAACAGGCACCAAGGAAATGCTCATCACGGCCATATCCAGAATGACGCGCAAGAGCAACGCCTTCGAGTTCATTGACTTCCACAGCCAAGGCGACGACCTGAAGAACCTGTTCGATTCGATGGGCGACCAGTCCAGGAAAATGCCTGATTACTACATTCGCGGTTCCATCACCCAGATGGACGACAATTCGGTGAAAAAAAGCCAAGGCTGGGGAATATCGCTACCGTTTTTGGATTTCGGTTCATCCAAGGACGAGTCCTTCGATCTAGTCAGCATGGACATGAGCGTGGGTGAAGCCGCGACACGAAAGATTATTGCGGAAACCAGCACCTCCAACTCCATGGTCATTATCAAAGGTGGCAAATCCACCGAGGCCGGCGGAAAGCTGGGGAAAGTTGGCTTGAGCTTCAACCTCGATCTCAGCCGTTCCGAAGGTCTTGGCGCCTCGACCCGAGCGTTGCTCGAACTCGGAATGATTGAAATGCTGGGCAAATTCACCCAGGTTCCCTACTGGCGATGCCTGGATGCCGACATTACCAATCCCCTAATTCGGGACCAAGCGCGTGAAATATTTGACACGCTACTAGACAAAGACCGGATACAGTTCGTCCAGCGCAAGCTGGGCGGCACCATGAACCGCTACAAGGGACCGATGGACGGCAAGATGAACGACGATCTCAAGCGGGCTGTGGCTGAATACCAGTCCCAAGCAGGATTGATCGCCGACGGCACGATCAACTTCGATACCTACGCCAGTCTGTTGGATGATGTGCAAAACATGCTGGCAGCCATTCCCACCACCCCGCCAGCGTCATCCTACAGACCGAGCACCACTTCCGCAGTAGCGGCACCGCCGCCGGTAGCTGCAACCACCCCCGCTACAGCGTCTGGGACACCGTTTCGGGTCAACCTGCAAAGCGAACGCGGTGTCAAACCCACTTATAAAGTCGGTGAGTTTCTGAACCTGAATCTCTCGCTAAACAGCCAGGGAACCGCCTACTGTTACTACGAGGACACATCAAGGAATACCGCGCGCATTTTCCCAAACCAATTCCGCGCTGATTCTTCACTGAAGGCAGGCGGATCGACGACACTTCCGAGTGGCGGCTTCAAGATCCAGTTCGACAAACCTGGACGCGAGCGGGTAGCTTGCATTGGCGCTGACCGCGAACTGCTCATCCCGAGTTCCGTAAGAGGCGCGCCTGATCTCAGACCGTTGGGACGCGCGCTTGACGATATCGTCAATCAATTCAAACAGATCAATCCGGCAGCGACAGTCAGCTATGTCGATATCACCGTAACCAAATAGCGAACGACATGTCACAAATATCCGTTCTGGTCGCTTTCATCGCTACGAGCGCATCGATATGCACTCCCGCGTGGTCCCATGATCAGGACAAGTGGCCGGCGGACTGGTTGCTGGCCGGAGAAATCATTGTTACGCCACAAAAAAGCAGCGCTGACAGCAATAGTTCATCAGGCGCAATAGAGCAAAGAAGCCGGGCAAGGGCATACCGGAAAGACACCTCATCAAGCAGCACGACCATCGTATTGCCTGCGGAAGAAAGCGAGGGAGTTCTGTCTCCACACATTGGCAGGATTGAAGAAAAGGCAAGAACAAATCGGCTAAAGGCCCGGTCGTATCAAAGCGGCTCGGATGCCTCAACCACCTCCCCTGCTCAAACTGGAATTGATCCTGGCGCATTGGAAACCGGCTCGACCCAAGAACGGGCGCGGGCAAACCTTATGCGCGCCCGCAGTTATTCAAAAGGCGAAGGGCAGGCGGCAAATACACCAAAAGTCGGGCCGGACGGAATACCCATTGTCGTCTGCAAGGACGATAACGTTGCTGGACGAATCGGCGACGATGTAAGTTCGGGCAGCATTATTCAGATCATGCAAAAGGGCAAGCCAGTCAAGGTTCGATGCCAATAACCCTGAGAAAGCAGGGCAGGATTTTCTCGGTTCGATACCAAAAAACAAGCAACAGAGTCAACTTAGTCAGCAAATAAACGTTACTTTCATTGATAGAGACACATGAGGAATACCGTGAAATCCTTACCGATGCATTTGCTGTTCTGGATGGGTTTAATGGGACTCACGGCGGGTCTTTCGAATGCCCAGGTTTCGGTGGACATTCCCGGCTACGGAGTAAAAGTACAGACGGGAAACAAAACTACAGTTAATGTGAATTCAGGTAGCGGAAACACGGCCTCGGGTCAGAATGTAAGCGTTCAGACGGATGGTAAGAATACGGCAGTCGTAAATTCAGGTAGTGTCGCTTCAGATGTCGAAATGGAAGGCATTACAGTTATCAACGGCGAGGTCTGGATTGACGGGAAAAAAATCCCGAAAGGAAAGACATCATATACGTCCAGAAAGACGGGCAAGTCTTACCGCATTCAGTGGGGGAAAGATGAAAACGTCAGTGTTACTGAAAAATAGCGTAAAGATGCTGGCCTTTGCCGCATCGACTGTCGCTATCGCATCATCAGCGCAGGCAGGGATCGTTCTGCAATACGGCAGCCTGGGTTATCCATCAAGCTACGTTACCAGTGGGCAAGGTATGTCGAGCATCGTCATGCCCCCTCCACCAGCATATATTTCCGGTTCATCGTACATTCTGCAACGCAGCTTGGCTTGGCAAACCTATCGACGCGAGCACAGCGATACCGGATTCCCGCTGGTATATGTTCCTTCGGTTACCGGATCAGAGAGCGCTAATTCTCCGCGCCAGGCGAACGTAAGGGCGCATGTGGCTCGAGCGAGTGCCTATCGGCTGAAGTATTTCAACAAGTAAACGGTAAAGGGAAAAATGATGCGGCGTAGCATTGTCTGCCTTCTGGCAGGGTATGTTGGATTGCTTTTGGTGTTTTTCGGCCAACTCGCATGGGCGCAGGCGCCATGGGGGCAAAATCCGGTGCCTGGTGATTTTCAGCGAATTCTCGATTCCCGTTCCGATACGCTTGTTCTCTGGCAATACACAGACAATCCGAACATAATTGTTTTCGATTATCCCAACCTGACACAACAGGGCCGCAGCTTCAACCGTGTGATGCAGCTTACGGAGCAGCAAACCAGTGAGCCATATCCCCGTGTCCTCAATAATGAGGATCTTGCAAAACACATCCAGGCAGCGCGCAGGACGATGGCAGACTTCGCATTCGGTCACGACATTCTGGTGCACGAGTTCGTGCAGTTCTACAACCTGGCCGACCGAGACAAAATCGAACTAAACCCGGAAGAAATCGCGATCCGTGACTTCCTGCTATCGCAAAAGCTGATAAGAACCTGGCGCGGCATTCACCAGGCGCTCAAGCCCAATGTTGTGATCTTGTCCATTCCGCAGACTCAGGAAAAGCGGGAGACCGAGCCACGCATAACAACTGGGGCACGCTATACGATACTGCTTCACGAAATGTCGCATGGCGAGTATTACACCAATTCCTATTACGCAACGTACTGTAGAAACTTCTGGAATAACTCGCTTAATGATGGACAACGCGAGGCATTCAAGAATTTCCTTTCGAAATACAGCTATTCCACGAGCGGCGAAGATTTGCTGATCAATGAAATGCAGGCCTATCTGATGTTCACGCCTGACACAACATCCTTTAGCGCAAAAAAACTGGGGGTGTCTTTTGAAGAACTGGAAGCCATGCGAGATGCATTCCGCAAGGGCAAGCCGCCCACAAAGCTTCCTTTACAGTGGATGGAAATCAAATGAACAGAAACCATATTGGATTGCTTGCAGTAGCACTGGCCTTGACAACTGGCTTTGCCTCCGCACAAATGAGTCAACGTACCCAAATCCAGGGCAACACGGAAATCAATGTTTCGACCAACAACACGACGGCGGTCGCCGTTGGTGAAAACAATGTGGCGAAAAACCGCGTCGGCGTTATCCAGGGCAAGAAGAAGGGTAATACCAAGATCAATGTTAGCGCTGCCAATGTAACCACCGTCGTCGTCGGTCGCAACAAGAAAGCTTGTACTAATATCGGAGGAATTGTCAGCGATGAATGCAAATAACTATTTCCATATTCCACAAGGATGCCTTTCTGTCATCCCACAGGGATTTCTTTCAGTCATCGGAGCGGGAGTTTTTCTCGGTCTTTTCGCCATAAGCGGAATAGCAGGAGCACAGGGAGCGAACATCGATTCCCATTCCCAAACCAAGATAAACAATGCCAAAGCAAAGGCATGGACAGATGGCTCCATCAAAAACAAGGAGTACCAGAAGAGTGTCGTCAATGTCGGCAGCAAACGCCAAGGCGGTTGCAGCAACCTGAATATCGGCACGGTCCAGGCCGATGATAAAAAGACCGGCAGCAAATACGGCAGCGGCAGCAAGAAGCCGAAGGAAATCGTGGTTGCTACTAAAGAAGTCGTCAACGTCTGCAAATGAGGATTAACATGAAAACACCTATCCGCAATATTCTCTCGTCGTTCACCATCGGCCTGCTGTTTGCCACGTTTGGCGCCACTTCAGCGTTCGCAGCCGATGATGATGCCGCAAAATTGAAAGAATTGGAGCGTGCGATAGGCGCGCCCAAAGAAGCGGGAACGCCCGGAAAGAAGGTACGCACGCGCGCCATCGTTTTCGACAAGGAAGATCAAAAACAGGGGGCCGCTGCACCAGAACCGGCAAAATCAATAAAAACTACATCTAGCTCCGATTGCAGCGCGTTACCACCGGATGTCAAGGCAAATGCGGTCGACTTCGCCATCCAGTTCAAAGGAGGCAGTGCATCCCTGTCGCCATCCTCGACAGGGACGCTGACTGAAATCGCGAAGATATTGTCGCTGTCTGACCGTTGCGTAATCGTGGAAGGACACACGGATTCCACCGGAAACGCCAGCAAGAATATGGCACTGTCGCGTGATCGTGCCAATAGCGTCGTGAAATTCATTGCCGAGAAGGGCGGAATCGATATCAAGCGTATCGTTCCCGTAGGCAAGGGTTCCACCGATACTATCAAGAACCTAGCCCCGAGCGATCCAAAGAATCGCCGCGTGGTTTTTAAGGTAGTCGCCAGCTGACGGCGAGCATTTTTCGTAACCCATTAACTTTATAGGACTAATATTATGCGTCTCATTACCATTCTCATCGCTTCCGCCATCGCTGCCTCTCCCGTATTTGCCCAGCAATCTCAACGCTCGACTAATGCGCAAGGCGTGCAGATTCAAGGCAACACGGAAATCAAGGCTGACCAGAAGAACGTAAACGCCGTAGCCGTTGGCGAAGGCAACGTCGCCAAGAACACCGCTGGCGCCATCAAAGGCGGCACCCAGATCCAGGGCAACACCAAGATCAAGGCCTCGCAAAAGAACGCGACGGCCGTTGCCGTAGGCAAGGGCAACACAGCTGCAAACGAAGCTGGCGTTATCGGCGGCGGGTATAAGGCCGGACAAATGGGCGTAGCCGGTCCACGCGGTGGCATGTCGTCTTCGAATGAACAAGGTGTGCAAATCCAGGGCAACACCGACATCAAGGCTTCTCAGAAGAACGTAGCAGCCGTTGCTGTTGGCGAAGGCAACGTCGCCAAGAACACCGCTGGCGCCATCAAGGGCGGCACACAGATCCAGGGCAACACCAAGATCAAGGCTTCGCAAAAGAATGCGAGCGCCGTTGCTGTCGGCAAGGGCAACACCGCCGCCAACGAAGCTGGTACTATCGGCGGCAAGTAATAATCACTGGATTTTTTCCATTCCAGAACCCGGGGGTATCCCCGGGTTTTTTATTGGGTACTGCTCGACAGGTCGAAACTCCTTACAAACTATTCGTTAATTCAGTTCAGCCAGGAAGCGCAACCTCCCCGATATATGACTGAAAGATCAAACAGCCAGTCTCCCAGCAAGCTTCTTTCTTCAATCGTCAAAGCCGAAGTAATGGTTTTCCGCCAGAAGTGGCCCGGTTTGTTAGGACAGGTTTTTGGGTTTCTTAAGTGGAGGATATCCACGGTAACGCCAGCCGAAGGTACCTCTAGACCGTAGGCGGGCGGCGCGGTGGGTAACCGGATTCGCATCACACTGCCTGTTTCATTGGTTGATTTTCGAAGTATGTCATATCCGGTGTGCGCCCGCCCCGCGACGAATGCGGTCGTTGTGTGTTGTAGATGGCGAAGTAGGCTGCCAGTTGTTGCTTGGCCTCGGCGACGTTCTCATAGGCATGCAGATAAACATGCTCGTACTTG
>Ga0074195_1000673_pt1 | contig 60752 bp, 53 predicted proteins | sample EPASupsiteHSE623_FD_64525 | JGI IMG/M metagenome (GOLD analysis project Ga0074195, IMG submission 64525) | Bioremediated contaminated groundwater from EPA Superfund site, New Mexico - Sample HSE6-23 | ecosystem: Environmental > Aquatic > Deep subsurface > Groundwater > Contaminated ...
GCAATGAATATTGAGCACCGAACACGGGACTTGAGGTATATCCTTGAGGCCCAGGGTGGTTTAGTCAGCCCGCCAGACGCGACACGACTTTTTGCGTAGTACGCAAGCCACGGCCTTCAGGCCGTGGTAGTTGACATCGTCACACCGTCACTGGCGGCCAAGGGTTGCCACTCATGTCCCCCTATTCAATCGCAACCGATATCGTGGTATGCTTTTCGATATCGGGATAAAGCTGAATTCTCAGAAGAGATCTCCTATTCGTATTCAAGATTCGCTAAATTAATTATAGCTTCGAAATGAATAACCGATAAGATCGCTATGATATATTTGACCGAAATCATAGATCAAGTCCCCCAGAGGGAACAATTATGATGTGCGAGCACGTCAGTTGTGGTTCCTCTGAGAAGGTATGGCTTCCATACAAATATAAAGGCAGGGATAGAGGGCTCAAAGCTCATACCTATTGCGTCAAATGCGGTATTGTAAAGAGCATTTCCCCGGACAAAACACGTGATATCGGATATTTTATTAATCTTGTCTCGGTCATAGGCAGATCATTCAAGGTAACGAAGATCCAGATGCGCATGATAGCTATGGATCTTTCAAATAGCTGCTTGGCTGATGCTTATGGCCTGGACAGGTCAATGCAGGAGCTATTATTTATTCAAATAATTAAAAAATATATTAATTTGTCGGACAATTCTTTAAAAGAGTTCTTCCAATAGCGAATATTCAATTCGCATATTACTATGGCAGGACCAAGGGCATTGGCAAATTATCGCTGTCGCTGTGAATGGAACACTGGAATTAAATCGGGTGAAGGTTGATTATCAAGCGGTCGGATGTCATATGGCGGAGCCATGCATATAGAGCACATCATATACTCAACTGCAGTAGCAATTCTTTTTGGTTTATTTTATCGATATCTCACGGGAAGGGAACTCTCATGGATCATAATATTAAGCGCGTTCGCACCTGACTTGGATGCGCTTCCTTGCAGGCTTAATATTATGATGATGAAACTGGCCGGTGAAGATCATCAAATCTCCAGAATATTCATCACACATGGAGACTTTCACAACTCAACAGTCCTTATTTTATATGCCATACTTGCAGCCGTTCTTCTTTATCCCCTTGGATTTAAATTCATTGACGTATTTGTATTTTCAGCAATAGGTTTCTGGGCTCATCTCTTAGAAGATTCATTGGTTTTTTCTAATGCGTATGGGCTCCTGTGGAATCTAGCCCCGTTCAAGTTCGGAACCGAAGTATACAATAAAAATTTTTATAGTATCGCGGATATAAACGTGTTAATATGGGGTTTCGTTTTCCTGGGAATCGCTATAACTCTAAGGACCATTTGCGAGCGGAAGAACTGGTTGAATGAAATGATTGATACGGATCGCAGATCACGGCGTGAATAATGGAGGAATGCCCTCGATGTGTGCTGAATTCAAAGATGCATATTGAAACGCCCATGTGCCCTGACAGGGGCTCACACGTGACTGATGGGAAACAGGATCGATCGACATTAAAATTCAGTTTCCGAGGAGACTATCTCTCATTTGACGGCGATTTGCAGCAATTTATCAGGCCAAAAAAAATCCACGACTGGTATAATGTTGATCAGATAAACTCATGTCGAAGTATCCGCCGGTGCAGCAAGGCATCCAGGGACGGTCTTTGAAAATTATATCATAGTCGCCATTATCGACTTCTTTCCAGTTGTTTGCTATTAAGTTATTGGATACGGTAAAAGAACCACTATAATCGTCATCTATTATTATACAATGGTTAGATGTCATTCCTATATGACCCATTCCATCAAAGCTGGCCTTGAGACCAATACTGTTTCCGATTCCTAATTCAGTCAACTCATCAAATTTCTCAATCGGATCATTGTATTCATCAATGTCCTCCACGTCGGAATACATTTTAATAGTAGACTCCTTATTAAATGCCTTTGCATAATCGAATTGAGTGTTCGTGAAGATTAATCCGGGATAGTCTGCAGTAATAGCTGTATCCCCCCAGAGCAAGCTGATCGGTTTTGATTCAAAGCTTCCCGGAATGCCAAGATTCACGTCTGCCTGAGCGGCGCTGGTGCTTTCATTCATTTCTATCTTCCAGTTTGATGATCTATAATCACCTTTGCTTCGTTCTATGCTATTCTGATTCAATTCCGATGAATTATGATTATATGCTCCACTCCCACTTCTGCGGATGTTAAGGCTGAGAACGTTTCCGCCACTCTCATTTAAATTGTTTGAATTACAGTAAACGTTAGTGAGTCCAATGCCGGTTATTGAAGTATCTGATGTGTATAAATAGCCTTGAATTTCGGATTCGAGATACTCGGGATATTCGGATTCTTCATCAGCCAACGCAGCCATTATAAGGATAGCTGATACGGCAAAGGCCATAATATGCGTTGACCTAATTTGAACTCCCTCCTGCAAATGCTCGATCCTTAATACCCATTCTATGGATTTAATCCTTTTGAGCATGACATACTGATTTAGAATCCTAAATTTTTAGAATAATATGATAAATTCGTAACAGTTTATGGTTCAAAGTACTGCTAGGTCCAGTTCGATCTCTGCAATGGCCCTTTTAAGGTTTCTTAATTCATATTTGTGATCTATTGAAAGTGCCAGATGAACAAATGCAAAATGAACTGCTCACCTTTATTTGAGGAGGCTCGATTTCAATACATTAACCCGCATTCGAGCCGGATATTTCCTGGAATATCCTTTCGCTGGCATGTCCTTGCCCGAACACATGTCTTTGAGGATTCGCAGGTTTGAAATCACCAACAGCTTTAATGATTGCATTCTTGTCCGCCCCAACCAGCAAGTTCCATCCATCTGCAACGGTCTCAACCCACTCCGTTTCATCTCTCATTGTTATGCAAGGTGTTTGCAGCATATAAGCTTCTTTTTGAACGCCTCCCGAGTCTGTTAGGATCTTGGACGCATTCTTTTCCAGTAGGAGCATATCCAGGTATCCTACTGGATTTATTATCCGTATGCTCTCAGCGGCCCGGTTCCAAAGATGCAGCTTTTCCAGCCTCTTTCTAGTTCTCGGATGACAAGGAAATACCACATTTTGTATGCTGCACAGGGCATCAACTATGTTTTTTAGCCTTAACGGATTATCTGTATTCTCCGCCCGGTGAACCGTGGCCAGAAAGTATCCCTTGGACCTCAAATCCAACTCTTCCTGGATCTTGGATCTTTTCTCTGCGATTCTGATGCATTCCTGCAGAATTTCCGCCATTACGTCGCCTGTGAGGCTTACTCCATCCAGGATGTTCTCCTTGCGCAGATTTTCTACAGCCGTCTCTGTCGGGCAGAAGAGAAAATCAGAGCAATGATCCACCAGCACCCGGTTAACTTCTTCAGGCATCTTTTTATTAAACGATCGCAGGCCTGCTTCCACGTGAGCGACGGGGATATGCAACTTTGCTGCCGCCAGAGCCCCCGCCAGAGTGGTATTGGTATCTCCAAAAATGAGGACTGCATCCGGGCATTCCTTGAGGAGAATCTTTTCGATTCCTTTTAGCATCTCGCCGGTCTGGTGACCGTGACTTCCCGATCCGATATCCAGATGATAATCAGGATCCGGTATGAGGAGTTCCTGGAAGAATATTCGGTTCATCTCGTAATCATAGTGCTGGCCAGTATGGATTATTACCTCCTCGGCCTTCTTGCGAATCTCTCTGGAGACTGGAGCCAGCTTGATGAAATTGGGCCGTGCTCCTACAATGGATGCTATCTTCATAATATATCTCACTCTGTTAGCCTGATGATTTGAAAAAAAGGCACTGATGGACCAATATTTAAATATTAATAATAATATTAATATGGATATTACATTAATTATAGTGTTTCACCCAGAATCTGAAACTAATAACCGCATTATTTGGCTTAATTAGCTCGTATTAATAAAATATACGCCATCATTTTTTATATATGCAGTATCTGAGCGGATTTGAAGCGCTTATGCCGTCCTGATCGGCAGTGCGTATCCAAATATTATCCGTTAACTGAATTTCATCATCCGCGACAAGGGTGATATTTTCATTTTCGTTATCCATTTTTATGGAGAGCAAATTTGGATTTACTTCATCAATAGACATCTTGCCGTATTTGGCATTCGCATCGAGTTGGGCGAGATTCTCAGATATCTGCCAGATGCCGTCAATAACCGCCGGATTCTGATCAGATCCGCCAAAAATATCCTTGAAGTGGACACCAATTATAACCAATCCCCTGCAATTGCCTACATCTTTCTTGTAGTAGTAAGTCTCGTCAACTGCATTGGAATTATCTGAATGCCTTACGACCCCGGAGTCAATGATCTCACCATCCTTTAGAAGCTCCAAATGCATCTTTGTCCCATCCGAATCGATCGCTTTAACTCTAAGCATATATCCTTCTTCCAGTTGCAGGGGCTCGGATGAGCTGATGATTATCTCGTCATCATCATCCCACAGAATCTTGCTGATCTGCTCACCAGCTAACATATTCTTATCAACGGACATATCATAGAAAAGCGGATCCAAATTATTTTGTTCCATGCTCCTTGTTACGTTGCGGTCATATGCGGCAAAATAGCTCTCACCAAGGAATATGATCTCTTCGTAGTAGCCCCAAAGTTCAAAGTCGAATTCATAGGGCTGGGCCTCTGTAATATAGACAGCCCCCCTATTGCCATAAGCATCAGGCTGGCCGCGGAGGACGGCATCAGTGCAATTTCGATCTACGTCGGACAACCTTAGGATGAGCCTCTCGTTAAAGGTGTTGTCATCTATATCATAGTAAAATCCTGGAAAATTGGTGCCGTCTAATACGACTTTGTTCTGGCTGAGGTTATAAATATCGCTGCGAATTTCATCTAAGGCATAAGTCTGCATCGTAATAGCAAAAAGGAAAATATATCCTGCTGTAAACAGCAAGTACGCAATATTCATTCTCTGACCACTCCATCTTGAAAATCTTACTAAGGTTTTGAGTTCTGAAATGCCGGAATTGCCTAGAGCGTTCTTGAGATCACATTCAATTAATCGGACCTGCATGCATTTCGTGCGTGATTCTCCAATAAGCTTGAGTTCTGTTATATGGAAACGTCTTGAGTTCCAGTAAGCTCCATATCGATTAATCCCATCTTTGCGTCTGACGTGAATAGAAATCATAACTATTATCAAATAAGATTCACTCATACGCTAATACGAGCTTTCAGTACAATTCAGCTTATATGATGACCAAGGGATCTGAGAGCATCAGCTTTGCCGTTTGACGCATCTTTATTATGAGGGTTAAGCTCAATGGCATGGTCGAAAGCCTGAACGGCCTGATCATACTTTTCCAAATAGCTGAAAACATTGCCTTTGGAGATCCAGGCTTTATCATCCTCAGGATCAAGTTCAATGGCCTTATCGAGAGCCCTCAGAGATTCGTTATATCGGTCTTGATCTGCCAGAAATCCGGCTTTGGCCTTCCAGTTATAGGGATCTTGGGGATTTAGCTCAATGGCATGGTCGAAAGCCTGAACGGCCTGATCATACTTTTCCAAATAGCTGAAAACATTGCCTTTGGAGATCCAGGCTTTATCATCCTCGGGATCAAGTTCAATGGCCTTATCGAGAGCCTTTAGAGAATCGTTATATCGGTCTTGATCAGCCAGAAATCCGGCTTTGGCCTTCCAGTCATAGGGATCTTGGGGATTTAGCTCAATAGCCCGGTCGAAAGCCTGAACGGCCTGATCATACTTTTTCAAATAGCCGAGAACATTGCCTTTGGAGATCCAGGCTTTATCATCCTGAGGATCAAGTTCAATGGCTTTATCGAGAGCCTTCAGAGATTCGTTATATCGGTCTTGATCAGCCAGAAATCCGGCTTTGGCCTTCCAGTCATAGGGATCTTGGGGATTAAGCTCAATGGCACGGTCGAAAGCCTGAACGGCCTGATCATACTTTTCCAAATAACCGAGAACATTGCCTTTGGAGATCCAGGCTTTATCATCCTGGGGATCAAGTTCAATGGCTTTATCGAGAGCCTTTAGAGAATCGTTATATCGGTCTTGATCAGCCAGAAATCCGGCTTTGGCCTTCCAGTCATAGGGATCTTGGGGATTAAGCTCAATGGCACGGTCGAAAGCCTGAACGGCCTGATCATACTTTTCCAAATAGCTGAGAACATTGCCTTTGGAGATCCAGGCTTTATCATCATGAGGATCAAGTTCAATGGCTTTATCGAGAGCCCTCAGAGAATCGTTATATCGGTCTTGATCAGCCAGAAATCCGGCTTTGGCCTTCCAGTCATAGGGATCTTGGGGATTTAGCTCAATGGCATGGTCGAAAGCCTGAACGGCCTGATCGTATTTTTCCAAATAACCGAGAACCTCGCCTTTGGAGATCCAGGCTTTATCATCATCGGGATCAAGTTCAATGGCCTTATCGAGAGCCCTCAGAGAATCGTTATATCGGTCTTGATCAGCCAGAAATCCGGCTTTGGCCTTCCAGTTATAGGGATCTTGGGGATTTAGCTCAATAGCCCGGTCGAAAGCCTGAACGGCCTGATCATACTTTTCCAAATAACCGAGAACATTGCCTTTGGAGATCCAGGCTTTATCATCCTGGGGATCAAGTTCAATGGCTTTTTCGAAAGCCTTCAGAGATTCGTTATATCGGTCTTGATCCGCCAGAAATCCGGCTTTGGCCTTCCAGCTATATGGGTCCATGTGATCTATCTCAACAGCTCTATTAAACGCCTGGATGGCTTGATCATATTTTTCCAAATAGTCGAGAACTCTGCCCTTCAGTATCCATTTTCTTGGGTCTTCCGGGTCCAACTGAATGGATCTTTCGAGCGCCTTGAGGGCATCCTCATAGTATGCCTGATCGCTGAGAATTTTGCTTTTGGCAAACCAGCTCGCTGGATTGCTGGAGTCCAATTCGATGGCTCTATTAATTGCCGAGATGGATTTGTTATATTTTCCTTCTTCCAAAAAAATTTGGCTCTTCGCTATCCAGTTTTCTGCATTTGTCGGATCTTTCGAGTATTTAAAATAGCTTTCGTACTTCGGTTCAATATCAATGGCCTTATTGTATGCCTCGATGGATAAATCATAATTGCCCATGTCCTCTAAAACCTGACCCTTAAAAATCCATGCTTGTGCATCGTTTGGATTCAATTCGATAGCATTTTCATATGCTTTGAGCGATTCGTTGTAGCATTCCATTCTTTCATAGCTCTGCCCTTTGTTTTTCCACGCACTTGCATATTTTGGATTGATTTCAATAGCTCTGTCGTAACAATTGAGGGCGCCATCATATTCACCCAGAATAAAAAGAACATCGCCTCTATTATTCCAGGCCATTGCGATATTGGAATCTAATTCTATAACCTTGTCATAGGCCGTGAGGGAATCATTATATTTGCCCAATCTTTCCAAGCGGTATCCATCAGCCAGCAGGGCTCCGATATCTTTAATATTATATGTGCCCATTAAATTATTTTTATTGACGGTATTTATATTAATCGATTCGTCGTAAGCCTCAATGGTCTCACCGAATCTTTCTAATTCGTTTAGGGCATTCCCTTTGTTAATCCATGCCGGCGAAAGCTTCCTATCTAATCTTATGGCAACTTCGTATGCCTCGATCGCCGCATCATAATTGCCTAAACATTGAAGCACATTTCCTTTATTGTTCCAGGCTATCGCCAGCTTAGGGTCCAGCTCTATTGCTTTCTCGAAAGCTTCGATGGCTTCGTCGTAATAAACCTGGTTTTGAAGGGCATTTCCTTTGCCAATCCAGGCGGTGGTCAGTCTTGGGTCCAGTTCACTTGCCCTCTCATAAGCCTTAACGGCTTTATCAAAATCTCCCAAGTTTTGAAGAGCATTTCCTTTGCCGATCCAGGCGATCGTCAATCCCGGGTCCAATTCACTTGCCTTCTCGTAAGCTTTAATGGCTCCATCAAAATTTTCCAGGTAATAATACGCATTTCCTTTACTAACCCAGATTATCGCCTGTCCAGGATCTAACTCAATTGCTTTTTCATAAGATATGATGGCTTCATTATATTTGCCCATATTCTGGTAGGCATCGCCCATTTTGCTCCAGGCCCCCGTCATCTTAGGATCCAGATCAGTAGCTTTATTGTACGCATTGATAGCGTCACCATAAGACCCAATATTAGCAAATTTATCTGCAATATCTAGCCAGTATCCTGCTTTATCTTCTTGCCCTGCAGAGGCTATGCTTAGCGCCATTAGGCAAATGAAAAGCAGATATATCTCCCGCCCCATGTTCTGACCTCAAATCTTAAATTAATTTTTCGGATTTGCAATCAAGTTCCCTTTACCATTTTTTAGAGCCAATCAAAGATCGTCCCTCAAACCGAGATACATTGATTGGGACGATCTTCGTCAGACAAAATGACATTGCAGATCATTAATCGGATTTCGTCGATTTTGCCATCTGACTTCTGCAAAATTTGAAAACTCAGAAAAAGTGGTGTTCGTGCTTTTATTGTAATGCTTTCCCAGACGCTCTTTTTAGACTAGAATAATGAGTTGATTAATTTAATATTATTATCGACAAAAGTATTTTTTCTCTTAATTATATTCTTGCCTAATAGATAGATATCCCCATGATAGTAAACATTTCCTTCCATAAGACGCCCACCCCATTTATCTTTAAATTTATGAATTCCAAAATGAGGGGATTTGGGATCAGGCCATGTATCATCCATATCAATAGTCCCAAAGCCGTTTCGTCTTCCCCACAATATAGCATTCCATAGGATCAAATCATTGGGTGAATATTTAATGTATTCGTTATCCGATGCATTTATGTGATATGCCATAACCTCATCATAGCACAAAAATAATCCTCCTGCAATCACCATGTCGTTATATAATGCTACAAAAAGCTTCACCATCATTTTCGGGAGAAATTGTTCATATAATTCTCTGAAAAAGATTAGATTTTTGAATTCGAGTCCTTTTCTCAGACAATGCCGTGTATAAATTTTATAAAAATCAAACCATAATTTCCAGGTATCCGCTTCCTTAACAATGATATCATTTTTTTCGGCCTTTTCTACACCCTGTCGGGCATTTTTCTTTAATCTTCTCCAGAGTTCATCCTCATCATGTCCTATACTTACTAAAATAAAGTGAACTGGAAAATTTGCGAATCTATTTTTAATGAATTCTTCATTCGATGCTGAAGCAATGCCCGGCCTTGCCCTTATGTATAAAGAGTGACGCCCATTAGCGAGCATGTTGTGCACAATACTCGCATTTAATTTTTCAGATTGGCCATTTGCACAAATTGGCCCTCCAAGCGAAGAATATGCAGCAAGAGCTTTAAAAGTCCTCATCTTGAAATAGAGCTGGCCCCCACATAGTTCTGATCTGTCCTCAATTCTAATAAAAATCGGAATCAGCCCGTCGGCACGTTTCCTTAAAATAGCCCATTCGCGAGTTTGGTATATATTATAGATATCAGGTCTGCTCTTGCTTAAAAGATCATTCCATGATAAAGGATCTGTATCATTAACTTGCACATCAATTTCGGTCATAAATTGCCCCTTCTTGACGTGTGCAATTGCACATTCTTTGATGAACAATTTCCCCCCAGGGAAATAAGATTGCATAGACATTTTGGCTTCATTGTTTTGTCTCATTATTCGTTGTTTTGGTATGCAAAAGTACGTGTTCCTTATCTCAAGGAATGCAGCCTGAGAAAAATATTAAATGCCATTTTGAATTTTCAGATCATACCTTAGGAAGACCGCAAACTTTGCATTCTTCGGGGATATCTCCAGAAAGATACTGCTTTCTTAATGTAATATATCTTTCATTATTCCATATATCCTTAAATTTCTCTTCCTTGAGCGATCCCATGCCGTATATCCTTGGGTCTACTACCATATCACAGTAGGTTATAAAGCAGTCTGCCGTAATAAAGCAATTCCGGAAGACTTGCAAGCAATGATTTTGAGATCGTCTCATTCCATGCTTATCAAAATTCTGTTCTGAGCCTACACCTTTCCAGTAAAAATTTATCTTGTAATCATTGCTGAGTCTCTTAGCTTCATTCAGTATTTCTACCACTTCTTTTAATTCAATTTTATCTAATCGTTCTTTTTCCAGATTTCCTTTAAGATCATCACTACCCCAAAAGATTAAGTCTCCCGCTTCTATATTCCAAACGCCCAGCTCTTTCGCCAGTTCTATAATTTTTGGCAATTCGCGAATATTTTCCGATGTGGCTACAACATTAAATTTTATATCGGGTTTATTACCTGCTTTGATTTGATTTAGCAGTTTAATAGACTCGATCAACTTATTAAAATTTAATCCATATTTGTATATATCATAAAATTTTTGTTCCGTTCCTTCAATTGATATTATCAGCACATCTAAGCCTGATTCTACTATTTTTTTGCATATTTTTTCATTGAGAAGCTTTCCATTGGTCGTTGTCCTGACGAATATATGCTTCTTTTTACAGTATTCAACCATTTTGAAAAAATCCTTGTTTAAAAACGGCTCTCCTACTCCCTGTAGCAGTAGTGTGGACAGGTAGGGAAATTGATCTATTATTTTCTTGAAGGTTTCTAAATCCATATCTATCCCTCTTCTATCCCATACCGAAGATATGCAGAACCTGCATTTCAAGTTACATTTTGTAGTAGGTTCAATTTGGAGGGCCATTGGACTGGAGAAAAGATGTGTTCTCTTCAATTTCAGATCAATTTCTCTAAATAGAAGGTTCTTTGCCACCAGCAACGATTTTTTCAAACCTAAATTTTTATATAAGTTAATGCTTGCGTTTCTCATTTTCAACCCTCAAAGTATTGATTCGATACATGACATCGTTATAGTAAAATATTAAAATTTGAAAATTGACTCTTTGTGAAAGGCGATAATCCAAGGACTCGCATTTATTAGACTAGTTTGTCTTTTTTGGCCCAATAAACGATCAGCAAGCATGTGATCGCCTCAACCATAAACCATGCATATCCGGCACCGATTAGTCCAAAGTGCATGATTGAAATATAGCTGAATCCCAGCGCCATTAGAAATCGTCCCGCATTTAGGGCCAGGTTTCTTTTATAAAATAATTTTATATTCAAGATTGGCATAAAAATCATATATACCACGGAGAAAAGGCTCGAAAATGCATAAACCTTTAAGAGACCAAATGCTTCCAAGTATGCCGTCCCAAAAAAATTTAAAATAAAAGTACCAAAAAAATAAATTAATATGAATAAGGGTATAACAGTTATATAAGCAGCAGATAATGACTTGATCCCCCCCTTTCTCAGATTTAAACCATGACAGCCTTCAACGAAAAAGGACCTTGAGATGGCGTCAGGAAGTAACAAAAAAATATTTACACCAATTGTAGTTGCTATAAAATAAAAAGCCACATCTTCTGGTCCGAGGAGATTTAGAATCATTATGGAAATGATGGGACCGGTATCATTAAAGATACTTGTTAGATAATTTGTTAAGGATAAATTCATCGAAGATTTTATAAAATTCATATCAAATGCTAATTTTATATCTAAAAATTTTTTTATAAAATATATTGCCAAAATTGCAGAGAAAATGATCGAAATTCCATACGAAAGAAATATGCCCAATGAACCTAATCGAGCTAACGGAATTAGTGCAGGCACTCTGATTAATCCCAGCAAGTTTTGGAAAAAATAGTATTTGCCTTCTCTGATCGCCAGAAAAGTAATTCCTGTGAGGAATGTTGCGGAATTGAAGAGAGAAAGACCTAAAAACATTAATGGATAATTTTGAATAACAGACATTTTAGGAGAAATGATTTCAACTGTCATCAAAAAAATTGCACTTATAAATATATTTAATGATGAGTTTATGATTAAACAAGTGCTAAAAATAGAAGATTTATTATTTGATGGCATAAATCGAATAATAGAAACATCCAATCCCAATTTAGAATACGTTGCCATCAACGCAAGTGATGATATTAAAGCTGTGCAAATTCCAATATCTGCAGGAGTATAGTATTTCGTGGCCACAAACCAAAAAATAAAACCGCTAAAAGCATTAAGTGTCCGGCCTAAAAAAATAAAAAACGAATTTCGATAAAAATAATCACCTTGAAAATTTTTTGTAACATGTTTGATTAGATATAATATATCATTTTTGCATCCTAATTTGAAATATTTATTCATATTTAAATTATCTCCTTCGTGTCAAGGTTGATCAATCAAAATAATATTCTGAATCTTAACTCTTCGACCAAGGCATATCTGCAAAATCTACTTAATTATTTCTAACGAAAGAATTGGATTTCTCAATAATCTCTCACTAACTTTAAAATTTTTTTTATAGAATTATATGCTTTGTTTATAGCCAAAATGGTCCACCAATCATAGGGATTATCCGACCAATTTTCAGGATGGAATAATATATAAATAATTTTAGAATTATTTATTAATATATAATCTATAAGGTCGTCAGTTGTTTCAATTGAAGGACCACTATCCATGTTAGGCATCCTATCCCGTAATTTATATTTTGGGTTCCACCCAAGACCCGTATCTGAAAAATAGTCGGTAATTGATCTCATTGATAGATACGCCTCACCGATGATACCAAATTCTGAAAAATCATAAATTTTCCAAATATCTCTATTATCATATCGGGATAGGGTTTTGCCATGCATGCATATCGTATCGATCTCACATATTCTTCTTAAATCGTTTAATTCATATTCAAATAGCCTAATAGCTTTCTCAAAGTCGCCGTTTGTTTTGCTTAAGACCTCGTAATGATAGCCAATTTCGTGGCCCAATTCATGAATCGCTCTTATTATCTGCGGATCAAAAACACCATCGACATATCTGAAATAATAGGTAGATTTGATATTCATTTGGTTTTCAATTCGCGCTAATTTTAGGGCAAAATTTGGCTTAGAATCAACATCATGTCTCATAATAAGTGTATTTGATTTTTGGCGACTTTGAAGATAATCTCTGACATTTAATATCTCATATCCACAATCATTTAAATTTTTGCAAAATAATTTATATTTTTCATGCGTAAAATCTCTCATTCATGTCTCCTTTAGCCTTGAGCAATGGGTCGATATCAATCCATCGAGATTGCACATTCATATGTCTGAAATATTTCCTCGTGTGCTCGTCGGATTTATTGCTGAAGATATCCATCGGACAAGAGATCTCGTTGTAGCAATCGTTTGTTTTTCCATTCTTATTCATTCCCCAAAGATTGATGTTTCCTATTTCTATTGCCACTTAAGGACATTTCATCCACTCCAAAATAGGCATATGAAATCTTAAATCATATTTTTTTAAAAAAATTAATGTATGACCATTCGACTGCTCTTCCCAGCAGATTCTTTTTGGAAACACTAAAATAAACCTGAAGTTGTGGGCTAAATTTTGATTTGAATACAGAAATATTATTATTGTTTGCTCCTACAAAATCAAATAGATGGTAATTTTTTAATTTCGCTTGCTGCAATAACGACCACTCCATATATTCGTTGGCTCCATTTTCGGATTTTGGACTTCCTATCCAGTCCAGGAACCTACTTTTATATTCTTGCGTGGCCGTTGCCGTGATGACCTCACCATTTCCATCTACAATATAATAAATGTATATATTATCTGGAAAGGATTTGATCAGATCACTAAGATAATCCTTGCTTATTATGGGAATGGATAGATTTTGTTCATTATATCTACGTTCAAGCATTCTATGTAAATTAGACAAACTGTCACCGGGAATGAAGCTGAGGTTCCTCTTTTCTGCAATTCTCAGCTTATTTCTCAGATCCTTGCCAAAATTTTTGTATATGTATTCCAATGGATCATTTAGATTCATTATGAATGTATAATTAGATTGTATAATATATTTATTCCATTTGAATGCCCTGATGTCTATAAAACTTGGAACTAAATTAATATGACGATAAACAGGAGAAAATGAGTTCAATTCTTTTTCCATTTCATCTACAAAATATGACAAGTATCTCTCCCGCTTGGATTGCCTGAAATTAAGATATTCTCCAGACATCACTATTCCTGAGTAGGGAGTAACCGTTTTTGGCGGTGGGGAAAATACCATATTCATACCAAATTCCCTTTTGCAAAAAATGGGGATAATCCCGATCAAGGATTCTCCTTTATAGATGCCGTAAGTAAACAATTTATGATGAGAATGCCTTTCGATAATTTTCAAATAATTCCATTTGTGAGATAGCATTCCGCAGGGACTCTCATCTACAAATGTATCCCATAAATCATGGTCTTTGATCACATCAATGCTCACAGCAAGTTCTCCATTATGTCAATATATATTTTTCATTAATTCTTAAATTTAAACGCAAAAAATGAACATTGTCTTGCTCACAGATATTATTAATATCCACATAAATGGATATCATTTTTTAATATTTAGTTAAATATTTTTTAGTAAATCATAGGCTTCCGCGTAAGAATTCAATCATCAAATGCACCGCAACTCATCTGAACTCAGATAGAATTTTTCACCACATTCACTCCCATTTATATTCTGGCTATTAATGTCAATTAAGAGATTATGATCGCAATTTTCGAATAGATTTGTATATATATTATATGTTCTCCCCTGATCTGCAAATAAGTGTATCCCTATTCCGCAATTTTTAAATATATTTTCATAAATATCACTGTTTCCATTAGTTATCTCTATTCCTTTATCACAGAATACAAAGGTATTGTTTGCTATGCTTAATGGACCTATAAATGGTTCATGGGTATTGAATGCTTCCTGTGTACTATTTTCAAAGTTGTTATCTAAAATATCTATATTCCTTGCAAAACCTCCATCAATAGCCGTTCCGTGACCCGCAGTGCAGACTACGTAATGCCTTCCCTTGCCCCTAAATATATTTTTTTCTACCGATATATTCTCGCAAGCATTTGCAATTACAACTGAATAACCGAATCCCGGTTTAAATATATTTTCGAATATATTATTTTGTATTACGCTGTCCATTGAGTCGGTCAGACTTAGGGCCTCTTCTCCAAAGGTCCTTACAATATTATTTTTGAAAGTAAAATTTCTCTGTAAATACATTTGCATAAAATGCTGATCTGTTTCCATTCCAGGGCCAATAAATTCAATACCCTCTACAGTTATATTTTCGCAAAATTTCAGCTTCCGAATGTTCGCATTCCTTTCTAATTTATAGTCCTCTTTGACAGATTTGTCCAAACGAATCGAGTTTATATTTATACTCATAATCTTATAAATCTGTCCATTTTTAAATCCTGTTATGTTAAAGTCATCCACTACCTTGATATAATCTCCTTTATTGAGATTTTTTGCGTCCATCACATAAATTATATTGTCTCCTGCTTTGGCATCTTTCGCAAGATCGATTATTTGCCTGGAATAACCACCGTCACCATTTGTGAAGCCGATAGACCCAATTTTAGTGCAATCAAATTTTGTCTTTCCTTCGATTCCACGCAAACAAATCCCTGATTTTAAGTTATCTATGCTGGAGGTTATTTTGAATGAACCGATAAATAGAATTGAACCATTATCCAAATGATCAATTGAATCTCTAATGACCTTCGAATCATCGATGCCTGCGACCTGCCTTTCAATAATATCCCCATTTCGGCCTTCCGCGATGATTTCAGGTTCCTGAATATACACAAATATCGAGCAATCTTTTTTTAGGGTCTCTTCTTGGAGATCTCCATTGCTGGAGATCGCAGCAAATTTTAGTAACAGCAACGATATGGCAATAATTGTCACAATAGTTAAGACTTTAGTCATTTATATCATGCTCCTGATGCGAATGCTTATTCATCATCCCATTTAATAGCGACTCAATTAAATGCAGAGACACTGTTGGATGAATATATTTTATTATATCTTATTAGCGTAGCCCATAAACCAATTCCCTTGTCATAGTAAAAAGTAGAATCCCATGACGGATTGAATCTATAACTGGAACCTCCCATAAATAATTTTAATGGCCTTTTAATTAATTCACCATCACGAATTAAAATGGTGTCGTTGTTGCTGTCTCTTAGGAATTTTTGGCATTTGTCATCGACTTGCAGCAATTGTTCCTTTGTCTTGTAGGCCGAGCTTTCAAGATACCTACTTGCAACATAATCTGAGAGCACATAGCCAACAGTGATTTCTGCGACACGGTTGAATGAATTGATTTCCTCTTGAGTTAAATAGAATGTATAGAATTGCCTCTTAATCAAAGGGTTATCGGATGCAATAAAATCATTGGAGATAGTTAAAAATATCATAGCAAAAAACAATATAAGTAATAAAATTCTAAATGCATTTTTCGCTCTAAAAAATGCATGAGCGTATCCTATTGCACCCATCATACTTATAAACAGGCATGAATAGTCTGAAAACCTGGTTATTCTTAGATCTGCAAAAAATTTTTCGAATAATAAAATGGGGCCAGGAAAAGATATAGGAATTAATGCCAATCCCACTATGCATAAAATTTTTTCTCTATCTGAGACGCCATCGGTACTTAACAGATATAGGCTGCCCAAAATAGCAAGGAAAATTAGCGGAGTGTAGTGCAAATAGTTAAATAGTTCGGTAACCGTTGAATACTGTCCGTATCCAGACACCAATTCGCCCTCTTGGATAATGTTTTTAGCCAACTGATAAAAAAGGGTCTGTGCAAAGTAGATCCAATATGTTAACGCCATAACTGCGGTTAATAACAAGAAATAAACACTGATGATTCTATTTCTATGACTAATTTTGTAAAGCTTTTCAAGTAAGAATACTATGAAAAAAATAATAAGGATGAAAGGCATAGACGCAGTATGATAAATTATCATTGAGGCAGTCACAAGTATCGATAGTGATGCCATCCTCATGTTTTTATCAATTAAAAGCAGCATTAGCAAGACCATCAAATAAAATATCGCGCTTCTCGCTATAGAATACATGCCATTTATAATAATATAAGAGTTGATACTAATAAATAAAGCCGACAATAGTGCTATTTTTTTATTTTTAAATACATTCAATGCAATTAGATATGCTGTAGGTATTAGAAATGCATATAAAATTCCACTAACCAAGAACATCTCTTTATGTTCCGGGATATTGATTTTCGCCGCCATAATTACAAAAGATACCAGAATGTGCCACAACGGAAAAGGCTGATAAATTCCAAAAGTATCCGTTATAATTCCATTTTCAACCAGGCTATGTACGAGCCAGGTATGAAATATGGCATCAGTTCGTCCAACATAGAAATAATACTTAAGGGATGCCCCCCAAATAAAGTTTGAGATTAATATAATAATTTCGGTCAATATTAGATAGGACTTTAAATTAGAAATCTCAAAATATAATATTTGAAATAATACACATAGCACCATCAAAGTCATTATTATATAATATTGATATGGCCGAACTTCAAACGAATATAATAATTTTATCGAAAAGAGAAAGCAAATGAAATAAATTATCGAAAACGCCTTAAAATTCTCCTTTTTCAATTTTATGAGTTTATATGATTCATGATTCATTTTTATAAATAATATCGGAGCCAATATCAAGGGAATTGCAATATAGCTACCTAATAAGGAAATATCATACAAATTGAGAACCAAAGGAACGCCAATTCCCATCATTCCTATGGCGGGGAGACAAAATAGAATTAATTTATGTAGGATTATGGGATTCAAATGGATTATCGAATCAATTTGGTGACGCATAGGAATCATGATCTCTTGTTATTGAAGGCTATAATGCCACCAACTGCAGATTTCCTTTCCACTTGTCATCCAAGCACCCTGGCTTTTGCCGTATTTTAATATCTTTTCATAGAATAATTCCATCTCTTTCCTAAATGGACAATTAAAACTAGAATTATGCCACAATAATGTAAGAACTCCATTATATTTTTTGGTTATATCGATTAGATGCTTGGTAACATTCCAGGCATCCTCAAGGGTACTTGCGGAACTAAATAGGGTTCCGTCCATTATATTTAAATTTAATTCCAAAATATCTATATACTTATTATTATTTCTATTATAGGGATTAAACGGATGACATAGTCCATTCCTGAATCCTACCATATCGTTATATCCCAGCGTGGTATCGTATTTGAATCCCGCTTCGGCTAACAACTCCCATGTATCTGGAACTCTGATCCTTAAATAGTGATTTCTGTAACCAATTATTTTTCTGCCTAGTATCTTTTCCAATCTTCTCTTTTCTTTTTTCATTTCATCTAAACAAATAAACGCATAATATCCTCCATGCAAACCTACTTCGCAGCCGTTGTCAAGGATAGTCCCCAATTCTGCACCAATATCTTCGATATTATATCTGAATCTCCTTATGTCTCTATCTGTGGCTATAAAATAGAATGATGATTTTGCATTATATTTTTCTTCGAGATCCATTATTTTTTTAAAATTAATATATGGGCTAGATTCGCGCCCTCGAGTCCTCCACAAAAATTGATCGCCAAAGCCTTTTAGATCATGTCTTCTGAGGCTGCAAAATGAAGAATATATGGTATGTGAAATAGGTGGATAGATATCATCTATATCATGAGTTAAACAGAGTGCGAACTTCTTATTTTCTGGGTACTGAATGCGTATGCCCGATTCACTTAAGGCACTTGAGACAATTGGAATAGAGATATCCTTAAAATTGCTGACTTTATATGTAAATCGTTGATGACCATCAAGCCTCTTGGGGGAATACTCCTCGGCTCTTGTAAAATTATCCCAAAGCACTTTATCCCTTTCAATAATTTCGTAAATTCGTTTCATATTTATCCTGTGGGCTATATGATCTAATAATATTATATAATTACACCTGAATGCAGCTATTGTTGCATTGAAATTGCAATTGAACCGCAGAGTTTTCTCTCATCCGATAACAACTATCAGGATACTCATCAATTAGCCATACCATAAAGGATGTAACGTCAATTTTATCTCTTAGCAATCTATCTCTTCTCTTTTTCCACTCGTCCTTGATTCCGGGGGTTTCAAGAATCTGTTTTGCCTTCTGCAGAGCCTGAAAGGGATCGCTATAATTGAAAATTAAATTATATTTATTTTCTAATTCTATAAAATTTCCCAGATCATTAATGCCTACAAAAGAATTGCATCTTATTGCGGGAGTTCCCAGGACCGCAGCCTCTGTTGTCATCGTCTGCGAATCCCCAACGAGCATAGTGGCATAATAAAGCAAGTCGTGCATGCTTTCAGGAGGTGCATTAATTCTGTATTTCTCCAATGATTTGATCAATTTGCCTTCTGAGGTGATGAAAACTTGGGCTTCATTTTCCAGTTCCTTGACCAGGTCTAATTTATTCTGGATGCCGTGCATTCCGTAGTCGTGAACTGCTGCCCATCCGACAAATCTCATTAAAATATACTTATCATTTTTATCAAGCCCTAACATATCTAATGCAGATTCGCTGGGCTTGAATTGATTCGGGTGCAAATACGCAAGTTCCTTGTATCCTTTATATCGAATCTGTCTTTTTCCATAATCGATTTTAAAATATTCAGGGGTGCATATGTACTCCGTTGATTGAATGGCCAAGAGAGCTGATAAGACGCGTTTATCATCATCGGCAAAAGATATATGTGGCCTTCTTAGAAGTCTGCTTATATGAGCTGAAATGGGGGATAGCCGGCTAATAAATAAATCAGGCTTAAATTTTTTACATATCTGCATCATTTTAATCTCTGAATTTATCAATAGACTGATTTTAGTCAGCAAATGTGCGCTATTATTCTTTCCCAGAACCTCATAATCAATGCTATAGGAATCAAGCAGATCCAGCTCTACATCCTTGTCAGTTGCACAGATTTTAATTTCATGGCCATGTTCTTCAAGTTTCCAAATCATATTTTTAAATTGATGAACATGTGCCGGATGACCCATTTCAACAATTATTTTCATTTCTCCCCCCCGTTTCGAATTCAACTGATCTCCATATTTTATTGCTATTAAGGCGAAGTAGCTGCACTTCCGTCAATAATTGCTCGATTCACAAATATTGATCGCCAAATCCTGTGGCAATTGCTGAAGGGCTTAGGATGCCGGTATTGCGATCAATCGATATCTTGATTGAACTAAAATTGATAACTTGATAAAATTGATCTCAGAATATCTCCCCAAGTGAAACGGTGAGCTGCGCGCCCGCTCAGCAGGCTTCGCAGTATTACGTTTGAATAATAAAAAAATGAGTTTCATTGTGTCTTGTATAAATCCTCCTTGATAATTGAAACTTCCTCGACGGATGATGTCGAAAGGTAACCCATTCCAGAAGCTGTTTCATGAGATTCTATTGTCCTATCATCCACTTTTTTGAGTATCGGAATGGCGACAATATTCTTATCTTTTTGATTTAACAATCCAGGATTCGAGGTGTGGCTTTCGCGATCCTGCATCCGATCGAATAGCATTGCAAAAAGGATAAATTGAAATCCAAATATAAATGTCGTTAAGGATAAAAAGCCTCTCTCAAAGAACGGGCCTAATAATATAAATTTGTAATATAATGAATAGGCCGCTCCGATCAATCCTACTATCGCAAGTACAAAACCAGATAAATAGAACAGAACCAATGGATGGAAATTCTTAATAACATATTTAGCCTTTAATCTCCACAGAAAATCCGCCAGCAATAATCGAGAGACCTTTATGATATAGCTCCCATATCTGATTTTTGACTTCTCCAATCCGTATCTTGCAGGATGGGAAATATTCATGATCCTTAAATCATTCACATTCATCTTGGTCAATATGTTGTTGCAATATCCATATCTTGGATATATGGAATCAAGATCTAATTTTCTGAGAGCTGCAGCGGATATGGCGGTATAGCCATTCTGAGGATCGACTACTTGCCAATAACCGGATGATATCTTTGTTAAAAATGTTAAGATAGAGTTGCCTAAAAATCTCCACTTGCTCATTCCTCTGCGATATCCAGGCGCTATCAGCCGGTTGCCTTTTGTATAATCTGCCGCCCCATCTATAATCGGATCAAGAAAATCCGGCAAATATGCAGGGTCCATCTGGTTGTCTCCGGCCATTACGGCAGCAATTTCCATTTCGTCGATCAGTGCCATTTTATATCCGGAGATTATGGCTGCGCCTACCCCTTTGTTGAATTCATGGCTGATAATACTCAGTTTCGGATTGGTTTTCGCTCTCATCTTGAGGATCTCAAGGGTTTCATCGGTAGAAGCATCGTCAATGACATAAATTTTATCCACATAATTTGGAATATACGCCAGGGTTTCATCGATCAGCAGTTCTTCATTATATGCGGGTATTACTACCGCAATCCGTCTATTTCTGTACATACCTTCCCTCCCATAAATAGATAAAACAGTATATCCAATGCGATAGCTGACGCTGATCGCCAGTTCCTCTTATCATCAAATCAATTCAGAGACTGGCTAAATTATCAATGCAACTCTGCGAAGCTAATTCTGCCAATTTCGGGCTTTTTTGGAACCTTTTTGCCGCCCATTTGTTACGTTACCTTATACGACTGCATGCCAATAATTTAAGAAATAGCACTAAATTCTGATCTGTAAATGAAGTCTAAGACTGAACATCGATCCATAATTGCTAAATTCTATCCCCTAATAATCAATACGGAGTTTTTCCGCGCCAATTACATGGAACACATTTATGATATGATCCTTATTTTCAGGCAGTTAGAGTTCCTTTTCAATAGCTTTTCGATAGCTATTTGAAAATAGATTCTTTTTTGCAGGGGATAAACTTTAAGAGCAACCAAGTGCGCTAATTTATTGGAGGTATCAGGAGAATGGGAATTAAGAGTGTGGTACTAGCTATGGCCTTGGCCCTTTGCCTCTTTTCGACGGCATCAGCCCAGGGTCCTAAGAATTATATTGCAGAGCCGGATTTTCCGGGAGAAGATATGTCCGGAAGCGAGATTTACAGGGAGGTTCAAGGCGGAGTTTACACCGACGTGAACGATGCCAGTCTATCTTTTCGCAATGAGAGCCTCTTTATAATCAGAAAAGACACGGGCATGAGCCCCCATGTCCCGGAAAAGGGCGTCCGGACCCCGGTTAGAGTCATCAAAGGTCTTGGAGTAGCACCCGCCGCGGGAAGCTGGTCCTTTACCCTGTCGGATATCGCAACCAGATATCTTCGAGTCAATCTCTACCAGAACGGAGACGCAGTATATGGCTCCGGAGAGCTGACCGATAACGGCTTCACGACACCGGTGACCGTGGGAGGAACGGTTCTGGGAGATCAGATGGCATTGTTCGTCACGCCGTCGGGCAGCCAGAACCTCTACAGATTCAGCCTGACCATAAAACCCGGATCGATGGATGGGGACTACATTTACACATCTCCGGGAATAACTCAGCCGGGTGTTGCTTTCGGAAGCCTTGTTGCGCCTTTGTCTGATTCCGCTGCAGCTCAAACGACGGCATCGGCCCAGCAAAGCGCCCAAATCCAGCAGAACGCCCTGACACAGCCGACGGGTTGAGATATCTTATGGCTTGCTGCGGCAGGCCTAAGCTTTTTGTTTTTTTAGTTTCGACTTAATTTTATATCTTGTCTTTGAGAATTTTCAGCTTAGCTTTTTTATTTGAGTTGGCACCAAAGAGGCAATTCGGGTAGATATCGTTATTAACCACTCGCGCCAATCAGGGTTGCAGAGGGTTAGTAGATATGGCTAAAAAAGTGATACTGATTTTAGTTCTAATATTCACCTGCCTGATGTCCCAGGCGGCCTCTCAGGGCTATATGGGCACAGTGAGCACAGGAACCGGCATTCTGTCGCCTCTGACGGTAGGCTCGGGGCAATCGCCTTCCGCAGCGAGCGTGGGATCGCTCTCATCCCAGGGCAACCTCACTGGAACCTGGTCCGTTGATCTGAAGGGCCAGCAGGTCAGGCATTTCGATCTGCAGATGATTCAGGTGAGCAACCTGTTGCAGGGAACAGGCTCAATGAACTCCGGCGAGAAGGCAGTTGCCTCCGGGTCGGTAGCAGGCGACAGGCCGACGGTCTTCATATCGCTCATAGATTCGCCGGTAGCCTTCCGCCTGGAACTTTCCGCCTCGGGAACTTCGCTCGCCGGAAAGTATGACTCGCTATCTGCAGGCGGCAGCAGCGAATCTGGAACAGTTACCGGCAGCATGACACTCACAGGCGGGCAGAGCCAGCCTGCCAATTTGGCCGGCGGAATAAATCCCAGTGCTACCAGCGGTGCGTATGTGGGATCTGCGGCCAAGAGCCTCGATTCGACGAGCAGCGCTAAATCCGTCACAATCAACAGAGACTTCTATCAGACCTATACCGGCCAGGGGGCATCGTCTGAAGGAACTTCCGTCACCAGCAGCACAGGCTAATTCTCTTGCCGTCCCTAGCAAATCCTATCGCAAGATATTAAAAGCGGTAGTGGAGAGGAAATAAAAGAGAAAACGCCAAGCAAAATTATGGATGAGGGATCTAAAACGAGAGGCTTAATTGCAGTCCTGGCCCTGATGCTCCTGGCCTGTTCTCCCGGCGCGGCGAAGTGCGCCTGTTCGGGAGGAAGCGGCGGCGCGTCCTATAACTTTTTGGGCGACTCAGCTATGGATATCAATATGGATAGCTATGATGAGTTCGCGCGAAGCTATTCTCCACAAAGTTCCGTCCGGACATCTCTACAAACAACAGCAGTTGAGACGGCAGCCGAAAGCAAATTGAGCCTGGATCTGTCCGACAAAAGCCACGTGGACCTCACGCTGAAGAACGTGGGGGGAGAATATTCAGGGAACGGAATCATCACCCGCATCAATGGGACCGAACAGGCAAAAGCAACCGGAATTTTGTCGGGCCAAAAGCTTTCCCTGGATTTAGTGGCATTGAGCGGCGCGTCCTACAAATTCAATCTCGCCCGGGAAGGAAACACGATCCTGGGAGACTATAGCGAAAACGGCCCTCTGGGGAAAAATTTGACGGGAATTGCCAACGGCAAATGGCTTGCTTGACGGCTCCGGTCAATGAATTGGCAGGCATCCGGGCTTTCGCCAGAGATTGTAATCCCAATCTCAGAACAGTTCCCTAAAGGATTCTTTTTTCCTTTGTTTGCCCATTTAGCCTGTCCCGGCCCGTCGGGCTTTTTTCGGCTAGACCGGCGGCATGAGCGGCGGCCTGAAGACTCCTTTCTCGGTTATCAGAGCCGTAACGAGGTCCAGGGGCGTGGCATCAAACGCAGGATTGTAAACGTCGACGCCTTCCGGCGCGACCCTTTTTCCCGCCAGACTGCAGATCTCCTCCGCGTCCCGCTCTTCTACAATGATATCAGCTTCCTCATGCCTCCGGTCAAAGGTGGAAAGGGGCGCAGCAACGTAGAACGGAATCTTGTGATACCTGGCCAAAACGGCATGGTTGTAAGTGCCGATCTTGTTGAATACGGCATCCTTCGTGATGCGGTCGGCCCCCACGATGACCTTGTCGATCCTTCCCTTTCGCATCAGGCTGCCGGACATGTTGTCGCAGACCAGCGTGACGGGAATATCATCCTGGATCAGTTCCCAGGCGGTAAGCCTTGAGCCCTGGTTGAGCGGTCTCGTCTCACAGGCATAGACATGGATTCTCTTGCCCGCCTGCACAGCCGAGCGAATGACTCCGAGCGCAGTTCCCCAGCCCACACAGGCCAGCCTGCCTGCGTTGCAGTGGGTCAGGACGCAGTCTCCGTCATCCAGGAGCTTGGCGCCATTCTTTCCTAACGACTTGTTGATGCGAATGTCTTCCTCTGCAACCTCCTCGGCCTCGCGAAGGGCTGCCTCTCGAATCTCCTCCGTGCTTTCCCGGCTTGATGCCGCCCGCAGGACGCGGTCCACACCCCAGGAGAGATTGACGGCTGTGGGCCTTGAATCCTTGATCATCTCCGCTGCGGTCTCCAGCTCCGCGATCATGTCAAAGGGATTGGAGGTCCTCGACAAATCGGCGGCAAGAGCAATGCCGTAAGCTCCGGCGGCCCCAAGTGCCGGCGCTCCTCGCACCCGCAGGGATTGGATGGCTTCAATCAACTGGCGCACGCTCGACATTTTGATGGGGATAAGCTCGCCGGGAAGCTTGGTCTGATCTATCAACCACAGGCCGCCATCCCACCAGATGGTTCTGGACTCGCACATGCTCAAGGATTGGTCACCATCCGCTAATATCCTGCAACCTAGTATATTTTTTTTGCCTTGCGGCCTCAACAAAAAGGGCTGCCTGCGGGATTTGAGGTCTATGATCCTAGCGCCCGAAACGCCGGTCTCTGCGCTGCCAGTCCCTGATGGCCCGCAAGAAATCGATCTTCCTCAAAGCGCTCCAGTTGACATCGGTGAAATACAGCTCGGAGTAAGCCGCCTGCCAGATCATGAAATCGCTCAGCCGCTTGCCGCCCGCTCTTATCACCAGGTCCGGCTTCTGGGAAAATCGCAGATGCCCTTCGATGGACTTGGCATCGATGTCCTCGGGACTCAGGCGGCCCGCTTCCACGTCACCCAAAAGCTTTCGGAACGCCTCCGTCACCTCGCGCTTGCCTCCGTAGCCCAGGGATACAATCATCTTGATCCCGCCGCCGGCTCCCAGATGCGTCTCTCCCTGGGAAGTATGCAGCCGAATGTCTGCGGGTGCACCGTCCAGCAGCTCGGCGATCTTCCGGGCAAGCTCTCGGTCATCATCATTCACGTAGAGGACGAGAGACGCCAGGCCCAGTTCAAGAGACCAGGCCAGCAGATCTCCGAGCTTCGAGAGCCCCCGATCATTCAAATCTCCGGAGCTCAGGACCACTGTCACGCATCCGGGCAGCCTGCTGCGATCTATTCGAAACTCCAGGAGTTGCTCGTAAAGACGATGAATCATGACGGAAATTCCAAGCACGCTCATAGGCAAAGTATTTTTGTGATGAAACTTGTCATCAGTTCGATGCAACGGGAAGATATCGCCAGGCTCTCCATAGGGCTAATGGTTCTGCTACTGCCCTATGCCGAAGCCTTCACAGTTCTTCCCCTGGCCGCGGTCTTTTTCCTGGACCCCGGCACCCGTCTGCTGTCCGCATCCCTGGCCATGCTGCTCATCATGAGACCGGCATTGAGCGTGATGGAGACGAACTTTCCCCTGTACGTCATCGCCATATCCTTTGTGGCTTCCACATTTGCCCCGCTGGCCTTCAAGAAGTTCGATTCACTGGCGGGGAGCATCATCTATCTCATGATCACCGTGGCCCTCGGATATCCTCTGGCGGCCATGATCTCCGCCGGGAGTCTATCCTCGGAGAGAATACTGTTTCTGGCCATTCTGGGAGGGCTTTCCGGCGCGTTCCTGCACCATGCATCAAGGCAGCGCGACTTCACCGTTCCCTTCGGCACGGCTATGGTCATGTGGCTGTTTTCCTTTGACTATCCACTGCCGGAGCTGCAGCGCATCCTTCTCATCTGCATCTTCGCGCTGGTCCTGGGAATCGGGGCCTACTGGGCCAAGGCGGCTGATTCGGATGCTGTCTTGAGCGAGACCATTGTGTGCCTTCTGGTCATCCTCTTTGGAGGGCTGACCTGGTTTTTGCTCCTGCTGGCATTCTACCTGATGGGGGCCGGATTCACGCGCTATGGCTATGCTTACAAAAATAAGCTCGGCATCGCCCAGTCGCACGGTGGCGTGCGCGGCTACAAAAACGTCTACAGCAACAGCCTGGTTCCCCTGGCCCTGGCCATCTGCTACGGGGTTTACGGAAATGATATTTTCGTCTACGCCTTCATCGCCTCAGTGGCCACGGCCAACGGCGACACTTTGGCCAGCGAGATAGGTGAGACCAGCCGTTCCAAGCCGCGGATGATCACCACTCTGAAAGAAACCGAGCCGGGCGTGGACGGAGGCGTGACGCCCCTGGGCGAAGCCGCCTCTTTTGCCGGAGCACTCATCATCGGGCTGCTCGCCATGGGAACGGGAATGGTGGGAGTATTCGGCATAATCGTCGGGGCGATCGGCGGATTCCTCGGCACAAACTTCGACAGCGTTCTTGGAGCCACACTGCAACAGAAGGGCATGTTGAGCAATAACGGGGTGAATCTGGTGGCGACAGCCTTTGGAGCACTGGCCGGCGCAGCTTTGTGGTACGTCCTTCAGCTCCTGTAAACTCTATTGCAAACATTATTGTAATATTAATATATCTATTAAAAACATTATCATAATATTAATATATCTATTATAAACATTATCGTAATATTATTATAACATTATTGCAGCATTATTGTAAACGCCATTGCTGCGGCATTGCAGGCAAGGCATAGCGTCAATCCGGCAGACGGCAACGCCCGCGGGGTTCTGCAAATTATTTAGGCAAAGACGGCAAACTTGTTCTTATGAAGATCTTCGGCATCTTTGGCGACCCAATCGAGCACAGCCTCTCCCCGGCGATGCAAAATGCCGCATTGCAGGCATTGGGGCTTGACGCCTGCTATCATGCTTTTCGCGTGCCTCAAAATAAATTGTCGGACGCACTTCTCGGCGCGGCGGCCATGAGCTTTTCCGGGCTCAATCTAACCATTCCACTCAAGGAGAAGGCGCTTGAGATCGGCATCTTGCAGCCGGATGACCTGGCCGGAGCCATCGGCGCTGTGAACACTGTCTCCTTCGGCCCGCAGGGCAGGATATCCGGCCACAACACGGATGGAGAAGGCGCTCTGCAGGCCCTGAAAGATGCGGGCATTCGCATCAAGGGCAGCAACGTCCTCCTGATCGGCGCAGGCGGAGCCGCGCGCGCGCTGGCCTACACCCTGGAGCGGGAGGGCGCAGAGATCTCCATCGCCAACCGCAGCCTGCCCAGGGCGCACGAGCTGGCCGCCTCGGTGGGCGCGATGGGCTTTTGTCTGTGCGATCTTGACCGCCTCGTTCCCCAGTCGGACATAATAATAAACGCCACATCCGTCGGCATGAGAGAAGGAGACGCGAGGCTTTTTGACGGCCAATTGATAAAAGGGCACCACGCAGTCTTCGACATTGTTTACAACCGTGAGACTGAGCTTCTCAGGGACGCCCGCGCCGCAGGAGCGGTGGCCGTCGACGGGGCGATGATGCTGGTCTACCAGGGCGCGAAGGCTCTGGAGATCTGGACGGGCTTGAAGGCCCCCGTTCAGGTGATGGAAAAGGCGGTTCGCTCTGCTCTGCAAGAGAGGCGGGAGAGAGCGGCTGCGGCGGAAAAATAGCCAAAGCAAGCGGGAAAAAGTTGGGAGTAAGCAGCAAGGATGAGCTGCAAGCTGCGAAGCAGTCAGCAAGTAGTAAGATACAGGGTAGCGGGCAATTGGCAAGCAGCAAGATGCAGATTTGAGAGCTAAGACGCAAGGGTGCAAGTGAGGCGAGGGGATGGCGACAAAGATTCTGATATTGGGAGGTACGGGCGAGACTGGTTCATGGTTCGCCCGCTACTTTAAGGAGAAGGGCTTCGACGTGGCCGTTTGGGGGCCGAGCGGAAAAGTGGCGGTGGCCGAGCGCCTGGGCTTGCGCTATGCCCATGACAGGGCGGCAGAGGTCGAGTCGAGCGACATTGTCCTGGTCAGCGTCCTGATCGAGAAGACGGTGGAAGTGATCCGGGAAGTGGCCCCCCACATGCATCCGGGCAGCCTGCTCATGGATGTGACCTCCATTAAATCCGAGCCGATGAAGGCCATGAAGACCTTTGCCCCCAAAGGCGTCGAGGTCCTGGGCACTCATCCCATGTTCGGGCCCACCATGCAGTCGCTATGCGGCCAGACCGTCATCCTCACCCCCGCAGAAGGAAAGAGCGGCAAGTGGCTGCCCGTCATCCGGTCCCTGTTCGAGTCGGACGGCGCTAAGATCGAAGTTCTGGACGCAGACGAGCACGACGAGATCATGGCCGTGGTGCAGGCCCTCACTCACTTCGCCTACATCGGCATCGGGGCGACTCTGAAAAGCCTGGACTTCGATGTGCAGAGATCGAGAAAGTTCATGTCGCCCGTTTATGAGATCATGATCGATTTCGTGGGCCGCATCCTGGATCAGAACCCGGAGCTGTACGCCTCCATCCAGAAGAACCCCAAGGCCATGCGAGTGCGCCAGACCTTCGTCACAGAGTGCATGCGCCTCTGCGAGAATGCAGATGCGGGCAACCTGGAGGGCTTCAAGCAGATCATGCGCGATGCGGCTGAGCACTACGGAGGAACGCACGAGGCGCTGGAGAGGTCGGACAGGATCATCAACGGTAGAATTAGGGACAGCAAATGAGCGAAGGATAAAATTGCCGGGGATGGGCATTCATCAGGCGAAATCTCTCCAGCGACTTGCCGCGGAAGGACTGCAGGGCATGGAGAAAAAAGACGGATCAAAAGACCGGCATGTCACTGATTTTTCAGGCTCTCCACGCCGATCTTCTTTACGTTGGGCTTCCATATCTTGTCCGGCATCCACTTGGGGGCTCTTTTAGGCTTTTTGACCCTTGACCGTTCGCCTTTGAATATATGCAACTTCCTGGTGCCGTGCTCTCTCAGCCGTATTTCGGTGTGGCCTCGGTTGGCGGCTTTCAGTGCGGCCTGCCGAGGAGATCTTCCTGTGAAGACGCTCGACTCATTTCCATCTGCGTCCCTTAGGGCGAAATTCCTCTTTTCTGCCACTGCGATCACCTTTTAAGAATACGATCCCAAGTCATACGCTTATATGATATGAATTTTTCTACTAATAGTATGATATAATAGTCAGACGCATCTGATGATGATATATTAAGCCCTTGTGATAGAAATGCTCGCGAACAGATGAAAGTTTCTCATGCCCGCGCAACAGAGTTGTGATAGCTATCCTCAAGGCAGATAGCGTTTCTCCACAGGGCGGCACTTTATGCATATTGGGTGAGTAAATTATATCTAATATGATATTACATTACTTACTTAATAATTTTTATAGTAGAACCTTAACAATAGTATGTTATGAACAAAGTAAAGAGAAAGAACTCAACAGGACCAAGTGCAAAGTCTGAGATGTTCTATTTCGACGATCTCATGAATCCAGTCACCAGGGACAGAGCTACCTGGGCGGTATTTAGGGAGCTTGACGAAAAAGGAAATCTCGTTTTCGAGGCGCAGGGATTCATAGATTGATCAAATTCCTCTGAACGACAAACACAGAGGATCGCTTCATTTCTTCTGTTTTTCTTGATGATGGGAATTATTTTTAATTAGTAAATGAAATATCATTTGAGTATTTTTTACCAATTGAAAATATTCATCACCATTAAATCCAATAAATTTGAGGATAAATTTGAGGATAAATTTGAGGATAAATTTGAGGATAATTCTGAGAAGTTGTGAATTTGGCTAATCCATATATTCAGGCGCACCACGTAAGCGTATCTATGTTTAAATTCATAAGATATATGTCCAAATTCATAAGATGCTAAAATCAAATAACAAGTTATAAGATCTATCAGAAATCACAGGCCATGAAATGGCATTGATCGATATCATAAACCTAAGAACCCAGTTCCCTTCCGAGGACGGTATGGTAAAGGCTGTGGACACCGTTGACCTGTCGGTCGCCGGAGGAGAACGGCTGGGCCTTATCGGCGAGACGGGCTGCGGCAAGACGGTCCTCGGCATGTCCATTGTGCGTTTGCTGCAGCCCACAACCCGCATCGAGGGCCGGATCAATTACAAAGGCCGGGATATCCTGAAGCTGAAGGAAGAGGAGATGAGGCGTCTGCGGGGCAGAGAGATCGCCATGATCCTGCAAAATCCCACCACATCGCTCAATCCTGTGCTCAAAGTGGGCGATCAGATCGCAGAGGCGATACGGCTCCACCAGGGCCTGGGAAAACGAGAGGCGAACGCAAGAGCTGTCCAGATGCTGCAATCGGTTCACCTTCCGGATGCAGCGGCTAACGCCAACCAGTACCCGCACGAGCTGTCCGGCGGCATGAGAGAGCGGGTCATGATCGCCATGGGCCTCGCGTGTAATCCCGAGTTCATCATAGCCGACGAGCCGACCAAAGGGCTCGACATCAAGACCAAAATGCAGATCGTCGAGCTGCTGCGCGAGGCTACACTGCATAAGGCCATGCTCATGATCACCCACGACCTCGGCGTGGCGGGAAGCATCTGCGATAGGATCGCGGTCATGTATGCCGGAGAGCTGCTGGAGGAAGCGCCATCCCAGGATATCCTAAATAATCCTGCCCACCCCTACACGCAGGGCTTCATCAACTCCCTCCCCAGCCGGGGTCTCTTGCCCATTCCCGGCACCAGCCCGTCGCTCATCTGTCCTCCCCCAGGCTGCCGCTTTCATCCCCGTTGTCGCATGGCCACAAAAGCCTGTGAGAAGAAACATCCGGAGATGGTCCAAATAGAAAAAGGGCATTTGGTGAGGTGTCATCAATTCAATTGATTGAAGTTTATGATCTGCAAAAGCACTTTGCTTCCGGCTTCATCAAGAAAAAGTACAAGTCAGCGGTGCAGAGCGTCTCTTTTTCCATCGAAAAGGGCGAGACTTTGGGCCTCGTGGGCGAGAGCGGATGCGGCAAAACCACGGTGGGTCGGATGCTCTTGAGGCTGATTGAGCCGACAGCGGGCAGGATCGTCTTCGACGGCCTGGATATAACAAGCCTGAAGCACGCCGAGATGCGGAAACTGCGGCCCCGTATGCAGATGATCTTCCAGGACCCGGAATCGTCCCTGAATCCGCGCATGAAGATCGGCGAGAGCATAGCCGAGCCCTTCCGCCTGGGCTTGGGTGGAAGGTGCAGCCGGAGCGAGATCCGAAACCAGGTGCAGGAACTTGTGGATATCGCGGGCCTGAACCGGGAGCATGTGAACCGCTACCCCTACCAGCTCAGCGGCGGCCAGAACCAGCGAGTCGTCCTGGCAAGAATCCTGGCCATCAATCCCGAGTTCATCGTGGCGGACGAGCCGACGGCAGCACTGGACGTATCCGTGCAGGCCCAGATCCTGCGGCTCATCATGGACCTGAAGAGTGAATTCGGTCTTACCATGCTCTTCATCTCCCATGACATGGAGGTGGTGAGGCACATGAGCGACCGGATTGCCGTGATGGATAAGGGACGGATCGTCGAGATCAAAAGCTCGAAGGATAGCTAGAAGGATAGCCCGAAGGATAGCCCGAAGGGTAGCTAGAAGGACTGATAGCCGGGTTTTATGAGCGAGCTGACGGCGAACTGATGGGCGGGCCGGGATGATGAGCCGGCCTATTGCACAATCCAATCCAGATTATAGCTCCTATAACTCCTTTTTTATCTCGGAGCGAGGGTCAAGCCTGACCCTGATCGCTTCTCCCAGCAAATTGAAGGCCAGGACGGACGCGGTGATGGCAATTCCCGGAAAGATCATCATCAGCGGAAAGGCCCGGATGAAGGGGCGGGCATCGTTCATCATCGCGCCCCACTCCGGAGTCGGCGGCTGAATGCCAAGGCCGAGAAAGCTCAAAGATGCGGCTCCGAGGATAGCGTTTCCCATCCCCAGAGTTGCCATGACCAAAATGCTGGGAAGAACGTTAGGAAGTATGTGCCTTCTCATGATGTAGATGTCCGAGGCTCCGAGGCCCCTGGCCGCTTCCAGGAACTCCTTTCCCCGCAGCGCCAGGACGCCGCTCCTCATCAGTCTGGCATAGCCCGTCCATTCCACCAGGATGAGGGAGAGCATCAGATTGGTCAGGCCTGATCCCAGGAAGCCGATCACTGCCAGGGCCAGGAAGATGCTGGGAAAGGCGAGGAAAGCGTCTACCACGCGCATGATGGCTTCATCCGGGACACCGCGGAAGTATCCGGCAGCGCCACCCAGGATTATGCCCATCAGGGCTGAGAGCAGGACCACCGCCAGTCCGATAAAAAGAGACACTCTCGTTCCAAAGACAATTCGACTGAAGATACAGCGGCCCAGTTGGTCCGTGCCCAGGGGATAGTCAAGGCAGGGGCTTTTCAGCCGCAGCTCGGGCCGGGCTTTCTCGGGATCATGGGGAGCGATCTGTCCGGCCAGGAGCGCCGTCAGGACAAGGCAGAGGACGACGATAGCGGCAAGGCGAGCTGCAAAATCCGAATTAATCCCCTGATTCATGCCTTGTCCTCGGATTGATGTAGTAGTAGCATATATCGACCATCAGATTCAGCGCCAGAAAGAGCATGGCAAGAAAGAGCATGCAGCCTAAGATCATGGGATAATCCCGGTCGTAGATAGAATCGGTCATGAGGTTGCCGATGCCCGGCCAGGCGAAGACGGTCTCCACGACAGCCGAGCCGTTGAGCAGATAGGTGAAGTTCAACCCGATCACAGTGATCACCGGCAAGAGAGCGTTACGCAGAGCATGTCTCAGCACCACGGACCTCTCGGAAAGGCCGCGGGCCCTGGCTGCGGTGATGTAGTCCTGCTGCAGGGCTTCCAACATGCTTGAGCGCATCATTCTGCTCGTGACAGCAGCGGCTGACGCCCCGAGGGTGACGGCAGGCAGGATCATGTGCTGCAGATCTCCGTTCTGCCCGTAGCCTGCCACGGGCAAGAGATCGAGCTGCAAGGCCAGTAGTATGATGAGCAGATAGGCCAGCCAGAAGCTGGGGACGGAGACGCCGAGCAGCGCCAGCGCCATGCCGAGCCCGTCGATGAGAGATCCCTTCCGAACCGCAGACAGGATTCCCAGAGGAATGGATACTAACAAGGATATGATCAGGCTGACCAAAGACAGCTTGAGCGTGGGAACGAAGCTGTCCAAAACTGCATCCGAAACCCTCTCGCCGGAAGTGTATGAGTATCCCAGGTCTCCGCGGCAGGCTTTTGTCAGCCATCTTAAATATTGCACATAGGCCGGATCGTTAAAGCCGGCCCGATCTCTGAACTCCTGCACAGCAGCGGGATCGGGAGGACCTTGCGGTCCAGTGAGCAAAATCTCTGCCGGATCTCCCGGAGATAGATAAAAGAGAGTGAAGGAGATTATGGAAACGAGCAGCAAGACCGGCAGCAAAAGGATAATTCTCTTCAGGATAAATGCCAACATTTTTCAGTCCTTGATTTTGGTTCTCGCTTTCTGGCTATTATTTTCTCATTCCTGAGTTCTTGTTCTTGAGTCCTAATCTACGATTACCGATTTTGATTTTAAATTCTTGCTTCACCGTATCAATCGCAAATTTTATTCAAACCCATTCATGCCCATTCACGCCTAACTTCGAACAATATCTGCAAAAATTAATTCTCAGATTATCCTCTTTCGCCGACGACCATGAAAACCGTATCCGAATTGGCCATTCGGAAGGAGAGCGAGGTGTTTTTCTTGTAGAATCTGTTCACATCATCCAGGCGGTCCACCTTTGCGTTTTTCAGTCCTGCATCCGTGAATAGGGCAAGGCACTGGTCGGGCCGGGAGGCTTGAAAGAGCGGCAGATCCTTCTCGATGGGCTTGTAGATTTGGCGAAAAGGCACGGGGTTATGATCGTGGGAGAAGCCGGCCAGAAGCCCGGAGATCTCCCGTCCGATCTTTTTGCTGATTGCCGGATCAAACCAGTTTCCGTCAATGGCGAGCATCATCCCTCCAGGCCGCAGAATGCGTCTCCATTCTGCAACTGCCCTGGACGGATGGGGCAATGTCCAGAGCAGATGACGGCTGACCACCAGATCGAAAGAAGAGGATTGAAAAGGCAGCCCTTCAGCGTCTCCCTGACAGAGATCATAGTCGCATTGTCTTTTGTTCAGATGATCCGGATTTGATGACGGATCGCTGTTCGACCTGCTGCGGCTCATGCTTTCCTTGGCTTGAGTCAGCATTCCGCGAGAGAGGTCAATGCCGGTCACATCCAGGCCCATTTCGCACAAAATGCTGGAGAGGAAGCCGGTTCCGGCTCCCACATCCAAGACCTTTTCCGGCTGCAGATCGGAGAATGTATCCGAGAGGGACTTCATCCAGACCTCCCGCTCTTCCTTTCTGGAGACCGCTGCACTTCGACCATAGCTCTCGCTCCTCCGGTCCCAGTAGCCTTCTATGATCTTCTTTGGGTCCCCGCTTGCCGTCTGCGGCGAAGCGACAGCAGAGCGGCCTGATTTTAGGGCCGCCGATGCCGCCGCAGCTTTGCCTGTCCCCTGTGCCAGAACTAACCCTCCAATGACAGCTCCGGTGTCAGGAAGTTGATCTCGCTGGATGGATAGAGCACATAGCCCTTGACCTTCTTGTTCACGCCTACCAGCTCATTGAGGTAGAAGAGGAAGATCTCGGGAGAGTCGGCCAAAACCTGCTCCTGGACCTTGGTGTAGTACTTCATCCTCTCCTTCTGGTCAAAGGTTGTTCTGGCCTTCACCAGCCATTCATCCACATTTGGATTGGAGTAGCCTGTCTTCTTGGCCTCGGCTCCCGTGGACAGGAAGTGCTTGGAGAAGAAGTAATCCGGGTCTCCTGTGGTGCCTGTGCTCCAGGAGTACAGAGCCAGGTCGTAGTTTCCGTTGGAAAGGTCCGTTCCGAGAGCGCCGGTCTCCAAAATCTCCACATTGGTCTTGATTCCGACCTTCTCCAATTGTGCAGCCACTACCTCAGCGGAAGGCTTGTTCTCCGCCCGGGATGTGTAGGTCTTGATGGTGATGGTGAAGGGCTTTCCGGCATATTCCAGCCATCCGTCTCCGTCGGTGTCGGCAATTCCCGCATCCTTGAGAAGAGCCTTGGCCTTGGATTGATCGAATTCATAAGCCTTCAGCTCCTTGTTGGCGGACCAGGGATTCTGAGATGAAAAGACGCCCACGGCTGCAACGCCGCCCACGCCCTCAAGGGCAGTGTCCACAATCTCCTGGCGGTCGATGGCATAGTTCAGTGCCTGGCGAACGGAGAGGCTATCGAAGGGAGCTTTGCGCATATTGACATAGATGAGGTTCTCGCGCATGGTCTCCTTGCTCAGGACCTCGATATTCGACTTGCCCTTAATATTCTGGACCTCGGTCTGGGGAAGGCCCCTGGCGATGTCCACATCTCCGCCTTCCAGTTGCATGGCCCTTGTCATGGAATCGCCGACAAAGAAGAGATTTGCGCCGTCAAGCTTCGCTTTGTCTCCCCAGTACTCATCGTTCTTCTTCACAACCAGCTTCACACCCTTCTCGTTGGAATCGAACTTGAAAGGACCTGTTCCGACGGGAGTTGTATTGAGGTTGACACCGGGCTTGACGATCGAGACCAATGGGTCAATCAGAGAGGCGATTGCGGGTGAATAGGGCTCCGTGGTCTTGATGGATACGGTATTGTCATCAACCGCACTGACGGAATCGATGAAGCTGAATTCGCCATGCCGGGGATTGGAGGAATCCATCACCCTTTCCAGCGAATAGACTACGGCCTCGGCATTCAAAGGTGTTCCGTCATGGAACAGCACATTGGGCCGGAGGTGAATCTTATATTCCGTATCGCTAACCTGATCAAATCCGGTGGCCAGCTTCGGGATGATATTCATTTTTTCATCCAGCGCAAAGAGGGTCTCGTAAATTCCGGCCTCGTGCATGTACCAGCCTGTGTACTTGTAAGCCGGGTCCAGATTTTCGTCCGGCCCAAAGATCAGATCTCCATTTAGCACCTTTCCGGAATCGCCAGATGCAGCCGATGCCGGCGACGATAGTATTAATATCATCAGGCATATAGCAATTATTGCAGTGCAATTTCTAATTATTAACATACTAAGACCTCTTTTTTTCCATTAATCATTTCTGCTTAGTATTAAGTATTTCGATAATTGACATACTAAATTAGAAGAAATTGCGACAAAGCAAAACTATGCATGTATCTGTTGCTAATAAGAGCAGCAAGGGCCGGGGGACCATTCCAAATGACCCCAATTGATAAATGATAGCCAGCCGCCTGCGAAGTTGAACAAAAAGAAAAAGAGTGTTGGGCATACGGTATTCATGCCATTGCTACTGAAAATATTCATAAAATAGTTAATAATTCAATAAAAATCAGTTTATAATCCCAAAAGCGATCTCCAATACAATTATAATTAACGGGATTATGATAATCAAGCTTATGCGCAGCATTTCTTGCATTCCGAAGGGCCATTGAGACATCTGATTGAGCTGACTTTGCAGCGTCATCATATCATTTACATAAGCAGCATTGCCTGCGCCAGGAGCGCCAAATGACTTGTCAAGGGCGACCTTCATCTGATTTGATAGCATCTCCATCTTTTCTTTTTTGATGGAGGTCATCATGCAATGAATTCTGTACTGGGGCAGGATGAAATAGGCAAAGAGAAGTGCAGCGAAACCGGAAAACCACAATATCAACTGCAATGATGTGAACAGTGGCGGGACGATCATATGGAAGATGCCCCAGATGATGTAAACGCTGGCCGCATAGATGGTGAATTTCGAGTAAAGAATTCCGATGGCATGGAAGTCCGAGAAGAGCGCATCGATCTTCAAAGGCTGTCTTCCGATCGTGTTAATGGTCAGGGCGGTCATGATCATTATATAAAATCCCGCACCCTCCAGGTAAACGGCAAAGTAGTATCCCAAATTAAACACGGTCTCAGAGATGCCGGAGTTGAAGGATAGCTCATGGTAATCAATCCCCGCAAGATGGACAAAAGTGAGAAATATGGCTGCAAAAGAGATCATCTTAACGTCGCTGAAGATTTCCGCTTCCCATTTTTCGCAGGCCGTGAAAATCGTTTCCCTGGGCAGTTCAACGATATTGATGACGACCTTCGCCAGCGAATGAAGCTTGCTATGGCCCCAATTAAAGGCAGAGCCTTCCACGGCAATTATAGCGGACAAGATCAGGAAGAAATCAATGTGCTCGATTGATCCTTCCAGTAATACCAAGCAGAGGGACGATATTGTCAGGAAGACCAGGGCTAGGAATAGCCACCCCCAGTAATAGGGAACCGGAATGAGCGAAATCAAACGCTCAATATGACTCCTCTTGAATTGCTCTGGAAACGACAGAAATTTTTCCCTCCGCAAATGATGCAAATCAGCGCCATAAAAGGCTCTTGCGATTGATTGCCTTCAGGCATGGTACTCTATGTCTTCAACCATCATTATTGATCATTGTAGATCATAGAAGCAATTATCTAACGAGGCTCCGCTATATATTTTTTTCTCAAACGACATTTTTTCGTGAAATGACAGCAGGGAAGACGCGAGCTGCAAGAGCCGCGACGAAACGGAAGGAAGATGCTGGCAAACGTTGACGGTATTATGCGGTTAAAGACTACCTGCCTGTCATTAGCCTCGGAAGATAATGATAATTGTCGGAGAAAAATGCTGCAACGCAATTTTTCCACGTACTGATGCCGCAATAAAGCCTGTGCTTTTATTTGCGAGGATATTATTTTTGAAAATAGAGTATTTTTACTGCACTATTATTTCAGATATATTATTAGTTCTGCGACACTATGCAGCTTGATTATGGTAACGGCAAGCCTTAATTACCAGCCGATTGGTATCGATCCACGGCAAATAATGCATTTGAAATGCCACAACTATTGTAATTAGCCGCTAACGATAGACGGTTGATCAAGCAGCAGAGAACGGATGGATTAAAAGATGACGATCAATGCATCGGTTGCACTGGAAAAGGTCAGAAGAGAAAAGCCCCTCGTGCATCATTTAACCAATTGGGTTACCATTTATGATTGTGCCAACATCGTCAAGGTATTCGGCGCGTCTCCCGTCATGGCCCATGCCAAAGAAGAGGCTGCCGAAATGGCCGGCATTGCCTCGGCTCTGGTCCTGAACATAGGAACGCTGACCGTTGAACTGGTGGAATCCATGCTTCTGGCGGCCAAGGCGGCGAACCGCAAAGGCATCCCGGTGGTCCTCGATGTCTGCGGTGCGGGAGCCACAAAGCTGCGCGATGACATGTGCTTCAAGATCCTTGACGAAGCCTTTGTGACCATCATCAAGGGCAATGCCTCCGAGATCGCGCGCATCGCAGGCGAGAGCGTTCAGACCAAGGGCGTTGACGCCGCATCGGTCGAGAAAAATTTGATGGATATTGCCCAAGGGCTCGCGAGGAAGAGGAGCTGCACAGTCGTCATCACCGGGGAAGAGGACATCGTGGCCGATGCCGAGCGGACGGTGCACGTTCGAAACGGCCATGCCATGATGGCCAATATCGTGGGAACAGGCTGCATGGCCGCCTCTGTGATTGGGACTTTTGCCGCTGTGGAGAAGGACCCGGTGGCCGCATCGGTGGCGGGCCTCGTCTGCTACGAAATCGCAGCGGAATTGGCCGCCAAGACCGCCAAGGGGCCGGGCACGTTCAAAGAGCTGATGTTCGATGCCGTCTTCAATCTGGACGCAGAAACGGTAAAACGGATGCAGAAGATCGAGGCTTGAATTGATCTGTAAATGGATATCGCCGAGGAGAGATCATTAACAAGAGCAAAGCACGCATAAGAATAATATATTAAAATAATTATATATTAAAACAATTTTATGAAAGGATACTATTTCATTACTGACTCCGGCCTGAGCCGCGCCGGAAACGCCTCCGATGTCAGGCAGGCCGTCGATTGCGGAGTAGAGGTTGTCCAGTACCGCAACAAGAATGCTGAAACCCGAGAGATGTTTGAAGAGGCCATCAGGCTGAGGGAGATCTGCGAAGATGCGCTCTTTTTGATCAACGACCGCATCGACATCGCGCTGGCAGCCGAGGCGGACGGGGTGCATCTGGGGCAGTCGGACATGCCCATTTCCGAGGCCCGCAGGCTGCTTGGTCCTGAAAAAGTAATCGGCTTGACTGTGCATAATATCGCTGAAGCCCTGGAGGCCGAGCGGCTGGGAGCGGACTACCTGGGAGTCTCGCCCATCTTCCAGACGGCGACGAAGAAGGATGCAGGAAAGCCGGCGGGCATCGCCCTGATCGAAGAGATCCGCCGCCGGGTTGAGATCCCGCTGGTGGCCATCGGCGGCATCAATCATGCCAACGCGGCGGATGTGATCCGAGCCGGAGCGGACGGTGTGTGCGCCATATCCTGCGTGGTGGCCAAAGAGAATGTGAGATTGGAGATCAGGAAGTTTCAGGATTTATTCGGAAAATTTTAGGCGCGAATAATTGATGCGGGCGCGCTGCCGTTTCATTTTTCCATTTTCGCTCTCACCCGCTCCGCCAGCCGCTCCAGCGATCCTTTGGTACACTGGCGGTTGTCGCAGGGCGAGAAATCTTTGGGGCTGCATCCGGCCAGGAGATCCATCATTCGGTCTGCCATCTCGTCGGCGTCCATCTCTTCCAGCTCTTCCAGGAAACGAGAGGCTTGAGAGTTGAACTCCCGGCATTTTTTGGGATCAGAGACTCCGCTTTCATGCAGATCGTAGAGCGCATTCAACTCTTTGGAGACCTTTTCCCATTGGAGACGATCCATAGTCGACTTTCCTTTCGGTGAGTGTTCCTTTCGGTGAGTATTCGTCTTTGAGGCATATCAAGACGGTGCTTCACCGTCATGATAGGATAATTTGCAGATATAGCAGAATATTCATCGATTTGTTTATAAATGAATAGATCAAATATATTAAGGGAAATGGCCAATGTCAATTTGGCCAGAGCTATTCATTGAGACTATTGGATGATCGGCCAAAAATTGCTCATTTGCATTTTTTTGGAACCGGATCTATTTTGAGAACATGTTGTCTGCAAATGCCGTTTTTTTTCCGATGAACAATTTTTTCAGCATGGGAAAATCAACTATTGCAGAAATGACCGTTATCATTAAATATGTTTTTGCTAAAAACATAAATAAGCCAATAGGGTAAATTGGCTAAAAAGGAGATAGGTGAGCTAAATGGTACAGAAAACTGATGCTATGCTTCAATACGAGAAATCCGCCGGAGAATTGATCAAAAATAGACCAAAGAGAGGCAAGGATGCCGTAATGCATCTGGAAGTCAGGAACTTTGTAGTGGCCGGCGCAGCGATATTTGTATTAATTACAGCAGCAGCTTCAATGATGGGATTTTAAAAAAAAGCTCAGTCAGGCGGAAAGCCGACTGATCTTTCATTTCTTCTCCTTTCAGCTCAAAGCATTTCCATTGAGCTTCAATACAGGCATTATTATTAATATATTATAATTTTACTAAGATTCTATTGTCGATATATTATTAGATTTCTATGTCCGGCCATATCCAAGTTCAACCTTTTTCATGAATATGGATCATGTCCTCTGATTATGACACTTGAGCCAATAGAAAAGGCGTCCGGCAAAACGGATCGGCATTGCTCGATTGCCGATGCAAAAGGGATCCGATGAAAGCTGCGAGATTTAGTAATAACGGAATTTGGGCGCTTTTGCAGTAAGAATTATATGGATCGCAACGAAAATTGCTCGCGCATGGGGCTTGAAGCATTTAGGTCATCACGAAATGGACGGTCATTCGAGATGGAGTTCCTGGACGAGAGTTCTTTGCAGGAGATGATCGAGCTGCAAGATCTGATCTTGGGCCATCTGCCCGATCCAGAAATATTCTTTCCCCATGACAAGGATTATTTTCATAGGATCTTTCAGCACGATCGCTCGGTTCTCGGTGTGAAAGCTGAGGATCGCCTGGCGGCCTACAGCATTATCCGCATTCCCGGCCACGAAGATGACAATTTAGGCAGGGATATCGACCTGGTGGAAGATGAGCTGGGTCGCGTCGCCCATCTCCAGGCAACGGTCGTCCATCCCGCTTTTCGGGGCAATGGCCTGCAGCGAAAGATGGCGGCCACTCACCTTAGCGTGATACGGGACCTTGGATTTCAGCATGTCTGCTGCACCGTATCCCCGAAAAATCCCGCAAGCCTCGCGAACATTATTGGCAATGGATTGGTAATCAAAGACCTCCGGCCAAAGTTCGGTGGCTGGTGGAGATACATAATGTACGCGAACCTCTCCTGGCCAAAGGATTTATGCCAAAGGCTGGAAAAAAGCGAAAAAGCGATAATGGGCACGGATCTACCCGGCCAGCGGGCCCTCCTCAAAGACGGGTTTGTGGGTTTTAAGACGGAAATGCAGCCGAACGGCTTTGCTGTATTCTACGCAAAAATCGCGATTGATTGAGCGGAAAGCATTTTAGCCTTTGCAGTTGGAAAAGCTTTATCTCTATTCTGTGATAAATAATTCTACAAGTGGTGTGGAAAAAATGACAGAGACACTATATGAGCGAATGGGCGGCTATAATGCAATTTCGGCAGCGGTTGACGACCTGATGGCGCGCATGGAAAAAGACGGTCATCTGGCCAAGTATTTTGTCGGACACGGCAATGATTCTAAATTAAGACTTCGCCAGTTGCAGGTGGAAATGATCTGCAAGGCCACAGGAGGACCATGCACATATCTTGGTCGAGACATGAAAACAGTTCACAAGGGAATGGGCATAAATGGAGTCGACTGGCAGGCTATGATCACGCATCTCATTGGAGTTCTGGACTCATTCAAAGTCCAGGATTCTGAACAAAAAGAGGTGCTGAAACTGCTCAACTCGGTAAAAAAAGACATCGTAGAAATGCCGTAGGCGGCTTAACTGCGGCTATCTTAATCTTTTTTTAGTCAAGGATTTGCTGTCCGGCAGATCGGATTCATCGGCATATTCTGCAACAATCGTGCAACAATCCATTCCACCCGGATATTCAATCTCGGTAATAGTATAAATCATAGATCATAGAATAATTGGAGGTGTGAGCTGCCGCCTGCAAATTCCTGGAAAAAATTAAATAGTAACGACAACGATAATTATTGGATTAAGTAACCAGCAGGGATGATTCGCAATTTAGCATCAAAATATCGGATGATGCCGATATTGCGCAGGATTGTTTGATTATCGGAAAAATGTCCAGTATAAAATATGAAAGAATTGCAGGTGGGTTTAATGGCAGGAGAAGTTCAAGCAAGGGTAGGAATGCCCCCTGGGGCGCTTGTGTATCAGGGAATTGTGATAAGGCTGATTTCGCTTATCATCGACAGCATAATCATTGGAATCATCATCGGCATACTGGGAAGCATCATCGGTGTCGGCATGATGGAACACGGGGTCATGCCCTGGTGGATTGGCTTGCTCTATTTCATAATCTACATCGGATATTACTCATATCTGGAGGGATCGAAGGGACAGACCATCGGCAAGATGATCATGAAGATCAAGGTTGTCAGAGAAGATGGAAAACCGATAGATATGAACCAGGCACTTACCAGAAATATTTTGAGGATTATCGATGGACTGTTCGCTTATCTGATCGGTGCGATCCTCATCTGGCGCTCCGATAAGAAGCAAAGACTCGGAGACAGCATCGCCAAGACGGTCGTGGTAAAAGCTTAATGAGGTGCATTAAATTTAAAATATAAATTTTTTAAATTTAGACATAATAATTTTGTCAGACGGCTCAATTGATTATTGAATAAATGCAATGATATCATAATGCCTGGAATTTTTGGCGTCCTGTTTCTGAGTTCATGGTCCTCATTCATGCATTTTCGGCCTGCGACCGTAGAATCGCAATATCTATTTATAGTTGCATTTAAATAGTGTGTTTAAATTGCAATAAATTGAACCAGGGGTATGTTTAATGAAAACAATATTTGTGATAATCGCCATGCTGTTGCTCGTCGTTTTTGCCTCGGCGAAGACTGAAGATGTATCAGTAGGACCATACAAGGTTTCCTTTGACCTGAACACGACGATGAACTATACCGTCACGCCGGACTATGTGGCAAATCCAGATAATTCTTCCACCGGAACCGTCAGGATTCAGTCTGAGAACACTACTTTGGCACTCATAGGATTAACGAATTTCAACGCCTGGCAGTACGCCGGATTTACGCGCTCCGACTTCCTTTATATGGATCTGGCCCTTAGAACCGATAGCAATGTCGTTAGTGGAAATGCTACTCAGGGAGTCGTTGATGGAAAGACCGCTCTGATAGTCACCCAGACCCGCAAACAGCCTGACGACAACAGCACCGCCGATTCCATGATTGCGATATACTGGCCCGATAGCCAGGAGATTGAAGGATACGGCATTCCAGCAGCAAAGACCAAGGTTGAAATCGTCTCCAATATGCCGGGCGTCCTGAGCAAAAGCCTGCTCGAATCAATCCACATCGCGCAATAGTGGGAACGATCTGCAAGCGTTGATTATTTTAATTTTTTTTTAATTTGTTTTCATCATGAATCTCGCTGCTAACCGGATCATCTGGACCTGCCGCAGACCTTCGCATTCAGCCGCAATTTCGCGAAAAGCTCGAGTGTCATGCTTTTGCTCGCCCATATTCTGCTGCTATGCCATAGTATCGCGCGAAAAGATGAAAGACTCTGCCGGACTGGTGGCACTTAATACAAAAAAGTTTCTGCGGAATTTACATCAGTATTCTTGTTTATCAATGCTTGCTCAGCCTGATGATTTCGAGGCGATTTACAGGGAAAATCAAGCAAAAATTTTTCACTCAGTTTTCGGCTTTTCAGATTCCACGAACTCGACCAGGATAATCGCCGGGCGATACGCTGTCATCGCGCATTAATATAACGGCAACTCCTAAAAATGCTTTGAATTTGGTAATAATAAAAACATATTATATTCATGTTTGATGCTTATGAGATTATCAATAATATGCCTATTTAATTAATTAATAATCGACCGGAGTATTTTTGGCAAGATTCACTGCATTTTGCCATCAACCTTATGCGGGAAAATGGGACAATCCGACGGTTCGGCAAAAGGCTTTTATGGTCACTACGAAACCGCATTTAGTGCTTAAAGGTGAGGAAGAATATGTCCGGCTGCGAGCATAAGATCTCTGGTAGCAAAGAGAAGGTATGGCTTCCTTATTATTACGAAGGTCGAGATCGAGGACTAAAACCTCATCCTTATTGCACTGAATGCGGTCTTATCAAAAATCTCTCTTCTGAGAGGCCGAGGGGCTTGGGTTTTTTTATGAATGTTATCGCAGAACTCGGCAAGCGGCACAAGATTGCGCAGGTTCAAATAAGGCTGATTGCTCTGGAGATGGAGAGACTATCCCTTGAGGATAAATTCGGCATGGACAGGATGCAACAGGAGAAGCTGTTCATCGAGATCACCACTCGCATCCTAAATGTGCCGGAAAGAGCGGTCACCGAGCTGCTTTAGAGACTGTTCTTTTAGCATTCGAGAATCTAAGTCACTATATTGAGAATATCATTATACACAAGAATCGTACTTAAAAGAATTTCTTATTTCACTTTCCGAAATGTTTTTAACTATTGAGAGCGCACACAAAATTCGTGAAGCCTGGGTTTATCTCCATCTGAATTGATGGCGATGATAAGAGGATGCCGAAAGGCTCAGGCTCTTTGCATATTTATTAGAGATGGTTGCATTTTTATAAAACTAATTGATTATGGGAAGATGCAAATAGCGAATCATATAATCGAAGAAGAGATGTATCTGAGAATCATCATTGCATTCTGCGGCATCATTCGCAGCAGTTTGCGGCAATTTTAAGCAAAAAATGCTCACACGCCTGGGCACACAATTCACAAAAGAAAGCTAAACAGATTGGCGCATAAAAGACAGGCTGGCAACCTAAATACATACAAGAAAATTCAAGTTTCCTGCCGTCACCACTTTACAATACAACCTAATCATTTTTCCTAAGTTCATGTTCATTCAAGGTTTGATCGACACATTATAGCAGCTACAGTCAAAGACCGAGCCTGCATCAGCTCCAAATCCTTCTCTACTGCTGTTGGTCATCGATTCCCAGCCTTCAGAGCAGCAGGGCAGCCAATCGTCTTCTAACTTGTGGATCTCATCAAGCGATTTCATTTCGATCAAGCGGGCTAGGTTGTATGTGCCGTAATATCTCTCCCTGCCTTCATTGGTGGACGGATAGCCCATGCGCTTCACGTCATACTCCCACCCTGCCTGCCTAAAGCTCAGGTCCGCAATGCCGGTGGTACGAATCCGATCCAATTGACCCAGGTACTTTGTTGGCTTGAACTCGGCCAAGAGTATGGAATCGTCCGTAGCCTGCACAGTGGCATTCATGCTTTGCAGCCACATCACCGTCTTGCTCTCGCGGGTTAGCTCGGGGTTGTAGAGCAGCTTTGAACTGATGAAATCCAGGTTATTTCCACTGAAATCCCGGTCGTTTATCTGCCGCCCGGAATAATTCAGCGTCTTTGCGGCCACGATTCGCACCGACCAGATCTCGGGATACGTGAATGTGTAAACATCGCTTCCGGCAGGCTTGAAGAAATCAATATCGATAGAGCTATAATCGATGCGCGCTGTCAAGTTTATCTGCTCTGCCGACTCGTACTTTCCTTCCTTCGCGCTTCTGCGTTCCTTGAGAGCGACATCATTGAACTTGAGATCCTCAAACGTGGAAAGGTAAGGGCTGAGAATCCGTCCCCGCGGCCCGGTCACGGGCGAGACGGTTCCCGTTACAGTCTGAGTGTTATAGAAGCTAACATTGGAGGACTGCCGGTAGATGTACCAAGTGCTGGAATTAGTGCCCACGCTGCTCGACCAGTAGTTTGCCTGGACTTCGGATACCATGATCGCAATGATAATGGATAGTATGACAATGGATAAGGCGGATCTCAATTCAACTCACTTAGCCCGGTGTGCTCCCCAAGTATGACGCGTCGATATCATTGGTTCCACTGACCCGTTTGACGGTCCGCTTAAATAGACCCAGCAAATGGAATCGGTCGTTTTAGTCACTGGTTGCCAAATGAAATAGATTTTGGTGGACCGCAGGATATTTTTATTGAAGTAGCCTTCTTTTTATTCTCAGCGCCAACCAGCCCGTCGCGCACAGTCCAGCCGTCGCGAATGCGGCCTCAAATCCGGGGGCCTCCTTCGCAGCGTCCTCGATCAGCACAGGCTCAGACTGCATCCGGTAGTCTGCAAAAGTCCCGTTGAACCCTTGCTCCTTTGCCGTCGCGAACGCTCGCTCGGACTTCTCCTTCTGTCCTGCCGCTTTCAGGGCAAGGCCGCCGTTAAGCCAGACCACCGTGCTGTTCTGGTTGATGGTGGCGGCATTGGTAAAGCAGCCGAGGGCACCGTCATAGTTTCCCATTTTGGCCAGGGCCACGCCCTTGTTGTTCCAGGCCGCAACAAGGTACAGATCGGAGCCCAGCGATCGGTTGAAGCAGTCCAGAGCCTCTGCATCGCGGCCCATGTCCGTCAGGATCACGCCCTTGAGGTTCCAGGCCGCAGCGCCTTTGGGCGCGATCACGAGGGACTTGTTGAGGCAAGCGAGGGCGTCAGTGCGGTTATCCATCCTGCGCAGGAGGTCGGCTTTGTTGCCCCAGACGATGGCGTTTTCGGGCTCCATCGCGAGGCCGTGGTCGTAGCAGTTGAGAGCTTCGCGATATCTGCCGAGATAGGTGAGGGCGACGGCTTTGTTGTTCCAGGGAGCGAGGTAGAAGGGATCGAATTTGATGGAACGATCATAATTTTCAATGGAATGATTTGAGTATCCATGCGTTACATAATAATTTCCCCAACAAGTATATATAGTAGCATTTTTTGTGTCTTTGTTTATATCTAATGATTCGCTAGGAGATCGATTTTGAGATTGAATTTCAGTTCTATTAGACGTGTTAGTTTTCGCATTATCTGAAGCTGATCCGCTATTGGCAATTACCTGAGCTAATATAATTGAAATCAACAGGATAGCAACGATAATTGAAATTAGACGTCTCATGACATCAAACCTGCTGCTTCGAGAGGATATATATTATGCGCATCACAATTAGGTTTATTTCAAACTATATCAAAATCCTTGCCCGTATGCCTGTATATCAAGTCAGATTTGCACCCATCCTGCATAGAAAGGTCTATAACGCAGACGGTGTCTACATCTGCTGAGACGAAGATTTTCAGAGGTATGAGCAAAATGGTCTCCGGCAGTTCGATCTTGGTTGCTTCTAAAGAGCAAGTATCCTGTGATTTCAACGGTGAATCGGTTATCCTTAACTTAAAGAATGATTCATATTACGGACTGAACGAAGTAGGGACTTTTGTCTGGGACATGATAAAGGAGCCAAAGACCGTTAGCCAGATTAAGGATGGGATATTGGCAAAATACGAGGTCGATCCAAACGAATGCGAACGCGATCTTCTGGAGCTGGTAAATGACCTTCTTGCTAATGAACTTGTTCAGGTCAGCGAAGAGGCTAATAATCAGGTTTCTCGGCCTTTCTTTGCCGGAGAAAGGTCTTCTGATCAAAGCACTTATCCTGCTTTATGCGGTTCGAGTCGGACTGTGGACCTTGCCGTTCCGCGCTATGAATAGAATGACATCCGGATTCAGGATGCAACATAACCATGAGCTTTTCGCGGAAAACTGGATAATCTGGGCAGTAAAAGCATCCAGTCGATTTGTCCCCTGCGCGACCTGCCTGACACAGGCAATGGCGGCCCGAATGCTGCTTTCGATTTATGGCCACAAGGCGGACCTTCGCATCGGAGTATTGCGCGAAGATGATGACCTGAAGGCCCACGCCTGGCTGGAAAAGGATGGGCGGGTTCTAATCGGCGGCCCCGTCTGTAATTATCAAGCATTGAAAATGGAAGGCTTATGAGTGCAATCGCGGGCGTTTATCTTTTTAATGGCGATTCTGTCGACGAGAAAGACCTCAAGCGGATGAACGATAGCATGCCGCACAGAGGGCCGGATGGATCTGGCCTCTGGCATGACGGGTCGGTGGGGCTGGCTCACCAGATGCTGTGGACAACGCCGGAATCATTGCATGAGAAGCTACCTTTTGAAGCGGATAAGCTTGTTATTACTTCCGACTCAAGGATTGATAATCGTGAGGAGCTACTTCCGGAGTTGGGGCTATCAGAAGAGGTCAGCGACAGCGAGGTGATCCTTAAGGCTTACGGGCGATGGGGCAGGAAATGCGTGGATAGGCTGCTGGGTGACTTTGCTTTCGTGATATGGGATAAGTCAAAGGAGGAGTTGTTCTGCGCAAGGGATCACATGGGTGTGAAGCCTTTTTATTACTGTTACCAGGCGGATAAAAGCTTTACATTTGCCACAGAAATTAAAGCGCTGTTTGCATGGGGTGTGCCAAGAGAGATTAATGAGGCAAAAATAGGAGATCGTTTTGAGAGGATCACTAATGATCAAGAAATAACATCATATCGGATGATATTGCGCTTGCCACCTGCGAATTTCTTGATAATAGCTATCGACGGTTTATGTAAGAAAAGATATTGGGATCTTGATCCCGAGCACGAGATTCGATTTGGATCTGACGAGGCATATTCGATAGCTTTCCGAGAGATTTTTACAAAAGCGGTCACATGTCGCCTGAGATCCGTTTTTCCTGTAGGATCTATGCTTAGCGGTGGGCTGGACTCATCGTCCATTGTCTGCGTATCACGAAAACTTCTTCCAAGGAAACATCCATTAAAGACATTCTCTATTATATTTGATACGATAAAAGAATGCGATGAACGTCAATATATAGATTCTGTTTTGGATAAAGGCGACTTGGAGGCTCATTATATCTTGGGAGATGAGATTGGTCCATTAACTGAAATTGAAAAAATGCTCTGGCATGAGGATCAGCCATCGATCTCACCGAATCTATTCCTTCATTGGGCGGTAATGAAAGAATGCAACCATTCATGCGTCCGTATCCTCCTTGATGGGACCGGAGGCGACGAGGCAATTTCTTATGGAGATTCCTTTATCACTGAGCTGGCAAGGAAAAGACGATTGGTTACAATGATTAGAGAGATAAAAGGCCTATCTCGAAATAAGCATCGGCCGTATCATTCTATCCTAATGGAATACGCTATCAGCCCATTCATTCCAGAATCATTCAAGCGCTTATATAGTGTCCTTCGTCGCCGAGAAAATCCATTCCAGTCTGATTTCATAGTTAACATTGAATTCGCCAAACGTATTGGCTTGGAGGACCGAAAAATCGCATTCCAAAATGCGGAGCTCAGGCCTACAAGAACGCAAAAGGAGGATCATTGGCTGGGTCTCAAAACCGGACTACACCAGTTAACCCTTGAGGAAGCCAATATGGCATCTTCGGCTTTTTCATTAGAATTAAGATTTCCTTTTTATGATAAACGTTTGATAGAATTTTGTCTAGCACTTCCAGCCGAACAGAAGATTCGTCATGGATGGACGAGGTGGATATTGCGAAACTCGCTGAAAGAGATTATCCCTAAAGAAATTTTCTACCGACATAAAAAAACAAGCTTTTTGGAAAACTTTGAATACGGTTTATTGACATTTCATAAGGCAGACTTGGATAAAATACTATTTTCTGAAAAGAACGTGATATATAATTATATTAGTTTTTTTGTTGTGCATAATTTATATATGGAATTCATATTGTCGAAGGAGGATTTGACATTGGATAATATCCGCATATTATGGAATGCTATAATAATTCAATTATGGCTTAAGAATGAGTCAACTCAAAATTCAACATCTGCCCCCAGGTCATGAGAAAATCAGCCAATTGTATGGGTCCTAAGAAGCACGTGTCAAATCCAATCATGACTTGCTGAGATCCTTTTCGATTCCGCGCTTCAGCATCCAAAGAACCTCTCTGCGGCACCTTGTTTTCGGCTTGTGACCTCATCAAATCTCGTTGTTTACCTAGAGAAGATCTTTTTTGATTTCGTTTTCGATAAATCAAGGTCTGATTCCATCGCTATTCCAACATAATGATGGAATGAGGTAGTATAAAATTTTGGCTCTTCTCTATTTCGGGTGGCTAACTTGAAGTTATCTCGAAACGGGATCGAATGAATGAATCAAGAAATCTGCAAGCCGGACCGCTATTCGATTCGGTCCGGACGACTTGATAGCCCCAGGTTGGATTTTTTTGCCTCAATCACACCCACTCGAACAGCGAGGAACCTAATTTCGGGACTATTCAACTTCAACATCAAACCAAAAGATTTAAATTGACGCGTTGAGGGAGAATAATGCATGAATAGCAATGCATCTAGCTTAAACCGGAAAATGTGTTATGAAGCGCCCCAACTAACATTCTATGGTAAAGTTGAATCAATTACAAATACATGCGTAGGCGGCAAAGGGGGGAATAAAATGGATACTTTTGATAATAATGCCTGCATAAGCTAAGGAAACAAATCCCGTAACAAATTGTCGCGAATATGCCAATGTTAAGGGCATGAACTCTAGAGTTATTAGAGTTATATGCAGCATGAGATGCAAAAAAACTTGAAAGCAAGGCTGAATAGATTTGTATGTAATGTATAGAAATAGCCATTTGAGTCTCACTTGATTAAATAGTTCTGGCAAAAGATTATATGGAAAATAACGCATATACATACGTTTCATATGGTTTGGGCATCCGTTCCGAGCTTTGCTTGCCAGAGTTGCCCATTGAGAGCAAAAGCCCGGATGTCGAGATAAAGCGCGAAAGGCCGAATGTCCCAGTGCAGTCCTCTGAAATGGAAAATGAATGCTTCTGGGCAAATGATAACGAAGTTTATCGTTTTTATAAAAATGTTGGTTCTTTTTTAATCCGTCATGGGCGCGAAATCCTAATTAAATCTGTTCCTGGTGTAGATGAAAGGATTCTTCGCGGATTCTTACTCGGGAATATCTTTGGTTTCCTACTTCACCAACGAGGTATGCTTGTATTGCATGGAAGCGCCATAGCCATGGACGAGAAAGCAATAGTCTTTCTGGGCCCATCTGGTTCGGGAAAGTCTACCGCTGCGGCTTCTCTAACCAGCAGAGGATGCTCATTGGTGGCTGACGATCTAGTAGCTATCAATTCAAATGGCGATGTGCCTTTGGTTTACCCAGCTTTCCCCCAGCTTAAACTCTGCCAGGACGCCGCAAACTCTTTAGGGCATGATCCAAAAAGCTTATTATATATTAGTCCAATTGATAAAAGTAAGCGTGCAATCCGTATTACTTCGGGTTTCTCAGCAGATCCTTTGCCATTAGGACAAATATATCTGCTGGAATATGGAAATTCTATAAAAAAAGTCAAATTAAATCAAAAAGAGGCCATGATAGAGTTAGTGCGAAATAGCAAGGCCATTGAACTCCTCAATGTGGGTGCGAATCTCATCCCTCATTTTTCACAATGCTCGAAAGTCGCTAAGATAATTCCAGTATGCCAATTGGCGAGGCCCAGCAATTTAGATTCTTTATCTGATTTTGCAATGTTTGTGGAAAATGATATATAAGATTTTTGTAAATCAGTCAAACAGCGCACACTGCTGCAAGCTACGGGGTATTCAATTTAAAATAAACGGGGCATGAATAAAATAAATTAAAAAATTAGGGGTAAAAATTCAGCGCTCTTGCCCCTATCGAGATTAATATTTTATGTATCTGGATAATTCCATCGAATAGTATTACCATTGCCGCTATATGTACCGTCGATTCCTCCATTGTGGTTGCCTGCTATATTATATATAATGGTACTTTTTTTCAAAATGGCTGCACCTGCATTATATATCGCACCACCATCATCGCCAGCGTAATTGGAGGAGAATAGGGCGTTTTTCATATTGAGTGTTGCACTATTCGTATTGTACACACCACCACCATCACCAGTTGCAGCATTGAAGATTATGCTGCTCCCGCTGCCGCACATAGCACTATTAGTATCGAAATTGGCTTCTCCAAGGTTAGCCAATCCTCCGCCATTTGTAGCAGAATTGAATTTGATAATGCTACTGCTGACATCTAGTTCCGCCCCATCATTATTAAAAATTCCACCGCCATCATTCTCTGCTTGATTTGATGCCACAATAGAATTGTCCAGATGAACATAGTTGCAATTATATATACCGCCACCATTGCCATATCCATTACCATTGTCGTCACTATCCATGGCAGTGTTGGAATATATGGAGCTACATTTTATTGTAGAAAGACCGTTATTCAATATGCCTCCACCATTAATCGCACTATTGCATTTGATAACGCTATTAGTAACATGTAATTCACCACCCCTCGCACTCCAATCTCCTTGTTCTGGGGGATACCACCCACCTCCGACACTAAATCCTCCGCCGTATTGTGCCTTATTCGAGGATATAATGCTATTCGTTATATCAGCATATCCTCTGATGAATAGTCCGGCTCCATAGATTGCTTCATTATCGCTTATATCGCTATCATCTACATGCAAGTCAGAATAGCTTGCAATTCCGCCACCCAACCCGGCGGTATTCCCAGTCACACATGTAGACAACAATTTAGCAGATCCTGTTGTGTAAATGCCGCCACCCCTCAAGTTGGCCTCATTGTTTGTCAATGAAGAACTGCTTACGGTAAGCGCGCCCGCGCTATAGATGGCTCCACCATTATTGGCTGCAATGTTCTTAGTAATGACAGCATCACTCACAGTCAGCGTGCCCTTGTTATTGATTCCTCCTCCATTCTCCGCCAATCCGTTCGTGATCACCATGTCAGAAAGCTTAACCGTCGCTCCTTCAGCAATCGTGAATACCGAGCCGGACGCCTGACCGTTTATGGTAGTAACCTTGCACGCCGACCCCGATCCGCAGTCACCGTGGTTGCCGCCATGGCAATCCCCGGAATCATGATCTCCGCAGCCGTTGTGGTTGCCACCATGATCGCCGCAATCGTTTCCGCTGCCGCCGTGACCGCCGCTGTTGCAGCCGCCGGAGTTGTGGTCACCCCAATCGCCGGAATCATCTCCGCATTTGGTGCCATATCCTGATGATGAGCAGGACCCCCAATCTGACCAACTTCGATCGTAGCCGCCGAAGTAGCTCTCACCGCATTCTTTAGAGTTGTCCTTCTCATAGTTGTAATAGTCACGATCTCCGCAGCCTTTGCTATCTTTATTTCCGCACGATGAGCCGGAATTCCAGTTGGACCAGCCCTTATCGTAATCGCCGAAATAGCTATTTCCACATCCGCCGGATTTGCCTTTATCGTAGTCGCAAGAGGAGTGCGAACTTCCGCATCCGCTGCCGCATGGCGTATAATCACATGAACCGCATGAACCACATGAACCACATGAACCGCAAGGCGAGCATGATCCGCAAGCGCCGTCGCAATTGCCCGCTTCGCCGCAGGTTCCTGCGCCGCTAATGGTCAGGTCCTTAGCGATCTTGACGTTCTCATAGTAGGTACCCGAGCCGATACCGATGGTGTCTTTGCTCTTGGCGAGGTCTACCATGTTCTGAATAATGGGAGTATTGAGACTGGATTTAGCTAAGTTTTTTGTGTCATCTGCGTCTCCGATTGTCCCCAAGATATTGGTCGCATACAGAGTTACCTGCTGCTTGCCAAGCGCCGGAGTATATCTCGTATTAATTACCATTGCCGCTTCATCATCATCGCTGCTGGCAGACTTAATATTCTGCTTTGCGTAGGAGGTCGAAGTAACGGCCGATGTGCCTGAATCGACTGCAAACGATCCCTTCGCATAAGTCTTGCCGGAGAATGTATCTGCGAGCGTGCTTACACGATATAGATTGTCGCCATCTGACGCTTCACTGATGACTTCAATTCCATTACCGAAGTCTTGACCGCATCGGGCTTTGGAAACAGCTCCGTCTATGTCCTGGAAAGCATAAGCAATATCCTTATTTGCGTAGCTGAAGCCTTTATATGAAGCTAGGGAACCATAATCCATTGACAAGCTCACTTCAGCCGTCCGCTCATCGTTGGTCCTGGATTTGCCATCGCTTGTGCTGGCCGATGCATAGCAGTAAACATCCTTCGCACTTCTGAACGAAATATCTTGCATTGCCGCAGCATAAACCTGGTTCTTGGCGATCCAATCCGAGTAACTCAGACCATAGACATCTTTTGCCTCTGCATGAACAGTTGCTTTAGCCAAGCCATCGCTTGATGTTGATGTGTGAGTATTCTTAAAGTTCCTTAGATATGTTCCTCTGATACCAGGATCGATGCTTGCACCGGCTACATCTAATGTGCCGGATATTTCAGACCCAATATCTGCATCCACTACCATCAAATTTGATCCTGTTGAACCGCCTGATCCGGCGCTGACCGAAAAACTGATGCCTTCGACTCCTGAGATAGCTAAAAATAAAGCTAACACAAGCGTAGGCATCAATAGCTGTAACCGCATGTTTGCTTCCTCCTTAATCGCTTATACACTAAGATGAAAAATTGAATGATATAAATGATGGGGTCTGTTCGGTAAGAAATGGCATGTATATATTAGCAAACGTTTAAAATCAAATTTTAATGCTAATAGACTATTTAAATAAGAATAATTAATCATTAAACGTCCGTTAGTATTTCTTGTTATAATTTTCAAATAATTGAAACGTGCCAAATGGAGAAAACATCTAATAACATCAACTAATAATTAAAAATTAAAATAAACAAATTTTTAATGAAATATAACGTATTTCTGCTTCTAATTTAAAATATAGTTTAATAAAAGTTTGTATGTTTATAAGCTGTTACATGTTTTATCATTCATTTGGATTGCATCCAACACAAAGGATTTCGCGACGTTTTCATGAAATCAAAAAGCATTTATCCGGTTCCTGTTGAAATCAATCTCCGGCAGATCACCAATAATGCAAAAAATACCAATGATCCGATCGCACCGGCTCATTGCTATCAGGAAGCTTAAAATGCCAAACTGCATGAAAGACCGCAAATGAAGCACCAAGTCGAGCAATACAAAACCGTCTCATGGCTGAAGCTGCTATCAACTCTGCAGATCATCCGTGCCGTGCGCCTGGTCTGGGATAGCTCAGCATCCTGGACCATCGCCGAGACAGTTCTCTTGGTCATCCAGGGACTGCTGCCGCTCGCCTCGCTCTACCTAATGAAACTGATAGTAGACGGTATTGTCGCAGGGCCGAGCCGCGCGGAATTCAATGGGATTGCAGCCCTCATTGCGCTCGCGGCACTGGCAGCCCTCCTGACCGCAGTCTCTCGCTCTGCATCAAGCCTGGTGAATGAAGCACAGGCAGCACTGGTTTCAGATCACGTCCAAGACCTTCTTCATGCCAAATCAATCGAAGTGGACCTGGAATACTATGAGAACTCCAAGTACTACAATGCCCTCCACCGAGCCCAGGAAGAAGCACCCTACAGGCCCACCAGAATTGTGAACGGCCTGGCGCAATTAGGCCAGAGCGCGATATCGCTGGCAGCAGTCGCGGCTTTGCTGGTATCCCTGAACGGGATAATGGCTTTCATCTTGCTGGCGGGAGCGCTTCCGGCAGTCATTGTCCGCATAAAATACTCCAAAATCCTCTACCAGTGGCAGCGAAAGGCAACGGAGAGGATGAGGCGGGCCTGGTATTATCACTGGCTTCTCATAAACGACAATTGCGCCAAAGAGATCCGGCTCTTCGATCTCGGCAAATTGTTCAAAGAAAGGTATCGCGATCTAAGATACCAGCTCAGAGTCGAGAAGCTTAATATCAATACCAAAAAATCAATCGCAGACATCGCCGCTCAGTCCCTGGCGGTTCTCGCCCTCTTCGGCTCGATTGCGTTCATTGCCTATCAGTCGTTCTTAGGAGCAATAACCGTCGGCGCATTGGTCATGTACATTGGAGCCATCCAGCAGGGCCAAGGCTTCCTGCAAAGCCTGCTGAGCAGCCTGGCCGGCCTCTACGAAGATAACCTCTTTTTGACCAATTTCTACGAATTCATGTCCCTTGAGCCGAGGGTGCGAGAGCCGACTGATCCCAAGCCGCTGCCAAGGCCGATTTTGCGGGGTACCAACCTCGAAAATGTGAGCTTCTGTTACCCCGGATCGAACATTCCTGTCCTGAAGGATGTTTCGCTGAACATAGCTCCAGGCCAGACCATCGCCCTGGTCGGAGAGAACGGCTCGGGAAAGACTACACTAATCAAGCTCTTATGCAGACTCTACGATCCGACCGGGGGGCGCATCACACTCGACGGCATCGATCTTAGAGATTTTCGCATATCCGATCTGCGCCGCGGGATCAGCGTCGTCTTCCAGGATTACGTGCACTACAGCATGACGGTGAAAGAAAACATATGGCTGGGAAAAGCCGCCATGTCGCCGGACCTGGAAAGCATCACGGAGGCAGCCCGGCAATCCGGGGCACACGGATTCATTCAGGAGTTGGAAGGCGGCTACGAGGCGAGGCTCGGCCAGTGGTTTGAAGGCGGCGTCGAGCTGAGCGTGGGCCAGTGGCAGAAAATAGCACTGGCCAGGGCATTTTTCCGCGATGCTCAATTGATTATCCTGGATGAGCCGACAAGCTCTCTGGATGCAAGAGCGGAGAGCGAAGTATTCGGGAAATTCAAGCAACTGGCAGAAGGCAGGACGGCAATCATCATCAGCCACCGTCTCTCCGCAGTGCGCATGGCAGACTGCATATATTTCCTGAAGGATGGAAAGATCGTCGAGAACGGAAGTCACGACAAACTGATTAAGCTCGGCGGGAATTATGCAGAGCTATATCAGATCCAGGCGGGGCATTACCGATGATGGAAGATAGAAGGACGATGCTGCAAGGGAAATCCGGAACCGACTATTTTCCCTGGTACCACCGGATCGTCACCGCCAATCCGTCCTCAATGCTGTAATTCGGTGAATAACCGCTGCTTCTTGCTCTACTGATATCCGCCAGAGAATGTCTAATGTCGGCGGCCCTCGGCGCTTCGTATCTCGGCCTGATATCCCGGCCCAGGATCTTGCCGATCATCTCTACCAAGGGGTTGACGCGAGATAAAATACCTAATATTTTGGCCAACGTTGACAGAAAATAGCTATCAATAAACGTTGTAATTTTATAAAGGCCTCTGAAAATGTGTAACTTATCTCCCGTCAACGGCCAAGTCATTCAGGCTGGTGCTCTTTGCATTGGCGATGTTGTATATGCCCGGCTTAAATCTGCGGCTTGCCAGGATATTTGCCGCGACGACATCGGCCACGTACACGAAGTCGCGGGTTTGCTCACCGTCGCCGTAGATCACCGGCACCTCGCCTTGGAGCAGGGCGGTTATGAACCTGGAGATGACTCCGGAATATTCCGATGACGGATCTTGCTTGGGACCAAAGACATTGAAATACCTCAGCGCAACAGTCTCCAGGCCGTAAACCTCCTGAAAGACGCGGGCGTAATGCTCTCCGGCCAGCTTGGAGACTGCATAAGGCGACATCGGCTCAGGCATCATATCCTCTCGCTTGGGAAGGTCAGGGGAGCTGCCGTAAACTGCTGCAGACGAGGCCATTACTATCCGCCGAACACCGGCGTCCCTGGCAGCAGTCAAGACATTCAAGGTTCCATCGATGCCGACGTCATTTGTGCGCAGCGGATCTTCGACGCTCTTCTTGACGGAAGCGATCGCTGCCTGGTGAAAGACGCAATCCGCGTCTTCGAAGGCGGTCTTCAAAAATGGGAGGTCCGTGATGCTTCCGCGAAGGAGCTTGGCATCGATGCCTGCGAGGTTCTCCGCCTTTCCGTAAGAGAGGTCGTCGACTACTACTATCAGGTTTTCTCCCGGATTCTCTTCAGATAAAGCCTGAGCCAGGTTGGAGCCTATGAAGCCTGCGCCGCCGGTTATGACGAACTTGTGGGACATGTTCATTTCCTTTTGGGACAAATCGTTATTAGGGATTATATTTGGCATTTATCTGTTTGCGTACAAGCAATGGGATTCATTTAGCGAATACTTATCAAAAATTTTGAAAGCTGGATCTAGCCTTTGTAGCCCAGCTTTCTGGCCGAAATCAATGCTGAGTGTGCTTCAGAAGAACGATCAAGAGCTGCTAACGAATCGCTCTTTCCTTTCCAGGCGTCGGCATAATCAGGCTTTATTTCGATTGCTTTGCTGAACGCCTCCAATGATTCATTGTATCTGTTTTGACCATAAAGCGCCCAGCCTTTGGAAACCCATAGGCTCGAATCTGAGGGTTTCAATTCAATTGCTTTATCGTACGCCTTCAAAGACTCGTTTTGTCTATGCAAGCTGGATAGAACACTTGCTCGAGCCGTCCAGTAACTCGGTTCGGTGGGCTTAAGCTCGATCGCCTTGTCAAATGCTTCAAGTGTCTCATTGTACTTGCCCTGACTGTTCAGGGCCCAGCCCTTGGAGATCCAGTTGTTCGGATCGGTCGGCTTCAGTTCGATCGCTTTGTCATAGGCTTGCAGTGATTCATTTTGGCGACCAAGGCTGCCCAAGGCACTACCGCGAGCGGTCCAATAACTCGGTTCGGTGGGTTTCAATTCTATAGCTTTATCAAACGCTTCAAGAGTCTCTTTGTACTTGCCCTGGCCGTTCAGGGCCCAGCCCTTGGAGATCCAATTATTCGGATCGGTCGGCTTCAGTTCGATCGCTTTTTCGTAAGCTTGCAGTGATTCATTCTGGCGGCCCATACTGCCCAAGGCACTACCGCGAGCGGTCCAATAACTCGGTTCGGTGGGTTTCAATTCTATAGCTTTATCAAATGCTTCAAGAGTCTCGTTGTACTTGCCCTGGCCGTTCAGGGCCCAGCCCTTGGAGATCCAGTTGTTCGGGTCGGTGGGCTTCAGTTCGATCGCTTTTTCGTAAGCTTGCAGTGATTCATTCTGGCGGCCCATACTGCCCAAGGCACTGCCGCGAGCGGTCCAATAACTCGGTTCGGTGGGTTTCAATTCTATAGCTTTATCAAATGCTTCAAGAGTCTCTTTGTACTTGCCCTGGCCGTTCAGGGCCCAGCCCTTGGAGATCCAATTATTCGGGTCAGTGGGCTTCAGTTCGATCGCTTTATCATAAGCTTGCAGTGATTCATTTTGGCGACCAAGGCTGCCCAAGGCACTGCCGCGAGCAGTCCAGTAACTTGGTTCGGTAGGCTTAAGCTCGATCGCTTTATCAAATGCTTCAAGAGTCTCGTTGTACTTGCCCTGGCTATTCAGGGCCCAGCCCTTGGAGATCCAATTATTCGGATCGGTCGGCTTCAGTTCGATCGCTTTATCATAGGCTTGCAGTGATTCATTCTGGCGGCCCACACTGCCCAAGGCACTGCCACGGGCGGTCCAATAACTCGGTTCAGTGGGTTTCAATTCTATAGCTTTATCAAATGCTTCAAGAGTCTCATTGTACTTGCCCAGGCTATTCAGGGCCCAGCCCTTGGAGATCCAATTATTCGGATCGGTCGGCTTCAGTTCGATCGCTTTATCATAGGCTTGCAGTGATTCATTCTGGCGGCCTAAACTGCCCAAGGCACTGCCACGGGCGGTCCAATAACTCGGTTCGGTGGGTTTCAATTCTATAGCTTTATCAAATGCTTCAAGAGTCTCGTTGTACTTGCCCTGGCTGTTAAGGGCCCAGCCCTTGGAGATCCAGTTGTTCGGATCGGTCGGCTTCAGTTCGATCGCTTTGTCATAAGCTTGCAAAGACTCATTTTGTCTTCCCAAACTGCCCAAGGCACTACCACGAGCAGTCCAATAGCTCGGTTCGGTGGGTTTCAATTCTATAGCTTTGTCAAATGCTTCAAGTGTCTCATTGTACTTGCCCTGGCTGTTCAGGGCCCAGCCCTTGGAAATCCAATTATTCGGATCGGTCGGCTTCAGTTCGACTGCTTTATCATAAGCTTGCAGTGATTCATTCTGACGGCCCAAACTGCCCAAGGCACTGCCGCGGGCGGTCCAGTAACTCGGTTCGGTGGGTTTCAATTCTATAGCTTTATCAAATGCTTCAAGAGTCTCGTTGTACTTGCCCTGGCCGTTCAGGGCCCAGCCCTTGGAGATCCAGTTGTTCGGGTCGGTGGGCTTC
>Ga0074195_1000674_pt1 | contig 60729 bp, 58 predicted proteins | sample EPASupsiteHSE623_FD_64525 | JGI IMG/M metagenome (GOLD analysis project Ga0074195, IMG submission 64525) | Bioremediated contaminated groundwater from EPA Superfund site, New Mexico - Sample HSE6-23 | ecosystem: Environmental > Aquatic > Deep subsurface > Groundwater > Contaminated ...
AGATGGTGTTCCATTTCTGCTTCAAAAACTTGCTGCAAGGTGTCCTTGAAGAGTTCCTTGAGTTTTTCCTGGATATCTTCGATGGTCCTACAGTCTTTGGCAAGTTCCTTTGCCAGTGTGTCTCTTGCGTTCTGCATAAACGGTCATCTCCTTTGTTTGGTAGTATTGACCATTTACACAAAACTTTTTACGTTCTCGCTTTACCTTTTCGCTGTACTGGTCTATTTCCTTATTATGTGCCTGTTGTACCAGCCGTTCCATCACATAAAATGCAGCATATCTTGATTTTGACTGTAGCTGTGAAACACTTTTCATCTCTGTTCCCTTTTCCTTCATTATTGAAAAAAGTCGTTACTTATCTTAGGACGTCCAGTTGGAACAACCAATCCTCAGTAGATTCGACTCTTCTTACAGGGAAAACTATAGCGAGCCGGGATGGAGGACTTGGTTACTTCCAGTTTGTTAACAATGGGATTACCAAGTACGTCGGCGATTATTTTTCCGGCGTGGCTACCAATTCAACAATAAACTTCTATATTACTTTCAAGCCAGTTACTTCCGGCACTTACAACATTTATCTTTATAGAGATAACAAAGCGCAACTCATTTATAGCACTTCGGGTTCCTTTTCCGCCGGAAGCTCTTACACTCGGAGCGGTTCATTTACCTATCCCGGCGGCACACACTACTACTACCTTTACATTTCGGGTCCCGATTATATTTACTCAAGCCCGATTGTCGTGTCTAACTAAGCTGACAATTAAAAGTTTGCAATGACTTTACAAACTGTGAGGCCCCACAGTGCTTTGGCAACAGTATTTGTTGCTGATTATCTCATTTTTCCTTTTCGCATATTGCTCTTACCGTATGCAACTGGTATAGACTTAGCAATCTGGACCGTCGGTTCTCTTATGTGGCTAGGTAGCGACAGTTCCTGGCCCGGAGCAGCTTTGAGCCTTTTTCTCACCAAATACCCTAACCTTGCCTGGGTTGTTATGGTGACGTTTACCTTTATTGGAGCAATTATACTTGTTGGGATACTATTTCTTTTATTTGGTTTGTTTAATAAAGTTTGGATTAAATGTAGATATTAGTCATGGAAGGCTCGACAAGAATTAATACGTCCAACTTTTTGCATCGCAGGTATATAAACATATTCTTTGATTTTCCTTGAGTCTAACGTGTTTGAAAAAACGTAGCATTAGGGTACATATTCGGTTTTTGGTTTATTGACTAAGATTGTGAGCAATGAATTAAGCATAAAAAATCGTTTTAATAGCTGGCTTTTATCCTGCTCCCAACTGCGGAGCGTCTTTGCATTCACACCGATAACCCGGGCAAATTCTTCCTTGGTAAACCCATGGAACGCCGGGCTTTTTTTATCCTTTGGCTCAACGCTTTTTCAGGAAAGACCTCAAAACACCCCAGGTAAGCGACCGGCACGTCAAGGACCTGATCCAAGCACAGAAGGTTAGGGAGCGTAGCTCTAATTCTACCAGCCTCCAGGTTGCCAATAGTAGGAGTACTTAGGCCTGTTGCCTCATCTAAGTCCCGAATGGTCATGTTTTTTGCCACTCTTGCCTGCCTTAAGCGGGCGCCAGATGAGTCCCCCGACCACTGATGGCCAAGGAACCAGGCTGGCATACTGGATCGATTATATTGTCTTCCAGTGACAGTTCGCCCACAAGAGAATAAAAGGGTTAGCCACGGCGCCTGACTGGCTGCGCCCTTGAGGAAGGTGTATATTGATAGGCAGGCTGTAGCGGTGAAAAGGTTCGATTTTGGAGCAAAATTGGCTTTGAACGACTGTGTCCGGACATGGTATAATACTGTGAACATTTCTGGTAGGTGGTGCGGTATTCTAGTCAGGACTGCCGGTTCTGAAGGCGGGCCTAAAAATCCGTCAAGGGCACAACGATGAAGTTCCTGGTGCTGGCTGCCGACGCCCAGTTGGGGGTTGGTACTGGGAGTTAAGGTGGTGGGGCGATCTGCAATGGCATGTGGGCGTTGACCCCGCTACCGTGGAGACCCAAGTTCGTGGGGAGGCAAACAAACTATGGCTTGGGGTGAAACCTGCATTTGGTGAACGCTGGGTGCAGTGTAGCCTGCCTTGAGTGGTGCTGGTGGATGAGCCATGGCGGCTTTCAACCTGGGGCCCTGGGGAGATGCGGCGCTATTTGAAACCTTCACTGCAAAAGAGGCTAAGGACCGGCCAGCCTGTTGAGGAAAACTCCTAGACCGTGTACAATTCGGTGCAATTCGCCAGGGATTAAAGTGTGGACTAAGTGGTAATCCAGTCCTCGGTGTGGTGACAGCCGGTGAGCGGACTTAATGGGAAACCTCCAGGACGGTGACGTCTTGGAGTCCGACTGGGAAATCCTGCTGGACCTAAGCCACAAAGTTTACCTGGCGGGCGACCACCTGACTTATTCCAGAACCTGCCAATAAAGTATGGAGTGAAACTGATTGGGCAATAATATCCGTAAATCGCTGCGGAACTCACTTCTGATCGGGATCGGTTCAGCTCTTCTGGCTATCCTGGTTAGCTTGGGTTCCGAAGCCTTTCTCAAGCGGGTTCCACAAATCAGCCTTGCTTTTTTACTATTACTTCTTATCGTTTTTATCAACATCATGTTTGATGTTGTAGGGGTGGCGGCAACAGCTGCCACCGAGGCGCCATTGCACGCCAAAGCGGCACGGAAGGTTTCGGGAGCCAGCCAATCTTTAATACTTATTCGCCATGCCGACAGGGTGGCGAATTTCTGTACTGATGTTGTCGGTGACATTGCCGGTATTCTGGGGGGAGCCCTGGGGGCAATGATCATTTTCCGGATGGTCACCGGTGCAACTTCGGAAACCGCCCTTCCTAACGCGGTTATGGCAGGAGTAATTGCCGGGTTGACAGTGGGCGGCAAGGCCATAGGTAAAAAGGTTGCTATCGACGAGGCCGATGAGATTATTTTTCTGGTGGGAAAAATACTGGCCTGGTGGGAAAGAGTCACCGGTACGCATTTGTTTTCCAATAACCGACAAAACGGAGAGAAGGTGAAACGGAGATGAGCCGCTACCTGGATCAGATAAACAGCCCCGAGGATTTAAAGAAGTTTTCCGCCGGGGAACTGACGGAACTGGCGGCGGAAATCCGGGAAATTCTCGTGGATACTGTTTCCCAAACCGGGGGGCATCTGGCTCCCAACCTGGGGGTTGTAGAACTGACTCTGGCTCTGCACCAGGTGTTCAACTCTCCGGTGGATAAGATCGTCTGGGATGTAGGGCACCAATCATATGTCCATAAACTGATTACAGGGCGCCGGGAGCGGTTTCACACCCTGCGGCAGGAAGGCGGCATCAGCGGCTTTCCCAAACAATCGGAAAGTGCCCACGACATCTTCAATACCGGCCACAGCAGTACCTCGATTTCGGCTGCCCTGGGTGTAGCCCTGGCGCGGGATTTGGCCGGGCAAAAATATTCGGTGGTGGCAGTTATCGGAGACGGAGCCATGACGGGCGGTATGGCTTTTGAGGCCCTCAACCACGCAGGCCACCTGGGAACCAACCTGATCGTGGTTCTGAACGACAACGAAATGTCCATCGCCGGTAACGTCGGGGCTCTCGCCGGCTACCTCAACCGAATCCGGACTGATCCCAAGTACTACAAAGGCAAGGAAGACCTGGAGCAGGTTCTGCGCCGGATTCCTTCCATTGGGCCGACCGTTCTTAAAGCTCTGGAGAGGTTGAAGGACGGGGTAAAATACCTCCTGGTTCCGGGGATGCTGTTTGAGGAACTGGGATTCACCTACCTGGGCCCTGTGGACGGGCACAATATTACCGAACTCAAGGAAGTCCTGCAGAGGGCGAAAACCCACCAGGGACCGGTACTGATCCACGTGCTGACCAAGAAAGGGAAAGGGTACCGTCCCGCCGAGGTTAACCCGGATCGGTTCCATGGCATAGGCCCGTTTGCCAGGGATACAGGCCAAACCCTTGGCGGATCGGACGTCCCGACATATACCCAAGTTTTTGGCAAGACCATGGTCAACGAGGCAGTGGAAAACCCGGGAATTGTGGCCATTACGGCGGCCATGCCTGAGGGAACCGGGCTGGTGGATTTTGCTGCCCAATTCAAGAAGCGGTTTTTTGATGTCGGCATCGCGGAAGAACACGCCGTTACGCTGGCGGCGGGGATGGCACGGGAAGGCCTTAAACCGGTGGTCGCGGTTTACTCCACGTTTCTCCAGAGGGCTTACGACCAGATTCTGCACGATGTCTGCCAGCAGAACCTGCCGGTAGTGTTTGCGCTTGACCGGGGAGGAATTGTCGGGGAGGACGGCCCGACCCATCACGGGCTGTTCGATCTGTCCTACTTGAGGCCGATGCCGAATATGACAATAATGGCCCCCAAAGATGAAAATGAACTGCGGCGGATGATTCGGACAGCCTTTGTTCACGATGGGCCGGCGGCTATCCGTTACCCGCGGGGCCAAGGAGTTGGGGTTCCTATCGATTGGAACCCGGAACCGATTTCCATCGGCGAGGGAGAGATGGTTAAACCGGGGAGCGACCTGTACATTCTGGCTGCCGGGACCATGACCGGCGCTGCCGAACAGGCGGCCGCAGAGCTGGAAGCCTGCGGTGTTTCCGCCGGAGTGGTCAACCCGCGGTTTATCAAACCCCTGGATGAGGAACTGATTCTCCGGTGCGCCCTTCAGACCCGTTTTCTGGTGACGGTTGAAGAAAACGTACTTGCGGGGGGATTCGGCAGTGCCGTCATGGAGCTTTTGGAACGGGAACGGGTTCATGATGTCGTTGTTACCCGGATTGGAATCCCGGACACTTTTATTGAGCATGGACACCCTGCGGCCTTGCGGGAAAAATACGGCCTCACGCCAGAGGGGATCGTCCGGGCCGTCGGCCGCCGGTTATCTCTGGATTCAATTGCAGGTGACGAAATCAGGTATGGAAAAGCAACGTCTTGACACAGCCTTGGTGCAGCAGGGGGTTTTTCCCAGCCGGGAGAAGGCCAGGGCGGCAGTTATGGCCGGGCAGGTTCTTGTCGACGGGAAAACCGTGGACAAACCGGGATCCCCTGTGGCTCCCGGGGCGGCTTTCTCCCTAAAGGGAGAAATCTGCCCATATGTAAGCCGGGGTGGCCTGAAACTGGCCAAAGCTCTGGACGAGTTCGGTCTAAATATGGCCGGGAGAGTTGTAGTCGATATTGGCGCCTCCACGGGGGGGTTTACCGACTGCGCCCTGAAGCACGGAGCCCGAAAAGTGTTTGCCATTGATGTCGGGTACGGGCAGCTGGCCTGGAAGCTGCGGCAGGATCCCAGGGTAGTCCCCCTGGAGCGTGTCAACGCCCGCCACCTATCCCCCGACGACCTGGGGGAACCGGTGGATTTTGCCACCGTCGATGTTTCTTTTATTTCCCTGGGCAAAATTTTTCCCGCCCTGCGCCGGGTCTTAAAGGTGGACGGCGAGGTTGTCAGTTTAATCAAGCCCCAGTTTGAAGCCGGCCGGGAAAAGGTCGGGAAGCGGGGCGTCGTTCGGGAGCCTGGGATTCACCGGGAGGTGATCGCCAGGGTGATCGCGGAAGCCGCAGTTAACAGGTTTGCCGTCAAGGGCCTCGGGTTTTCCCCGATTACAGGCCCGGAAGGGAACATCGAGTATTTGTTGTGGTTGGGACCAGCAATCGGGGGGGCGGCACCGTTTGATGAACTGCCCAACATTGCCCGGGTGGTCGCCGAGGCCCACCATACTCTGGAATCACGGTCCGGGAAATCCTGACTAGTCAAGCAGAACAGTTTCCCACAATATCACCCGCTGCTGTCTCAACGTCTGGGTGATATTTGTTTGTTTTTGGCTCAAATTGACAGGAGGATCAACAGGAAATGTAGAAATAAAGCCTCGAGGGGGAGTTGCTGTTGAAGTCTGTTGGTTTGGTTCTAAATATGAAGAAACCCTACGCTATCAGGATGGCGGAGCAGATCGTCACCTGGTTTAACAAGAGGGAGATCACTGTTAGAATCCCCCGGGGAGAGGCAATAGAGTGCGGGCTGCGTGATCTGGCCTGTTCCGATGACTGGTTCCTCGAAAACCTTGATTGCATTATTGCCCTCGGTGGTGACGGGACGCTCCTAAGCACGGCCAGAGCCGCGTCCCAGACGGGAATCCCTATCCTTGGCATCAACCTGGGCCATTTGGGGTTTCTGACCGAGATAGAACTGCCTGACCTGTATCCTTCATTGGAAAAACTGGTAACCGGTGAGTACCGGGTTGAAGAGCGGTTGATGCTGGAGGCCCTGGTGAACCGGGCCGGCAAAGTGGCGGCCTCTTTTCGGGGGCTGAACGACGCCGTGGTAACCAAGGGCCCGCTGTCACGGATAATCAAATTGGACACATTTGTGGGTGAAGAGTATATTGGCACTTTTCCGGCCGATGGTTTGATCGTCTCCACCCCCACCGGTTCCACCGCCTATTCCCTGTCGGCGGGCGGACCGATTGTGACTCCGGCACTGCAGGTCATCCTGCTCACCCCGATATGCCCCCATTCCCTAACTTCCAGGCCTCTTGTGGTCTCGAGCGAGCAGACGGTACGGATCGTCCTCATGTCCGATCTGTCTGAGGTCATGCTCACCATTGACGGCCAGGACGGATTCCTCCTGGAAAAGAACGACCAAATCGTGGTGAGAAAAGCCGAAAATCCGGCCCGTTTGATCAGGCTGAAAGGCCGGAGTTTCTTTGAAGTGCTGCGGGAGAAACTGCGTGAGGGAGCGGGCAATAATGTCTAGACTGTTCCCTGGACCTTTGGAATTGGTCCGGATGGCAGTTCGTGCCGCTGTCCCCGAAGGGAGTACAGTGGTGGATGCCACCGCGGGAAACGGTCACGACACCATGTTTCTGGCCAATTGTGTGGGCCCGGGCGGTAAGGTTTACGCCTTTGACATTCAGGAACAGGCTCTGGCCAATGCCTCTGCTCGCCTTCAGGAGGCTGCGCTGCGGGAACGGGTTGTCTTAATCGGGGATGGACACGAAAAACTGATCGAGTATGTTCGCTTTCCGGTGGCGGCCGTCATGTTTAACCTCGGATACCTACCCGGTGGGGATCACCAGATCATAACCGGATCGGAAAACACCATTGCCGCCCTCGGCCAGGGGGTAGAGGTTCTTCAGCCAGGCGGGGTAATATCTATTGTCATTTACCGGGGGCACCCGGGCGGACGGGAGGAAGCAGGGGCAGTCGAAAGGTTTGTCGAAGGTCTTGATCAGAGGTTTTGGGATGTGGCCAGGGTGGATTTTCCCAACCGTCGCAATTTCCCACCCTACCCCGTCTTGATTCAGAAGCGAGGAGGGTAAGGCATGAAAACGCGGCGCCAGATGAAGATACTGGAGATTATCGCGGCGAAGTCTATCAGTAAACAGGAAGAATTGGCAGAAGAGCTGCGCCGGAGCGGTTTTGATGTCACGCAGGCCACTGTGTCCCGGGATATCAAGGAACTACGATTAGTCAAAATCCCGATCGATGACGAGAACTATCGCTACGCCCAACCCCACGAACAGGTTACAGGGGACTGGACGGAGCGCCTGCGACGGGTTTTTCGGGACATGGTGATCGGGATTAATGACAGCGAGAACCTGATCCTGATCCGGACGGTCACCGGTCACGCCCAAGCTGTAGCCGCCGCCTTGGACCACACCGACTGGCCGGAGGTAATTGGAACGGTTGCCGGGGATGATACGATCCTGGTGATCGTCAAGCCGAAGCAGGCAGTTCCGCAAGTGTTGGAACGGTTCCAGGTCCTTCTCAGTTAGGGGGAGTGAGGTTGCTGGTTGAGTTGAGGATCCAGAACATTGCCTTAATCGATAGCCTGAATCTGACCTTGGGAGACGGTCTTCATGTTCTTACCGGGGAAACAGGTGCCGGGAAATCAATTATCATAGATGCCGTGTCCCTCCTTCTGGGGGGCAGGGCATCCTCGGAGTTAATACGGTCCGGTAGTGAACAAGCCCTTGTGGAAGGGCTCTTTCACTTTGGCCCCGGCTGCCGGGCAGCTGACCGCCTGGGCGAAATGGGAATCGCCGCAGACGAAGACGGTTATCTGCTGCTGGCCCGGGAGATGTCCCGGGGCGGTCGCAGCGTCGGGAGGGTCAACGGCAAGGTAATTCCGCTTGGCCTTTACCGGGAAGTCGGCGGGCGGTTGGTGGACATTCACGGTCAGCATGAGCACCAGTCGCTGTCTAACCCGGGAATCCACCTTAATCTCCTGGACGCCTTCGGGGGCGGGGAAATCGCTGTTTGGGCCGAACAGGTCCGAGAACTGAACACCCGAATATCACGGCTTGCTGCCGACCGGGAGCAGTTTGGCGGCAGTGAGCAGGAACGGGCCAGACGGGCGGAGTTCCTGGGATTTCAGGTGGACGAAATCGATAGGGCCAGGCTGGTGCCAGGGGAAGAGGAACAACTCCGGGAAGAAAGGTTAATGCTGGCTAACGCCGAAAAACTGCGGGAAATCGCGGAGAAGGCTTACCTGAACCTGTTTGCCGGCGGCCGCCAGGAGTCTGCTTATGACATGGTGAGTGCCGGCACCCGTTCACTGAAAGAGGCGGAGAACCTGCTCCCCGCTTTTGGAGACCTGTCCAGGACGGTGGAGGGGCTTCTCTACCAACTGGAGGATATTGCCCGCGAGCTGGGGATCATCAAGGAAAAACTGGAGGTGGATCCGGCCCGATTGGCGGAAGTGGAGGAACGGCTGCAGTTGATCAGGCAGCTGCAAAAAAAGTACGGCCCGTCAATCGAGGACATACTCCGGTACCGGGAAGAAAAGAACCGGGAACTGGATGAACAAATGCGGAGCTCCGAAAAGATAGAATCAATCGAAAAGGAATTGGCGGAATTAAGGGGGCGGTTCCATGAGGCCGCCCAAGGCCTGAGTGATGCACGGCGGACGGCCGCCGGCAGGTTGGACGGCGCAGTTGGCCGGGAACTATCCGAATTGGGGATGGCCGGAACCCGTTTCGCAGTTGAATTTCGGCTTCGGGACGAACCAGACGGCAGGGGAATTGATGACGTGGAGTTTCTCTTGTCCGCCAACCAGGGCGAACCATTGAAGCCTCTGGCCCGGGTTGCTTCCGGAGGGGAACTGTCCCGGATCATGCTGGCCCTCAAATCGATCCTGGCCGCGGAGGACCAGATTCCGACCCTCATTTTTGACGAAATTGATGCCGGCATTGGCGGCAGGAGTCTCGCTGCCGTGGCCAGGAAGCTGTTTACCCTCTCCCGGGGCAGGCAGGTTGTCTGTGTAACGCATTCTCCTCAGATTGCCGGGTTTGCCGACCGGCATTTAGCCATCACCAAGTCTGTCATTGACGGGCGGACCCGCACAGATGTCAGCCCCCTTTCTGATGAGGAATGTGTGGCCGAGATTGCCCGCATGTTGGGCGGGGAACAGAATGCGGCCACATGGGAGCATGCCCGCGACATCCTGCGGCAGGCAGGCGCTGTCAAATGTGATCAGGCTGGTACGGGGGCTGATTTCTGAAAATTGGAGCTTTGTGCCAAATATCGTAATAATATCTTGTCGGTGGATTGGGTTTGTGATAACCTACACATGGTGGGAATTGAAGAGGAGGTTGGTGTTGATGATCGGCGTCAAGGCCAAGGAGGAAAAATTCTATATTTTGTTTCAGGAGGCGGCCGAGACAGTTTTTCAAGGGGCGCTGCTTCTGAAGGAAGCGGTAAAAGATCACACCGTTGTTAATGATACAATGACCAAGATCACGGAGGTCGAACATCGGGGGGATCAGATCACCAGGACGATCATTGACCACCTGAACCAGACCTTTATAACACCGCTTGATCGGGAGGATATTTACACTCTGGCCCAGGAACTGGATGACATCCTCGATTACATTGAGGGTACCATCGAAAGAATGATGCTGTACAAGACCGGTAAACCGAGTCCCGATGTGATTGACCTGGTCGATATTCTTGTGGAAGCCGTTACTGAGATTCAGAAGGCTGTTGCCAGCCTGCGCTCTCTTCGCAACGATGGAGCGGGGGTTCTGCGAACTTGTCAGGATATCAACCTCCTGGAAACAAAGGGCGACCACCTTTATCGTGCCGGAGTTGCCCGGCTTTTCGAGGAAGTTACCGATCCAATCGAGATCATCAAGTGGAAAGAGATTTTCGAACACGTGGAGACTGCCCTGGACCACTGTGAGGACGTGTCCGACGTCCTCAAAGGAGTGGTACTCAAGTACAGTTAGACAAGGCCGCCCTGGTGGGAAAACCATTTAAAGGAGTTGCGGTCCATGGAAATTAGTCTTCTGGTAATAGTGGTCGTGGTAGCTCTGGTGTTCGATTATATCAATGGTTTCCACGATACGGCCAACGCCATTGCCACCTCGGTGTCAACGAGAGTGCTAAAGCCAAATGTGGCTATTGCGATGGCAGCGGTTCTTAATTTTGTCGGGGCTCTTTTTAGCACCAAGGTCGCTCATACTATCGGTAAGGGTATCGTTGATCCCAGTTTGGTAACTTTCCAGGTTGTCCTCGCTGCTTTAATTGGGGCCATCGGTTGGAATCTGATTACCTGGTATTTTGGCATCCCGAGCAGTTCCTCACACGCCCTAATCGGCGGGCTTGTGGGGGCGGTTGTTATCAGCCATGGTTTTGGAGACCTGAACCCGCCGGGACTGATCAAAATTCTCACATCGTTGGTAATCTCCCCATTAATCGGTTTCGGGGTCGGGTTCCTGGTAATGACAATATTAAACCGGATTGTCCATGACTCACGGCCTTCCCGAGTCAACCGCTTTTTTTCTGTGTTTCAAATTTTGTCAGCAGCGGTGATGGCCTTCAGCCACGGCTCCAATGACGCCCAAAAATCCATGGGAATTATCACCATGGTCCTTGTTAGCGCCGGTTTCCTGCAAACGTTCACCGTTCCCACCTGGGTTATTATCGCCTGTGCTTCAGCTATGGCCTTGGGAACATCCCTGGGCGGGTGGCGCATCATCAAGACCATGGGCGTGAAGATAATCAAACTGCAGCCGATCCACGGGTTTGCAGCTGAAACCTCTTCCTCATTGATCATTCTCTCTGCTACTGCCCTTGGTGCCCCGGTCAGCACCACCCACGTCATTTCTTCTTCTATCATGGGGGTGGGGGCAACAAAGCGGATTAAGGCCGTCCGCTGGGGTGTCGCATACAACATAGTGGTGGCATGGGTTTTAACCCTTCCCTTAAGCGGGATTCTGGCCGCAATTGCTTTTCTCCTCATTAATAGTATTTGGTAGAAAAACTCCTGGAGATAATCCATTGGTGGCACAATTGCGCAAAGCTGGCGTTGCCTAACGCACGGCTTATTTTATTTTGTAGGGGAAATAATCGAGGACACTTAAGGCACGCCGCGCTTTTGTTCTTTTCTAGGAGAGTGTTGCAAAACGTTCTCAAAGGCATCAAACATGTGTAGCCGACTACCGCCCGACGCCGTTCAAAAAGCTCCAGATTCAAGGCGTGGCAAGGCTTTGAGCGGAGGCGTACTTATTGTACGTTGGAGCGAAAAGACGCTGCCGCAACGCAGTAGATGGACTTTTTCAACGGCCTCCTAGCATATAAACGGGGAAAAGAGGTTAACTTAAACCTAGAAAAAAGGGGCGGATATGGCTCGAGAAAGATAAACTGGTGGGGTTCTTTAACCCTGCCCGGGGGAGAGATCTAGGTGTCGCAGCATGATCGGCGCAACGTACTCGGCTTGGCTTTTATTTTGGTCCTGTTCGTTTATATCAGCAGCCTTTTCATAAACTTCCTGGCCCTCCCCGACTTTCAAAGGGTTGCCGTTGGCGATAGACTACTGCTCAAACCTAATTTTCCGGCCCACATCGGCGAACGCATCAGCGTTTCCGTTGAGGGAGCCAGGGGTTTGCTTAAACTTAACGGCATAAACATCGGTCAGTCGTTTGATTACCGTTTGGGGGTTCCGGTGGCAAATCAGCCGGGGCAGTGCAACCTGGAATTGAAACTGTTTGGGCGGATACCGCTGAAACGAATGGTGGTTGATATCCTGCCCCGGATCAGGTTGACCCCCGGGGGCCATTCGATCGGGGTGCTGCTTAGGGCACAGGGAATAATGGTTGTAGGGCTGTCCTCGATTCTCGGGGAGGACGGCCGGAAGTATTACCCGGGCAAGGAGGCCGGCCTGGAGATCGGGGATGTCATTCTTCGGGTTAACGGGCAGACGGTGACCAGTGATGATCAGGTAGCCTACTTGATTGACCGGTTGGGACGCCAGGGGAAACCGGTACTGATTGCTCTCAGGCATAAGGGGGAAGGCGTGACCCGCCAGGTGAAGCCCATTTTTTGTACGGATACAAGGCGATACCGGATCGGGTTGTATATCCGTGATGGGGCGGCGGGAGTCGGGACCCTGACATTTTATGACCCGGATACCAAGACTTATGGGGCGCTCGGGCATGTGATAAATGATGCCGACACCAATCAAAGGATTGATGTTCGGGATGGTAAAATCGTCAAGGCGTCCGTTCAGGGGATCCAGCAGGGGCGGCGGGGTCAACCGGGCGAGAAGATCGGGATGTTCCTCAGCGAAAGGGAAATTTCGGGGACGATAACCAAAAACACGCGGTTTGGCATCTTTGGTCATCTAAAATGGGATCTGCTCAACCCTATATTCCCCCAGCCAATCCCCATAGCCGTCAGTTCCCAAATTCGGGAAGGTCCCGCGCAAATGCTAACAGTTGTCAATGGCGAGGAGATTGAGTCCTTCAAAATCGAAATCGTCAGAGTGTTTCCCAGGCCGCGCAGCGATGGGAAAGGGATGATAATCAGGGTTGTCGACCCGCGGCTCTTGAACTTGACGGGAGGAATCGTCCAGGGCATGAGCGGCAGCCCGGTAATTCAAGGAGGGAAGCTGGTCGGAGCCGTCACCCACGTTTTTGTCAACGACCCTTCCCGGGGCTACGGGGTTTTTATCGAGAATATGCTACTGGAAACTGATGTCCCCGGGTGGAAATCGACAAGTACGAAAAGGAATCTTCATGCGAAGGTTCCTTTGTTATTTTTCCAGCAAGGTTGGGGGAAGTTCGAGGCGTTTCCCGAAGTTTTCGGTAGGACAAGAGGCCTAGAAAACAGCGGTTTATCGTCGCTTGATCAGGCCTGGAATGTGGGCCGCTGCGTGCAGGCTGTATGTTGTAACTTGTCGGATTTTTCCGACTGTTATAGAAGATTCGGCAATCCTTTTTTAGCATCTCGGCAGGATAAAATAGGAGGGCGTCGAATTGCTAATTCGTAGAAATTAAAGGAGGCCCGAAGCAAATGAGTATTAAGGTATTAATCGCAGATGATAACAAGGAATTCTGCGAAGTTCTGAAAGAACACCTATCGAACCAAGACGATATGGCCGTAACCGGAGTGGCCAACAACGGGCTGGAAGCTCTGGATATTATTAAAGACCAGGAACCGGATGTGGTTGTGCTGGACATAATTATGCCTCACCTTGACGGGATTGGCGTTTTGGAAAAGCTCTGCAGCGCCGGATTCAGCCAGAAACCAAAGGTGATCATGCTCACTGCTTTCGGTCAGGAAACGATGACACAGCGGGCGGTGGAACTGGGAGCCGATTACTATATATTGAAGCCGTTTGACCTGGAGGTTTTGAGCACGCGGATTCGGCAGCTGTCCGAAGGTCAATCAGTACCGGCCCATACGCCGGTAAAGACACGGAACCTGGATGTGGAAGTGACCAACATTATCCATCAGATGGGGGTTCCGGCACATATCAAGGGCTACCAGTATTTAAGGGATGCCATTTTGTTTGTCATCGCCGAAATCAACCTCCTTGGCGCCGTGACCAAGGAGTTGTACCCCATGATAGCAACCAAATACAACACTACCCCCAGCCGAGTGGAGCGGGCCATTCGTCACGCTATCGAGCTTGCCTGGGACCGGGGTAACGTAGAAATGATGAATAAGTTTTTTGGATATACAATTAATGTGGAGCGGGGGAAACCAACCAACTCCGAATTCATTGCCATGGTGGCTGACAAGCTGAGGATTGGGAGCAAGGTCAGCTAGGCAAGACAGACCCTTTCGAGAAACCTGACTACGGGGGTCAGGTTTCTTTATTATCAACAGTATTTAAGTTACCACCAATCCATATACTATACCAAAAAAGTTGAACCCTTCCACTAACTGGTGTAAAATTAAAATTGGTCATCATTGGTTTTTGAGGTGAGATCATGCATCTACGGGGGACGGCCCGTGTGGACCGGCGGACGAAAAACCTGGTCAAGAGGCTGCAGCCGGGCGATGTGGCGATCATCGATCATGAGGATATTGACGAGGTTGCGGCCGAGGGTCTGGTAGCGGCGAGAGCCCGGGCGGTAATAAATGCCGCCCGTTCCATAAGCGGTAAATATCCCAATCTGGGACCGATCACGCTGGCGGAAGCGGGCATCGCTATTATTGATGCCTGCGGCCCTCAGGTGCTGGAAGGAATTGCCGAGGAAGACCTGATTGAAATTGAGGAAAACAGGGTTTACTTCCAGGGTGAACTGATTGCCGAGGGCGAGTTATTGACTCGGGACCTGATTCTGGAACGGATGGAAGCCAGTAAGGCTAATTTCGAATCGGAACTGTCCAAGTTTGTGGACAATACGCTTGAATACGCCCGGAAGGAACAAAAGCTGATCTTGGGTGGGGTAAAGATTCCGAAGGTGCGAACAGAGTTCCGGGGGCGTCATGCTCTAATCGTGGTCCGGGGGCAAAACTACAAACAAGACCTCATTGCCATCAAATCTTATATAAATGAAGTCCGGCCGGTGTTGGTCGGGGTTGACGGGGGCGCGGACGCCCTCATTGAGTTCGGCTGCCGCCCGGATCTGATTATTGGTGATATGGACAGTATCAGCGATAAGGCTCTCAGGTCGGGGGCAGAGTTGATTGTGCACGCCTATCGCGATGGGCGGGCACCCGGAATGGAGCGAATTCGTTCGCTCGGGTTGACGGCGGTTACGTTCCCCGCTCCCGGAACGAGCGAAGATGTGGCCATGCTTCTGGCTTACGAACAAGGCGTGGAACTGATTGTGGCTGTAGGGACTCACTCCAATATGGTCGACTTCCTGGAAAAGGGGCGCAAGGGAATGGCCAGTACGTTCCTGGTCAGGCTCAAGGTTGGCTCCATTCTGATCGACGCCAAGGGAGTCAACAAGCTCTACCGGAGTGGAGTCAAGCTGCGCTACCTGGCCCAGATTGTGGCGGCCGCTCTAATTCCGTTCATTATTATTTTAGCTGTTTCCCCGGTAACCAGGCCCTTTTTGAGGTTGCTGTTGATGCAGCTGAAAATTATCCTGAACATTTAGGGGATGAACTGGAGATGATCATTGATTTCAGGTATCATATCGCTTCCCTGGTGGCGGTTTTTCTGGCGCTGGGGATCGGAATTTTGATTGGGAGTGCTGTGATTGGAAACGGGGTCATGAACCAGCAGCAGGAACGTTTAATCGACAGTCTGCAAAAGGATTTTACGGTTCTCAGGGAACAGAACCGCGCGGCCGCGGCGGAACTGCAGGTGTTTAAGGCGCAAAGCAGCGTTTACGAGGAGTTTTCCAACCGGGTGTTCCCGGTTTTGGCTGCCAACAGGCTGGTCGGAAAGCGTATCGCCATTGTGGAGACTAACAGGCCCGGGATGCACGGGGAACTGTCGACCGCTCTACACCAGGCCGGCGCGGAGGTAACTTCCTTTACCAGCCTGATAGGGGACTTGAAGGAACCCGGCACTTGGGAACAGGTAGCCGGATTTCTCAAGGATAACCGCAAAATGTCCAACCCGGGAAGTGCAGATGCGGCCAGGGAAATCGCCACCTCTCTTGTTTCCGGAAAAGGGGTGGAGTTTATTGATTTTTTGGAAAGTCTGGACCTGCTGAAGGTGTCCGGGCAGTACGGGGTCCCGGTGGACGCGGTTATCGTAGTCGGTGGTGGTATGGACACGGACAGCAGCCCGAAATCGTTTGACCTGCCGCTGATCAAGTACCTACGGGGTCACAAGACGCCAGTGGTCGCTGCGGAAGACAGCGATGTTCCCGTATCGTTCATGAAAGCATACCAGGTTCAAGACATAACCACGGTCGATAACATTGACACCGTTCCTGGGCAGGCGGCCCTAATTCTGGCCCTTGCGGGCCAAACGGGCGACTATGGGGTTAAGACGACTGCCAAAGAGCTGATGCCCAATATAAAGCAATAGGCACCAAAACACCCCGTAAACAGGGGTGTTTTGTTAAGGAGTGAACAAGTTTTGATTTCCGTACTGATACCGGCCCATAACGAATCCCAAACTGTTGCGGCCACTGTTGATGCGGTAATGTCCATCCCCCAGGTGCAGCAGGTGGTCGTGGTTGACGATGCCTCGAGCGATCAAACAGCCTCCCTGGCGGAGGGGGCGGGAGCCGAGGTGATCAGGCTGCCGGCTAACCGGGGGAAAGGCGGGGCTCTTAACGCCGGGTTGCCCCACCTGCGCGGGGATATCATCGCCCTAATTGACGCAGATCTTGGGGAAAGTGCCCACGAACTTGCTATACTGCTGGCACCGGTGCTGGAGGGACGGGCGGACATGACGGTGGCCCGGTTCCCCCGAGCGAGGACCAAAGGCGGCTTCGGCCTTGTCAAAGGGCTGGCCCGAAAAGGAATATACTACTATACCGGGCTTTTGGTTCAGGCACCGTTGTCGGGCCAGCGGGTGATGCGGAGACAGGTATTGAATGTTGTTATCCCCTTTGCTTCCGGTTACGGGGTTGAGGTGGGAATGACAATCGATGTGGCCCGGCGGGGGTTCCGCGTGGAAGAGGTGGAAACAAACATGACGCACCACGAAACCGGACGGGATCTACGGGGGTGGATTCACCGGGGTCGGCAGTTCGCTCATGTGGTGATTACCCTGGCCCGCCGGTGGAAATCGGGGGCGCCGGCATGATTTATATGGTCTCGTTGCTTGCTTTTGGGTTCACCCTGTTCTGGCAGCCTCTGCTGCTGGGGCTGCTGCGTCAGAGCAGCATGGTCCGCCCCAACTACGCCGGGGAGTTGATCCCGGTGCCAGCTGGGTTGGTAATGGTGGCCGGATTGGTTTCCGCATTTGCGGTGACTGCGATTCTGTTCCCTCCGGAGGTGCTGGTTCTGGGGGCGGTTGCGGGCATTGTGGCAATGGCTTTTTTGGGGTTGGTTGATGACGTCATGGGATCGCGGCATGCCAGCGGCCTGCGCGGTCATTTTAAAATGCTGCTGCGGGACCACCAGTTGACCACGGGGGCTTTCAAAGCCCTGGGGGGCGGATTGGTTGCCCTGTTCCTCAGTGCGGGCCTTTCTCGCGGGGGGGTGCCGGGTGGCGGGTTCTGGTTCGGTCCCGGTTGGGGAATGTATCTAAGCAACCTGTCTATCAACGCTCTCATAATCGCTCTGAGTGCCAACGCCATCAACCTTTTGGATCTGCGCCCGGGACGGGCGGTTAAAGGGTACCTGGTCGGAGTGGTGGCTGTCATAATCGCTTCCCGGTCTCTGTCCCACCTGGAGGTGACCGCGCCGGTAATGGCTGCGGCCATCGCTTACCTTCCCACCGACCTGCGGGGGCGGGCTATGATGGGGGATACCGGATCGAACCTGCTGGGATTGTCGTTGGGCCTGGCGGCCGCGGCCGGCTTGCCGTTGGGGCTGCGGATTGGATTTCTCCTGCTGCTGGTGCTGTTCCACCTGTACACCGAAAAATATTCTCTGACCCGCACTATAGAGAAGGTTGGTTTTCTGCGGTGGATCGATCAGTTGGGGCGGCCCGCCACCAGCTCGCCGATACCGGGTTCGGATACCGCGGCCGAGATTGAGGCGGCTCATCCCCTGCCGGCGGATCAACGCGAAACATAGACTGCAGCGGCCCATCCGTGTATTCTTGGGCGGGGGGCCTTTTTTGTTGTATAGGAAATTTTGCTTAAGGTTCAGGCTGGGTATTAATTTCCTATATGTGGGGGCATCCTGTTTTGGAAATGGTGCCGGATGGGGAAGGAAACCGAAGCAATTAATTGAAATAATGGTTAATGGTGACCTGTTGGTATAACGGAGCCCCGTACTGCCGCATAATACCGGCGCACCGGGTCTTTGCTTAAAAAAAAAGCCAAGCCGGGAGGAGTGACAAAATGATTAACCAAGAACGGATTTTGCAGGAGTTCATGGAGCTGGTGTCTATTGATTCTGTTTCCCGCAAGGAGCGGCTGGTGGCGGACAAGCTGAAGGAAAAGCTGGCAGCTATCGGCCTCCGGGTTGAGGAAGACGGGACCGGCGAACGGGAAGGGAGTTCGGCCGGCAATGTGATTGGTCATCTCGAGGGGAATACGCCGGGGCCGGCGCTGATGTTTATGGCCCATATGGACACAGTGGAACCGGGGGTAGGAATTAATCCCGTAATCCGGGACGGGGTGGTTTACTCCCAGGGTGATACCATTCTGGGGGCTGACGACAAGGCCGGGATAGTTGCCGTCCTGGAAGCCCTTCGGGTTATCATGGAACATAAGCTGCCGCACCCGAAGATTGAAGCGGTCTTCACTGTCATGGAGGAAACCGGGCTTCTGGGGGCCAAAAACCTGGAACTGAACAGGGTGAGCCCGGATTACGTATTTGTCCTGGACAATGTGTCGGCGGCGGGGGGGATCTATACCAAGGGTCCGGCTCAGAACAGTGTTGACGTAACCATCCGGGGCCGGGCAGCGCACGCCGGCGGTAACCCCGAGGACGGAATCAGCGCCATTCAGGTGGCTGCTGATGCCATCTCCCGCATGCGTTTGGGCCGGATCGATGAGGAGACGACCGCCAACCTGGGCGTAATCAACGGGGGGACGGCCACCAATATCGTCTGCGAAACGATCCACATTAAGGGTGAAGCCAGAAGCCGGAACATGGAAAAGTTGAACGCCCAAACAAAGCACATGGTGAACTTGTTTCAAGAAGCAGCCACCAAATTTGGGGCCCGCGCCCATATCGCTACTGAGCTCATATACCCGCTTATGGATGTTGGGGAAACCGAACCTATGGTCTCGATTTGTGTCGACGCCGCCAAAGCTGTAGGTATAGAACCGGCCATTCTGGCAACCGGGGGCGGGTCGGATACCAACATTCTTATCGGCAGGGGCTTGAACTGTGTCAACCTCGGGGTGGGGATGCAGAAGCCGCACACTACTGACGAATTTATTGCGGTGGAGGATTTATACCTCAGTGCCCGTTATATTTTGGCCATCATTGCCGAGGCGGTGAAGAGGGGAACGAAGTGATTTTTAGCTGTTGGGGGGCCGTGGCAGCAGTACTGGAAAGTCGGGCGGGAGTAAACCAGCTGTTGATCGATCTCGGAGGTAAGCAGGAAAAGGCCCTTAATTACGAGGACCTGACCGGGCCTGTGGAAATCGGCGACCGGGTTTTGGTGAATACGACTGCGGTTAACCTGGGCTTGGGCACAGGCGGCTTTCATGTCGTAATGGCCAACGACCGCAACCAGGCCCATTCCCCTTTGGAGCCGGGACACATCGTGAAGCTGCGGTATACCCCGTCACAGACAGCCGTACTGGCGGCTGAGGAGCAGGACAGCCCCTATCATGAGGAACTCAGCCGGTTTCAGTCCCTGGCTGGAACCCCGGTAGTGGTAACCACCCTGCACAGCACGCTGCCGTCAATAGCGGCGGCGGCAAAATCCCTGACCGGACCGGGGACCCGGGTTGTCTTCGTAATGACTGACGGGGCGGCTCTGCCGATGGCTTTGAGCCGTCTTGTACCGGAGCTGAAGGAAAAAGGGCTGATCGATGCCACCGTCACATCCGGGCATGCCTTCGGGGGCGACCTGGAGACCGTAAACATTTATACGGGATTAATGGCCGCCCGCCAGGTATTGAAGGCGGATGTGGTCATTGCGGGCATGGGCCCGGGCATTGTTGGTACCGGGACCGAACTGGGTTTCAGCGGTGTGGAGCAGGGCGAGATCATCAATGCCGTTCACATTCTCGGCGGCCGGCCGGTGGCCTGCCTGAGGGTCAGTTTTGCCGATCCGCGCCCCAGGCATCGGGGCATCAGCCATCACAGCCTGACTGTGTTGAGCCGGATAGCGCTGGTCCCGGCCTTTGTGGCAGTGCCTGAGCTGCCGGAACCAGAAGAGCAGTATATTAGAAAACAGGTTGACGAACATGAATTGGGAACGAAGCATAAACTTGTTTGGGCGACCGGACGGCTGGGTATCGAAGGCCTGGCGGCCGCGGGCGTCAAAGTGACGACAATGGGGCGATCACCGGCTCAAGACCCGGCCTTCTTCCTGGCAGCCGGCGCCGCCGGAACGGTGGCCGGTAGGCTGTTGGCCGAGCCGCTGACCTGAGGCGTGCGGGAGGACGCTGAGTTCCTGTTCCGTTTTTGTAGAAGTTCCAATACAGTCTGATGTTCGGGGCCAAGGCCGGATAACACCTGGCACATCTGAGCGGCTTTTCCCATCCAGTAGAACCCCCGGGTGTGGTAGTAGACCCGCATCTCGCGTGTTCCTCCTTCATCCTGGTGCTGGAAAACTTGCTTGGGACAGGCTTTGATGTTACAGTTTATGCGAGGAAAATCAGGTCTATTCGCATTTGTTGGGGGGCATTGACAATGGGAGAGCTTGAAGAAAAAACTGTGGGCAGCCGTCGGATATACGAAGGTAGAATGATCAACCTCCGCGTTGACTCGGTAGTGCTGCCTGATGGGCGGGATGCTAACCGGGAGGTTGTAGAGCACCCCGGGGCGGTGGCTATTGTGCCATTGACGGCCGAGGGGGAGATTGTCTTTGTCCGCCAGTACCGGCAGCCCATCGGAATCGTTACCCTGGAAATTCCGGCCGGGAAGCTTGGTAAAGGTGAGGACCCGTTTCAGTGTGCCGTGCGCGAGCTGGAGGAGGAAACCGGCCTGGTTGCCGAAAAAGTGGAACTCCTGGCCGATTATTTTACCACTCCCGGGTTCAGCGACGAACGGATGTACCTCTATGTAGCCACCGGGCTGAGCAAAACCCAGGCCCGGCCCGACGAAGATGAGTTTCTCGAAGTTGTCCATATTCCATTGGAAAAGGCGGGCCGTATGGCTTTCGGCAGGGAAATCAGGGACGCCAAGACCCTGATTGGGGTAATGGCAGCAGTTATCCGGAGGGGCTGATACCCATGAACATATACTACGCCGATCTGCATGTCCATATCGGCCGGACCCTGGACCATCGCCCGGTGAAGATCACGGCGGCAGACAGTTTAACTCTGGCCGGCGCCCTGGAAGAATGCGCTTCCCGCAAGGGCATCCAGGTATTAGGCATTGTGGATATGGCTTCACCCCCTGTAATCTGGGAAGCGGAAATACTTTTGGACGGAGGGGACTTGGCACTGCTTCCCGGTGGGGGTTACCGGTACCATGACCTTGTCACCCTTATCCCCGCGGTCGAGGTGGAAACGGGAGAGGGACTGGGAACTGCTTCCGGGGCTGGTTCCGGGGTGGCCCCGGCGAGTGCCGGAGGAACGGCACACTGGCTCGTCTATTTCCGGGAACTGGGGCAGGTGAAGGAGTTTTCCCGGTTCCTCGGGCATTATGTCACCAATATGACCCTGAGCACGCAGCGGTGTCGCCTGTCGGCGCGGGACATCTACCGTCAGGCCCGGGAACTGGGGGGAATCTTCGTCCCCGCTCATGCTTTTACGCCGCACAAAAGTGTTTTCGGCAACTGCGTTCCCCGGCTGGAGGCTATTTTCGGCCCTGAGGACGCGGCTGCCATTCCGGCAATTGAACTGGGCCTCAGCGCCGATTCCGATTTGGCCGATTGCCTGCCGGAGCTGTGGAATAAGACGTTTCTGTCCAACTCCGATGCTCATTCCCTCCCCAAAATTGCCAGGGAGTATAATGCCTTCAGCCTGGGGGGGTCTAATTTTGAGGAACTGTTGATGGCCATCCGGCGGGAACGGGGCAGGGGAGTTGCTGCCAATTACGGCCTCGACCCCAAGCTGGGCAAATATCACCGGACCCGGTGCCTCAAGTGCGACGGGGTTGTCACCGGCGAACCGCCGCAGTTTACCTGTCAGAACTGTGGTTCCGGGGAGGTTGTCAGGGGTGTTCTGGACCGCATTGCCGAAATTAGAGTACAGGACCGCCCCGTCCATCCCCCACACCGGCCTCCTTACGTCTGCCAGATTCCCCTCGCCTTTTTGCCGGGGGTGGGCAAACGTACCATTGACCGGCTCCTGGCCGAATTCGGAACCGAAATGGCCGTTTTGCACCAGGCAAACAGGGAGCAACTGGTTGAGGTCGTCGGCCCCAAAACTGCCGATTTGATTATCCGGGCTCGGGAGGGCCGACTGGGAATCTCCTGCGGGGGAGGTGGAACCTATGGGCGGATCATGCCGGACTAAAGGGATTGATATTCATGTAACTGCTGATGCCAGCGGGGCTGCGCTGGCCGGGGAGCAGGGCCGGGTGGTTGTGGTCGTGGATGTGATTGACATGTCCACCGCCCTGGAAAGTGCCCTTGATGCCGGAGCGGCCGCTGTTTTCGGGGCCAGCCCGGTTGACTGCCGGGCTCCTGTTTCCCTCGATCCGGAAGCGATGGGGTATACGGCTGGCTGTGCCGCGGTGAGATTGGGTGCAGATGTGGTGGTGGTGGCGGAACCGCGAGTCGGGACGGAGATGGAGCGCCGGGCCAGAGCTGCCTCCGCTTTGACCGGAGTCGCCCGCGCCGGGGCCAAAGTCCGTGCCGTGATTGCCAACGTGGGGGCGGAAACCCCTAAACAAACCGATCTCGGCGGTACTGTGGTCCTGGCCGTGACAGACACCGGGGGAGTGGCTTTTGAGGCCGCCCATTTGGCCGGGGCCATTGTCGCCACCGGCACGATTGCCCGCACCTGGAGGAAAAAAGGGGAGGAGCCGGCCCAGGCCGCAGCGGACAGGGCCATCGCTCTGGCGCTGGCGCACGGCCGCGGGATTACGGTTGTGGCCGCCAGCGGAAACTCCCTTGAGGATATCCTGGCCAGCCAATACATCGCCCGTTTGATTATGGACCGGCTGCCTGCAGCTCCTCCGGGGGTGTGAACGCTGGCGGAGAAAGGGTTTTCGCCCGAGCCCTTTCCGCCAATTAACTTTGGTGAAGGGGCAAGGGGATTGCCTTAAGCGAACAATTGGATGAGATGAATCAGAGGAGCGAGGGCGGCCGAGAAAAGGGCGAGCTTCTGAGCGAAGCGAATCGGCGAGCCCCGAGGAAGCCCAAGCTCGTTCAGATGATACGAAATCCTGAGAGCGAAGGCAACCCCCTTGCCCTTTGGAGACTACCCACAGCAAAGGAGCAGGTTTGACCGGGCCTGTCCCGGAATTATCTCCCAAAGGTACTAAATTCCCCCTCCCGATCATATTATCTTTTATACAGAGGGAGGGAGAGATCGCCTGGTGAGAGGAAGACTTCGAGGTTTCCTGACCGGGTATTTCCGGAACAATTTGGGCCTCCTTTTGTTTGTTTCTCTTTTTTTTCTGCTCGGCATCGTCGCCGGCACCCTGGCGGTACAACTGCTGAGCGGCGACCAGGCGAACAGTCTGGTTCAGTATTTGGACTCCTTCCTCAACGGTCTCCATAACCAACCCATTGATAACCAGCTCCTGGCGGAGCGGTCCATCCTTAACAACCTTCAGGTCGTCCTGGCCATCTGGTTCCTGGGCCTGACCGTAATCGGCATCCCCCTCATCGTCATTATTGTATTCCTGCGCGCTTTTGTCTTCGGGTTTACCGTAGGGTTTCTGGTGGAGAAAAAGGCGTGGCAGGGGATTGCCTTCGCTTGCTTTTCCATCCTGCCCCAAAGCCTGCTGTTCATTCCGGCCCTGATCCTGGCCGGAGTGGCGGCCGTCTCCTTTTCCCTGTTCCTGATCGGAGGGCGTTCACCAACCCGGACCGGCCGCCTATCCGGAAGGTTTGTGAGCTACTGCCTTTTTATGCTGTTTCTCAGCGCCGTCGCCGCGGCCGCCGGCCTGGTGGAAGCATATATTACGCCGGTGTTTATCAAGCTGCTGGCAACATGGTGATCCTGGCGCCCGGCCGAACCCGTTCTAAAGAGTCACCAATTTACATAGAAATGTAAAAAGTCTCCAGCCAAAAGGGGGAGCAGGTATGATCATGGTCACGATAACCAACATCAAGCGCAAGGCCAAGAATGCTTTGCGTATTCTGATGTTTCTCCTGATCCTGGGTCTCGTAGTGCCGGCGTTTTTCGGCTTGGTCTCCACATATATTACCTCCGCGGACGCAAAGTTCAAGGAAGAACACCCCACCGGTCAGCCGATGCGGGTGGAAAAATCAACCCAAAAAGCAGAGAAGCGGGACAATAGTCTCCTGGACAGCTTCGTGGTCAAACTGCGCGATTTCTATGAACACAACAGCGACTGAGCCGGACGGAGAAATAACTTGGCGGCAAGAGGAGTTCAAAGCGGCGATGTGGAATTGTAAAGGTACCAAATTGGTTCCGGATAGAACCGGTTCATGGAGTTGGGCCTATGCAGTACATCGACGAGTTTATTCATTATCTGGCAGTAGAGAGAGGTCTTGCGGAAAACACCCTGGAATCGTACCGGCGCGACCTGACCCAGTTTGCCCGGTACCTGGAGGGCTCTCTCGATAGTTTCCCGCGGGTAGCCCGTGGTGCAATTATGGGTTACCTGGTTTCGCTGCAGAAGCAGGGTAAAGCCTCGGCCACCATTTCGCGGCACCTGGCTGCCATTAAATCATTTTATCACTTTTTGTTTCGAGAGGGCCTCTTGGACTATGATCCGACGGCCAACCTGGAATCGCCCAAACTGGAAAAACGGCTGCCTCGAGTTTTATCCGTGGCAGAAGTTGACCTGCTCCTGCGTCAGCCTGAAACCCAAAAGCCAAGAGGGCAAAGGGATAAGGCGATGCTGGAGCTTCTTTATGCCACTGGTGTTCGCGTCTCGGAGTTGGTATCTCTGAACGTCGATCAGGTGAACCTGGAAGTGGGGTATGTCCGGTGCTTCGGCAAAGGTTCCAAAGAGCGGATCGTGCCTCTGGGCTCGGTGGCTGCGGAGAACGTGGCCGAATACTTGCGCCGGGCCAGAGTTAAACTAAACCCGAGCGCCGGGGAAACGGCTCTCTTCCTCAACCACCACGGCCGGCGCATGACCCGGCAGGGGTTCTGGAAAATTATCAAACAGTATGCCCGCCAGGCCGGAATCAAGAAGAAACTGGCGCCGCATACACTGCGCCATTCGTTTGCCACCCACCTCCTGGAAAACGGGGCCGATCTGCGGTCCGTCCAGGAGATGCTGGGACATGCCGACATCACCACCACCCAGATTTACACCCATCTGACCCGGAGCCGGTTGACCGAGGTGTACCGGAAAACGCACCCCCGGGCCTGAGTTAACGGCACGGGCCCCGGTGGCATCGCGGGGGGCCGGGGTGCACGGAATGGGGACCGGGTTTCTCAGGGTAGATCGACCGGGAGGACCACCATGATCAATCGAGTGATCATAATAGTTCTAGACAGCGTCGGCATTGGAGAGCTTCCGGATGCCGATCGATACGGGGACCAGGGCTCCAATACCCTGGCCAACACCGCCCACGCTATGGGTGGGCTCAATCTGCCTTTCCTGGCTGATTTGGGTCTGGGAAAAATCGCACCGCTGTTAGGTGTCCCTGCTGTTGGGCGGGCCAAAGGGGCTTACGGGCGGATGGCCGAGAGGGCAGCCGGCAAGGACACCACGAGCGGTCACTGGGAATTGGCAGGGTTGGTCCTGGACCGCCCCTTCCCGGTTTTCCCCAAAGGTTTTCCCCCGGAAGTCATCCGTGACTTTGAGGCCCGAATTGGGCGATCAACTTTGGGGAACAAGGCCGCCTCCGGCACCGAGATTATCGCTGAACTGGGCGAGGAGCATATGCGCACCGGTTTTCCCATAGTTTACACCTCGGCAGACAGCGTTTTTCAAATTGCCACCCACGAGCAGGTTATACCGCTGGAAGAACTGTACCAAATGTGCCGAACCGCCAGGGAGATTCTCACCGGGGCGTATGCCGTGGGCCGTGTTATCGCCAGGCCGTTCGTAGGCCGGCCGGGGAGTTTCCAACGCACCCCGCACCGCCATGATTTTTCTCTGTCTCCGCCGGGCCCCACAGTGCTTGATTCTATCTGCGCTGCCGGCCAACCGGTGGTAGGCATTGGAAAGATTATGGATATCTTCGCGGGGCAGGGTGTGACCGAGGCCAGACCAACGGAAAACAACCTGGATGCCATTGCCAAAATCATACAGGCACTGAAACAGGGAGGCCGGGGGTTGGTGTTCGCCAATCTGGTGGATTTCGACTCACAGTACGGCCATCGTAACGATATCCAAGGCTATGCCGCTGCCCTGGAGCAGTTTGACCGGAATCTGCCGCACATTCTGGCAGCCCTCCAACCCGACGATCTGCTTATAATCACGGCCGATCATGGCTGTGACCCAACGACCGGCAGTACGGACCACTCCCGCGAATACGTGCCCCTACTCATTTACGGGCAGGCTGTTAAAGCCGATACGGCCCTGGGGACGCGTTCCAGCTTTGCCGATGTGGGAGCTACAATTGCCGACCTCCTGGGTGTACCATCCCCGACGGCCGGAGAGAGTATGGCTCCACTGATCGGGAAAGGCTAACCGTAAGTGCCAAAAACCGGAAGCGCCTTTTTATTGGGAGGATTCCGTTGACCGAGAACCCGGGAGACAACAACTCCACCTTGAGGAGCATGCCCTTGAACATCGTAAACCAAAGGGGGAATAGCAGGTGCTTGATACCCTGCACCGACGTATAAACGAGACTATTGAGTTTATCCAGGACAGAACCCCACTGGCCCCGGAAATCGGCCTGATCTTGGGCTCCGGGCTTGGGGGTCTGGCCGACGAATACACGGATCAGACGGTCATACCCTACCGGGAGATTCCCCATTTTGCCGAATCAACTGTTGCCGGGCATGCCAGCAAACTGGTAATTGGCCGTCTGGGGGGGAAAGCTGTAGTCACCATGCAGGGCCGGTTTCACTATTACGAGGGGTACCGCATGGATGAGGTTACTTATCCTATCCGGGTGATGCAAAAACTGGGGGTAAAGAATCTGTTGGTCACCAACGCCGCCGGCGGCATCAGCCGGGACCTCCGGCCCGGTGATGTTATGCTCATTACCGATCACATCAACCTGATGGGAACCAACCCCCTCATCGGCCCCAATGACCCGAAATTGGGCCCGCGTTTCCCCGATCTTTCCGAAGCCTACCACCCTGACTTGATCTCCCTGGCCGCCAAAGTGGCAGCGGATATTGGCCTGCCCCTCAAAAAAGGGATCTACGCCGCACTGAGCGGCCCCACTTACGAAACCCCGGCGGAGATACGGTTCTTGCGGGCCATCGGTGCCGATGCGGTCGGTATGTCAACCGTCCCGGAGGTTATTGTAGCCAAACACGGGGGTATCCGGGTACTGGGGCTTTCGGCCATTGCCAACCAGACTGATGAGTCCAAATACAGCCAAACCAAGCACGATGAAGTAATGGCTAAGGCAAGGGAGATCGGCATCGGAATGCTGCCGCTGGTCCGGGGAGTCGTTCGGGAGTTGTAAGTGCGTTTGGGCAAGGGGCTTCCCTTCGCCCACGATACGCGGGCCGGGAAAGGCTAGGAGGGAAACCCCCTCGCCAGGTTCGGAGGAACTGTAATGAGGACTGTGGACATTATCGCCAAGAAACGTAACGGCCTGGAACTGTCCCAGGTCGAAATCACTTACCTGATTCAGGGTTATGCTAGCGGGGAAATACCGGACTACCAGATGTCCGCCTGGGCGATGGCTGTCTATTGTCGCGGCATGACCGCCGCCGAAACCGCCTACCTGACCAAGGCCATGGTGGAATCGGGGCAGACTCTGGACCTGTCTGCAATTCCGGGGATTAAGGTGGATAAGCACAGCACCGGAGGGGTGGGGGATAAAACCACTGCTGTCCTGGCTCCCCTGGTAGCGGCTGCCGGAGTTCCGGTGGCCAAGATGTCCGGGCGCGGGCTGGGTCACACGGGCGGGACCTTGGATAAACTGGAGGCAATACCGGGGTTTCAGGTGGGCCTTGACATGGCGCGGTTCATCGATCAGGTAAAGCGGATAGGGGTGGCGGTAGCCGGGCAGACCCTGGATCTTGCCCCGGCCGACAAGAGGCTTTATGCTCTCCGCGATGTCACCGCCACGGTCGAAAGTGTGCCGCTAATCGCCAGCAGCGTGATGAGCAAGAAAATCGCTTCGGGGGCCGATGCCATAGTCCTTGACGTCAAGGTGGGCGAGGGGGCGTTCGTCAAAACCGTTGACCAGGCTTTTGAACTTGCTCAGACCATGGTTTCCATTGGTGCAAGCCTGGAAAGGGACACTGTGGCTCTGATCACCGATATGAACCAGCCTTTGGGCCGCGCCGTGGGAAATGCCCTTGAGGTCGAGGAAGCGGTACAGACTCTAAAAGGGGGTGGCCCTCCGGACCTTCGGGAACTCTGCCTGAAGCTGGGGGGACAGATGCTGCTGCTAGCCGGAGCAGCGGCGTCGGAAAATGAGGCTGAGGCACTGCTGCTGCGGACGCTCGGGGAAGGATCAGCCCTTGGGAAGCTGCGGGAACTGATCGAGGCCCAAGGGGGGGACCCCGAAGTAATTGCCGACTTTTCCCGTCTGCCCAGGGCCGCCGAGCAGGTGTCGGTCGCCGCACCCCAATCGGGGTTTGTGTCCGCCATCAAAACTGAAAACATCGGCCGGGCTGCCGCTCTGTTGGGGGCCGGGAGGCAGGTCAAGGACGATACCATCGACCCCGCGGTCGGCCTGCTCGTTTCCCGTAAAATCGGTGAACGGGTGGAAGCCGGGGAATCATTGGTGATACTGCACGTGAACTCCCGCGCCCATTTGGCCGAAGCCCAGGATTTGGTGCGGGATGCTTTTGCCATTGGCGGGGCCCCGTCCCGTGTCCCTCCCATGTTTTACGGGCGTGTCACCGGTAAGGGCGTGGAGCGGTTTGGTGAACAGGGGAAACAAATTTAAACCGGGGTTGACGTCCCGGTAGATGGGTGAATGCGGCCCACACCCCATGTGAAACTCCCGGATCAGCCGGGTGTTTTTTTATCCCTCACGAATATTCTCCCGGTCTGTCTAATAGATTTTAGTAATAATTGGGGGACAACCCAAGATCGGGGGAGTGTGTATGTCTTCTCTAAGGCGAACGGCGCTGCTTTTGATTTTCACCTTGGTTGGCTTGCTTATATGGCCTCTTGCGGCTGCCCAGGCCGATCCGCTGGGGTTAAAAGTGGAATCGGCCATTCTAATTGACGCTGAATCCGGGAAGATCCTTTACGAAAAGGATTCGCACAAACGGCTGCCTCCGGCCAGCGTCACCAAACTGATGACTCTTCTGATGGCCTTTGAAGCGATCGACAAGGGCAAAGTCTCATTTGACGAAAAAGTGGTTGCCAGCGAAAATGCCTGGGATCTGGGCGGGTCGGAAATTTGGCTTGAGCCCGGGGAACAGATGAGCATGCACGACCTCTTGATGTCAATTGCCGTGCAGTCAGCGAACGATGCCTGCGTTGCGGTTGGGGAGCATTTATTCGGGTCGAACGAAGCCTTTGTCGATGCCATGAACAAGAAAGCCCGGGACATGGGCCTCAAAGACACACACTATGTCAACAGTCATGGGCTTCCGGCCAAAGACCATTTTACCAGTGCCTTCGATGTGGCTCAAATTGCCCTCCAAGCCCAGAACTACCCCGGGTTGGTCAAAATGACCTCGACCTGGGAGTACAAATTAAGGGGCGGCAAGTCAGTGCTGAACAATACCAACAAAATGCTGGTATGGTACCCGGGTACTATAGGGTTTAAGACAGGGTGGACGAATGAAGCCAAGTTCTGCCTGGCTTCGATCGTGGAACGGAAAGGCCTGCGACTGATAGCGGTGGTCCTGGGGGCTCCCGAGGCGGCCGGGCATTTCAAGGAATCAGTGAAAATGTATAACTGGGGCTTTTCCAACTTCACGTGGAAACAGGTGGCCGATAAAGGTCAGGTCATCAAGGTCGTTCCGGTCGGCAAGGCTAACATTGATGAGGTGGGGGTGGTTGCAGCCCACAGGGTCGGTGTCCTCACCGACAAGGGGGCCGATACCAAGATAACCCACCGGGTGGTGCTGCCAACGACTCTGACGGCACCGCTGGCGAAGAATCAGAAGGTGGGGGAAATCATTGTTTACGAGAATGGGAAGGTATCGGCCCGTTTCCCCCTTGTGGTTCAGGAGGAAGTCAAGAAAGGTTCTGTTTTCCGCCAGATGATGAAACTGCTCCGGGAAGTAATCAATTTCAAGTAATCATAAGCCCAAAAGCTATAAGTTGTTCAGAAAAAGTGGGAAAACCTCTTGTAACAGGGATTCCCACTTTGTTTTTTCTCGGCTATGATATCCATAATGGGGATTGTTGGCAACCCGTTGCGGCATTCTTAGTTGGCCTTCGACATTCTTCCTTTCATAATTACGCAGGAAACGGGTTCCAGACCGTAGAATCGGTAACCGTTGACAAGGAACAGGCGGGAGGGAATTCGGTTGCGAATTGATCTGTCGTCGCGCAAAGATACTCTTGTGGTCAGGGTTCACGGAGAACTGGATATGGTCATGGCGGACAAGTTCCGCCATGAGGTTGACCGGGAGATGGACCGCCGACCGGTGCGAAATTTGGTCCTAAACCTGCAGGGGGTTTCTTTCATTGACAGCTCCGGTGTGGGAGCCATCATCGGCCGCTACAAGAGAATTGCCCGCGAAGGGGGCAGGGTAATTATCACCGAGGTTAAACCGCAGGTTAAACGGATCCTGGAGATGTCCGGGATGATGAAGATCGTCGGGATGTCAGCTTCCGAGGCAGAGGCACTGCGGAAGCTGGGTCCTGTGGGAAACCAGGAGGTGGCGGAATGAGAATTGATAACCAGATGTGTCTGGAATTTGCCAGCCTGCCGGAAAACATTGCCCTGTCACGGGTAGTGGTAGCCTCATTTGCCGCCCAGCTTGATTTCACCTTGAACGACCTGGAGGAAATCAAGGTTGCTGCTTCGGAAGCGGTGTCCAACGCCATCATTCATGGTTACCAGAACCGGCCGGATAGGCTGGTTCGCCTGCGAGCCACCCGGAAAGGCAGAACGCTGGAGTTGTCGGTGGAGGACGATGGTGTGGGCATCGCTGACATTGAACTGGCGACAAAACCCTCATACAGCACCGACCCCGAACGGATGGGCCTTGGGTTTGCTTTTATGAAATCATTCATGGATCGGGTTGAGGTAAAGTCTGAAGTTGACAAAGGAACAACGGTCACGATGACGAAGACCGCCTCCCTGGCAGCAGCAAAGCATGTAGACAAACTTTGCTGAGGGGTTGGTGATGAGTACCAGGCTGTCCGAAATGAACCTGCCTCGTTATCCGCTGCTGTCCGACGACGAGATGATGAGGCTGCTTCAGGAGGCCAGGAACGGAGACAAAAAGGCCCGGGAAAAGATGATCAACTGCAACCTGAAGCTGGTGTTCCGGCTGGTCCAGAGATTTGCCGAACGGGGTCATGACCTGGAAGACCTATTTCAGATCGGGACAATCGGTCTGATGAAGGCTATTGATAAATTCGATTTGAGCTATCATGTCAAGTTTTCCACATACGCCGTCCCTATGATTATAGGGGAAATCCGGCGGTTCCTGAGAGATGATCACCCGGTTAAGGTTTCCCGGTCACTCAAAGAGAAGGCCCACAAAATCCATCACAAAAAGGGGGAACTGATTAACCAACTGGGCCGGGAGCCGACGATCGGTGAGATTTCCGACGCCCTGGGTATGGGGAGAGAGGAAATTGTGGCTGCTCTGGAAGCGATTCAGTTCCCCACCTCGATCCACGAGACCTTGTACCAGGATGAGGGCGATCCGATTTTTGTCCTCGATCAGTTGAAGGATGGCAGCTCGGAAGGCAGCCTTTTCGACAAGCTGGCCGTCCGGGAGGTGCTGCGGCAGCTCTCCCCAAAGGAGCGATCCGTGATTCTGATGCGGTTTTTCGAGGATAAGACCCAGACGGAGGTGGCAAACATTTTGGGGTTGTCCCAGGTTCAGGTTTCCCGTCTGGAAAGGCAGACACTGAAAAAAATGCGGTCATTGCTGGCGTCCGGGTGAAACGAGTACTGTTTGCCGCCCGGAGGTGGGACAGGAAGGCATTGAGGCGGCTGATCGCCGTTGCCCGTCATTCAAACCGCGATATGTGGAGGGAAATACCAGCCCCCGGACTTCGGTCCGGGGGTTTTCCGTTCCCCGTGATTTCCATCCTGAACAACTTTACGGACACCGTCGGCGCCTGCTTAGACCTTTATCGGATAGACCCTCGGGCGCGGCCTTTAGAACTTTGTTCGGCAGTGACGTTTCCGGGAGCATATTCAAAACAGGTCCGGGACATAATAACGGTTGGAATTTTCCACAGGAAGGAGGTTGGGCAGGTGGCCATTAAAGTAGCGGAATTGGTCGGCGAGTCGCCCGACAACTGGAAAGATGCGGTTCAGGCGGCAGTCTGGGAAGCATCCAAGACGATTAGCAACATCACCGGGGTGGAAATTTATAACCTGACAGCAAATGTAGACAACGGTCGCATTACCGAGTACAAAGCCAACGTCAAAATCGCTTACGCCGAGTAACAGTAGCGTAAAGGCACCAGCGGGTGCCTTTTTTATCATTGACAAAGGTGGTGGCATTCTTGCCCCAGAACCAATCGGGACAGAGTCCCAAACAGCAGCAGCAGCAAAAACAGCAGCAGAAACAGCAGCAAAACCAGCAGTACCAGCAGATGGTTCAGCAGTTGAAACCGAAACCGGCGGTTTGGAAAAACGCCTTTTGGGCTTTTGTCGTGGGTGGGATAATTTCGGCCATCGGTCAGGTGATTCTGATAGTCTTTAAAGCCCAGGGGCTCCCGGAAAAACCAGCCGGGGCGGCCATGCTCCTGACCCTGATTTTCCTCGGCGCCCTCCTGACCGGGTTGGGAGTTTATGACGTCATTGGCAAGGTGGCCGGGGCGGGATCGATAGTCCCCATTACCGGGTTTGCCAACTCCATTGTGGCTCCGGCCATGGAGTTCAAAAGAGAGGGTTACGTGTTCGGGGTGGGGGCGCGAATGTTCAATATCGCCGGCCCTGTTCTGGTTTACGGGTTCTTGACCTCGGTGATTATCGGGTTGTTAACTTTTCTGGTCAAGGGGGGAGGAAAGTGAGTCCCACCAAAAAGGTCGGGCAGCAGACACTGAGATTTACCCAGCCTCCCTTCATTATCGGTAAAGGGACCGTTGTCGGTGACATGGAGAAAAAGGGGCCTTTTGGCGCTGAGTTCGACTGGGTTATTGATGATACCCTTTTTGGCCAGAAGACCTGGGAAAAAGCCGAGCAGCGCATGCTTCTGGAATCGGTGAAACTGGCCCTGAAACAGGTAAACCTGCAGCCCCAGGATATCGATTTCCTGCTGGCAGGTGACCTTATGAACCAGATGATCAGCGCCAATTTCAGCGCCAGGGACCTCGGGATTCCGTTTTTCGGACTGTACGGGGCCTGCTCTACGATGGCCGAGAGTTTGGCCCTGGGGGCAACCCTTATTGACGGGGGGTTTGCTTACCGCGTGGCTGTGTCGGTATCCAGCCACCATGATTCGGCTGAACGGCAGTACCGGTTCCCCACTGAGTTGGGGGTACAGCGCCTGCCATCGGCCCAGTGGACCGTTACCGGAGCCGGTGCGGCAATCCTCTGTCAGCAGGGAATCGGCCCGCGGATTACAGAAGTCACGATCGGGAAGGTGGTTGATCGGGGTAGCACTGATGTCAACGACATGGGGTCGGCGATGGCGCCGGCGGCTGCTGACACTCTGGAGCAGCATTTCCAGGATACCGGCCGCAAGCCAGAGGACTACGACCTCATTTTGACGGGAGATTTGGGGACCATTGGCAAGGCATGCCTGGAGGAACTGCTGAAGCCCACAGGGTACAACATTGTGCCCAAGCTGTCGGACTGCGGGGTCTTGATTTACGATCCGGCCCAGGACACTCACGCTGGGGGGAGCGGCTGCGGCTGCTCGGCGGTCATGTTCTGCGGGCCTATGTTGGAACGGATCAAACGGGGGGAATATAAACGCCTTCTCCTTGTTGGGACCGGTGCTCTGATGAGCCCGACCAGTTCTCAGCAGGGAGAGACAATACCCGGCATTGCCCATGCGGTTCTGGTGGAACAATAGTCTATAAGGAGGCCTGAATCGTGCCCATTTTAATGGCTTTTCTCATTGGCGGGGCTCTAACTCTAATTGCCCAGCTGATTATGGATTTGACCAAATCTTCGATTACCCCGGCACACATCCTGGTCGGTTATGTCACCGGCGGGGCGGTGTTGAGCGCCATCGGCCTCTATGAGCCATTGATCAAAATTGGGAAAGCCGGAGCCATGGTGCCGCTCTCCGGTTTCGGTCATACCCTGGCCCAAGGGGCAATGCAGGGAGTGAAATCAAAGGGGCTGCTCGGCGCTTTCGGCGGTGGGGTTGAGGCCGCGGCAGTAGGAATCGCCGGCGCCGTGATTTTCGGGTACACGATGGCGGTTCTGTTTAACCCCAAGGGGTGATGAAAATGTCTGATCGGCGAAAGGTAATCCTGGTGACAGACGGTGACAGTGTAGCACGAAGGGCTACTGAGGTCGCAGCCCAAAACATCGGAGCCCGCTGCATCTCCCAATCCGGAGGGCACCCGACCCCTATCAGCGGCGGGGAGATCGTTCGGCTGATCCTGGAGGCTGCCCATGATCCGGTTGTGGTCATGCTTGACGACCGGGGCAGGGTTGGCCAGGGAAAAGGGGAAACGGCTCTGGAATACATTGCCAGGCATCCGGGCATCGAAATCCTGGGTGCCCTCGCAGTCGCATCCAATACCGAACATACCAGAGCTCTGGCCATTGAAGAGTCAATGGCCAGGAACGGTGAACTTGTATTCGGTCCTGTGGACAAATACGGGAACCCCGAGGAGCCCGGCCACCGGTACCAGGAGGGAGACACCATCGAGGTCCTGACCAGGCTGCGTATCCCCAACGTTATCGGTATCGGGGACATCGGCAAAATGGACTTCCAGGATGATCCTGATCTCGGGGCTCCGATTACGACGGCGGCGATGCAGGAGATCCTGAACCGGAGCGGTTTCCGGTAATACAGGGCAAACTCAAAAGCAAATTTTTAGCTAAAAAATGCCCGCATAAAAAACGGTAATTTGGGGGAAAATTCCTTCTGTGGGAAAAACAGCAAGGGAGGGCCGCGGTGGCCAGAACAAGGGGGGGATAACCATCAAGGTAGGTATTCCGCGGGCACTATTTTATTACTACCATTACCCACTGTGGGAGGGGTTTTTTCGGGGCATCGGCATGGAAGTGATCCCCTCACCCCCTACCAACAAGGCCATTTTGAACAGCGGCATTGGGGCGGCGGTTGACGAAGCATGCCTTCCGGTCAAGATTTTCTACGGCCATGTGATGGCCTTGATTGATCGAGTTGACTGCCTGTTTCTACCGCGCCTGGTCAGCGTTGAGAGAAAGGCCTATATCTGCCCAAAGCTGATGGGCCTCCCGGACATGATCGCGGCCGGGGTAACCGGACTTCCCCGGGTGTTAAGCCCGTGTGTTGATTTGAGCCGCCGAGGCCGGTCAGTGGGGGATGCCCTGGAACCTGTCGGGTATCAGCTGGGAAAGAGCGCCCGAGAGATTAAGAGGGCGGTGAAATTAGGGCTGGCCGAACAGAGGCGGTTTGAGGACCTGGTGTCACAGGGGTATCTGCCGGTGGAAGCCCTGGATATGATGGCCGGGCACCATGTTCCGGAACCACCTGGGGCCGGAATCAAGGTCGCAGTTGTCGGCCACAGCTACAACCTGTTCGACAGCCACATCAGCATGAATTTGGTGCAGAAGCTTCGGTCAATGGGGGCCGTGGTGGTAACCACCGACCAAATCCCCGAGGAGGTTGTGGAAGAGGAAGCGTCCCGGCTTCCCAAAAGGATGTTTTGGACGCTCGGCAAGCGGATGCTGGGGGGCACCTTTCATTTTTTGAGCCGAACCGACATCAAGGGCATTATCCACCTGGCCTCGTTCGGCTGCGGACCTGATTCCCTGGTCGGGGAACTTCTGGAGCGCCACGCGCGGCGGCAGCGGGGGACACCATTTATGCTGCTGACCATTGACGAGCACACCGGGGAGGCGGGTGTGGTCACGAGACTGGAAGCCTTCCTGGATATGATAGAGCGGAGGCACAGGAATGAAGATCACGTTTCCGCACATGGGTAACACGGCTATTGCGGTCAAGGGCCTTGTAGAACAGCTGGGGCTGGAAGCGGTTGTACCGCCTCCCTGCAGCAAGAAGACTCTCAACCTGGGGACCCAGAATGCACCTGAGTTTGCCTGCCTGCCGTTGAAAATTAACATTGGGAATTTCATCGAAGCTCATGAAATGGGGGCGGATACGGTGGTGATGGCCGGGGGGTGCGGGCCCTGCCGGTTTGGCTACTACGGGCAGGTGGAGCGGGAAATCCTCCACGATGTGGGATGTGATCTCAACTTTATCATCATAGAGCCGCCGGACAGACACTTCGGCGAACTGGTGCAGCGCATCCAGACCCTTGCCGCCGGGAAATCCTGGCTGGATGTGGTGCGGGCGGTTCGATTCGCCTGGTACAAAGCAAAAGCGGTCGATGAAGTGGAAATCCTGGCCCAGGAACTGCGCCCCCGAACCGTTCATCCGGGGGAGGTGGAAAGCGTCTACCGCCAGGCCCTGACCGAAATCGATCTGGCAAAGAACCGAAAACAGATCGAGTTGGCCACAGCCCGAGCCCGGGACATTTACGAATCACTGCCCCTGCACCGGGACCGCGACCTGCTGCGAGTGGGGCTGGTAGGCGAGATATACACCATCCTGGAACCCTTCGCCAACCAGCGGATTGAAAGCATCTTGGGCCGGTTGGGGGTTCGTGTGCACCGGTCCCTGTACTTGTCGCAGTGGGTCAACGATCATCTATTTATGGGTCTCCTGCGTATACCCGGCAGTCACGAACTCTGCGAGCAGGCCGCTCCCTTTTTGAACCATTTTGTGGGGGGGCACGGGCGGGAAACCGTGGGGGGGGCCGTCCACTACGCCCGCCACCAGTACGACGGAGTCATCCAGGTGGCCCCTCTAACCTGCATGCCGGAAATTGTAGCCCAATCGATTCTGCCCGTTGTCAGCCGCCGGGAAGGGATACCCGTCCTGACCCTCTATTTTGACGAACATTCCGGGGAGGCCGGCCTGGTAACCCGACTGGAGGCGTTCGTTGATCTCCTGCGGCACCGCCGGGCACGAAAGGAAGGAACAGGACAATGAAAACTTACCTCGGCATCGATGTCGGATCTGTCAGCACCAATATCGCTCTTGTGGACGAAAACGGGCAGGTACTTGAATCTATCTATCTACGGACGATGGGCCAACCGATCCTGACCCTGCAAAAGGGTCTCGGCCTGATCAGGGACCGGATGCTGCCTGACTGGGAGGTCTTCGGGGCGGGCGCAACCGGCAGCGCCCGGCGTCTGGCCGGCGTGGTGGCCGGGGCTGATGTGGTCAAAAATGAGATCACCGCTCATGCCGTGGCGGCCATCAGCCAGGTCTCCGGAGTTCAGACCGTCCTTGAAATCGGGGGCCAGGATTCGAAGATTATTATCATCCGCGACGGAATCGTTGTCGACTTTGCCATGAACACCGTATGCGCTGCCGGCACCGGCTCTTTTCTTGATCAGCAGGCTTCCCGGCTCGGTATCCCCATTGAAGAATTCGGCGATCTGGCCCTTGGGGCGCAGGTCCCGGTGCGAATCGCCGGGCGCTGTGCCGTTTTCGCCGAGTCGGACATGATCCACAAACAGCAGTTGGGCCACCGGACAGAAGACATTGTCGCCGGGCTGTGTGAGGCCCTTGTCCGCAACTACCTGAATAATGTGGGTAAGGGTAAGGAAATAACGGCACCGGTGGTGTTTCAGGGCGGCGTGGCTGCCAATATCGGCATCCGACAGGCGTTCAATAAGGCCCTGCGCACTGAAGTCACCGTCCCCCCGCGATTCGATGTCATGGGGGCGATTGGGGCAGCCATTCTAGCTCAGGAAACGGTCGCGAGGAGCGGCAGTACCCGGTTCCGGGGGTTTGATGTCGAGGAACACGCCTTCCGGCCATCGAGCTTCGAATGCAGGGGGTGTGCCAACATGTGTGAGGTGATTCAAATCGATCTTCGCGATCGGATCGTCGCCCGCTGGGGTGATCGATGCGGAAAATGGGAAAACACCGTCACCCCGGAAGAAGTGCTGGCGGTATCCTGACAGCGACCAGCCTTACGGACTGGGACCGTTGCAAAAGTCCATCTGCGTCGTTCCATCCGCGCATTCTTGCTCGACGTATGTTTAGTACGCCATCGCTGCGAATGCTTGATGCGCCTAGCATCTGAAGCTTTTTCAACTAGTCTCTATTTGAGTCAAATTATACAACTCATGTGCCTAAAACATGTTTTGCAGCAGACTCCTGGGGGTGCAGCGGTCTGTCTTCCCTCAATTGCACCGCTGCACTGATAATTGGATCCGAAACTGCCGGGTGTCTCCGGGAGCAAGTACCAGGGGCCATAACGGCATGACCATGGAAGACTGATATGTTTTTTCCCAACCTCTTTCAGACTGAGAAACGGTCTCCACCGGCCAGCGCCACACCCGTACCGGGGTTTCCCAGGATAGAGACACCGTCCCTCCCATGGCCTTGTCAACCAGACAAACCCTGCCGATTGCCTGACTATCCCCCCAATTAATAAGGGAACCAGGGTCCGGTCGCTCGTCGTTCAACAAGTAGTAACCCCAGTCCGAACCACCGGCCGGCATGGCGAAATTCAGTTCGGTGCCAAACAGCCCTCCGACTACCCGGGTTCCGTTATTGGTGAACTCATACGTCACTCCTACCGAACAGGTGCCGGCAGAAAAAGAAAACGTTTTGCGAATGTTGACTCTTTGTTCTTCTCCTTCGACCATCAGTCCACACCCGCGCTCCAAAACAACCTTATTTCCCTCCCGCCTATACAAGTAGTCTCCCTTGGTGAAGTCAGGGGTTTCTTCGTACTGCCCGGCCACAAATTCACCCAAGCTGATCCCGTCCGGGAGGAAGTGGTCGATAAAAGACTGCCGGTCATAACGGTCATAGAGCAATTTCCGGTCCCATGTGCCATCCCCGGGGCCGTCGCGGTGGTGAATGCTGGGTATTCCGTCCACCTCCGGCGACGATGGGCACATGTCCACCGCGCCGGCATGGTAGTACTCAAAACGCCGCGACAGGGTGTTGAAAATGTTTGTTTTCAACTCTTTGATGCTCAGTTCATACATCTGCCCGCCGCCGGCCGGTGTCAAGACGCAGGTACAGGCCGGACCCGAAACCAGGAGTTCGTTCATACCGTCCAAATTCAGGTCTATTTCCTCTATTGTTAATGCGGTTTTTGCTTGACCGGCATCGCAGGCCTGCTCACAGGCAATCAGGAAACGGTAAATGGCATGGCGGAGGTGGGGTAGATAAAGGCCGCCAAAAATGCCGTGCCAGTAAGCGTCGTTGGTCTGGGCCCGGTAAAGCCAGTCGTGGGCCTGATCTCTGGCCGTACCTACCGGAACAGTTTTGCTCCGCCGGCTCAAGTAGAGCATTTTTTTCTGCATATTGTTGCTCTCGGGGTATTTGACCAGGAAGTTCTTCCAGATTCCTCCCCTGATAAAGGGACGGAACTTATCCAACCTGCCGTTTTCCTCCAACTCCCGGTGGGCTTCGGCAAATTGGGCGGCCCGAGTGGCTGGAAGCGACCACTGGCCCATTTCGAAGTAGGAGGCCGTGGGAAGGTAGATTCGGCCCAATGGCCGCTGGCCCGCCAAGATTTCCGAGAAGGTTTTGGTCTCCACCCAATCCCGGTTCTGTTCCAGCAGTGAAAAGAACTGCTCCAACCAGCCCTGCTTATACACCCAGTCATAAGTCCCGGGCCAACCACCGTATTTTTCCCCATCGTCCACGACTATGGCACAGGCCCCATCCCCTGATTCAGCCAGCTGGCGCAAATAGTCAAAGGTTCGCTCCGGGGGTTGAAACGGGGTAAGATAGCGCAGGGTGGTATCAATGGGGAATACCGCTACCGGGCACCCCTCTTCTTCGGTCAGGTAGTAGCCGCGCAGTTGTTCCTGGTCCACCCCGGAGCAGATTAAATGGTAGTCGTCAACCAGGACATATTGGATTCCGGACTGGTGTATGGATTTGACAATGGCGGAGTCCCAAACGCGCTCGGCCAGCCACATGCCCCGGGGCCGTTGGCCAAACTTGTCCCCCAGGTATGCGGACAGCCGATCGACCTGGGCGAACCGGTCCGGTTCGGGAATCATGGCCAGGATCGGTTCGTAAAACCCTCCTCCCAGGAGTTCAACTTGTCCGGCTGCGGCCAGGCAGCGAACCAGATCAAACCAGTCGGGATGATGTTCTTCAATCCACTCCATCAGGCCGCCGCTGTAGTGAAGAGTGAGCCTCAGTTCGGGGTGCTTCTGCACCGCATCAAGAAAGGGCCGGTAAGAACTCCGGTAAATCTCGTCACACACTGAATCAAAGTTTCCCACCGGTTGGTGACAGTGGATTCCGAAAAGCAGCTGTACCTTGTTCATCAAGGGCTATCCTCCTGTCCCATATTTCCGCCAAACTCCAACGCCGCCCTGGGTGAGGAGCATTTGCGGGGACCTGTTTAGTATTTCATCTTTCCAGCCCGGTATTCCCCGGGTCGATCCAAGCGTTCCGGCTTTGCTGCCCGAATGGGAACCCCTGTTCAGCATGACCACAGATTTGCTCGTGGTCGGGGCCTGGCTGGTCGTGAGCCTTTTGGTTGGCATCCGCTTCTTCCGGTGGGAATAAAAATTGGGAAACGCGTAAATTTTCCCAGCGGTTCTGACGGTTTAGACATTGACATCAGAAAAGGCCTGCGGGTAAAATATTTATGTAAAAACTTCATATTGCCAAGCTGAGCTTGAGCTTAGAGAGGAGAGTCGAGTTTGATGAGCCAGAGAAAGATTTTGTTGGCCGAGAAGGACATTCCTTGTCAGTGGTACAATGTGGTGGCAGACATGCCTAACAAGCCGCAGCCACCGCTGCACCCGGCCACAAAGAAACCGGCCGGGCCTGAAGACCTGGCTGTAATTTTTCCACCCGATCTTATCGCCCAAGAGGTGACAACTGAACGGTTTGTGGACATCCCGGACGAAGTCAGGGAACTTTACCAAATGTACCGGCCCAGCCCGTTGATCCGGGCCATCGGCCTGGAAAAAGCTCTGGGAACTCCGGCTAAGATTTTTTACAAGTATGAGGGCGTGAGCCCGGCTGGAAGTCACAAACTGAATACGGCCCTGGCACAGGTATACTATAACCAGAAAGCGGGCATCAAACGGATAGCCACCGAAACCGGGGCGGGGCAGTGGGGAAGCGCCGTGGCCCAGGCCTGCAGGTTTTTCGGGCTGGAGTGCACCGTTTACATGGTTAGAGTGAGCTACAACCAGAAACCTTACCGGCGGCCCTTTATGGAACTTTATGGCGCCAGGGTTTTTGCCAGTCCGAGCATGGAGACGCAGGCCGGCAGGAGTGTTCTGGAGAAAGACCCCAATTCCCACGGGAGTCTGGGCATTGCCATCAGTGAAGCGGTGGAGGACGCCGCCACCCATGATGACACCAACTATTCTCTGGGCAGCGTGCTGAACCATGTGGTTCTGCATCAGACGGTGATCGGCCTGGAAGCCAAAGCCCAACTGGCTTCGATTGACGAATTCCCTGATGTGGTGTTTGGCTGCTGCGGCGGCGGCAGCAACTTCGGCGGCATCGCTTTCCCGTTTATCCCGGATAAACTGAGCGGGAAGAAGGTGCGCCTTGTGGCTGTTGAGCCCGAGGCCTGCCCGACCCTCACCAAGGGGACGTTCGCCTATGATTTCGGTGACACGGCTCACCTGACACCCTTGTTGATGATGTACACCCTCGGCCATACTTTTATGCCGGCCGGGATTCACGCCGGTGGTCTCCGTTACCACGGTGACTCCCCCCTCGTCAGCCAACTCTACCATGACGGACTGGTGGAAGCTCAGGCCTACGGACAAAACTCCGTATTTAAAGCTGCCACTCTGTTTGCCGGTACCGAGGGAATCGTACCGGCCCCTGAATCGGCCCACGCCATCAGGGCAGCCATCAACGAAGCCCTGCTTTGCAATGAATCAGGGGAGGCGAAAACTATACTGTTTGGTCTAAGCGGCCACGGCCTCTTTGACCTGGGGGCTTATGACGCTTATCTGGGTGGCGAAATGGAAGATGTGGAGTTTTCCGGCCAGGAAATGCAGACGAGCCTCAAGGACTTACCAACCGTTTAATAAGCCAGCAGCGGACGCCCAGCGGGCAGGGAAGGTACTGCCTCCGGTTGTTGGCGTTTCGGCCAGTTTCTCTTGCCGATTGATTACCCAAAGACCGCTGCCCGGGGTTTACCCGGGGGCGGTCTTTTGGCTGCCTTGTAATGAAAGAGGGGACTTATTTACAATTGACGGTCTCCCGTTCGTATGCTAGAATATTAAAAACCGAATAGCTTTGAATACCTCATCTCTGCTGAGGTGAGGTAGAGGCGCGGAGGCCAAAAGTAAACCTGCCGAGATTTTGGGGATCGGTGAAGCGGGTGGAAAGGGGCATTCGCCGAAGCCAGGGGCAACCCAAGTCCCCGGGGCTGGGGCTGCATCGAACAGGTGCAGGACTGTCACCGGAAAACTTCCCGGTTTTTTGGTGGAGCACTATCTCACTTGAGGGAATGACGGGGTATTTCTGTAGATGCGCTGAAACGGCCATTGAGGAGTACTCAATGCCGTTTTTCCATGTATAGGCGGCGTGGCAAGCCTCGTTTTCCCGAAGTCGTAAAGGAGAGGAAAAAATTGAGACTTCACGGGACAATGGATGTTAATCAATTGGGCAGACTGACCATTGGCGGCTGCGACACTGTAGAACTGGCCCGGGAATTTGGTACGCCCCTATATGTGATGGATGAGCACGAACTCCGCAACCGGTGCCGGGCATACCAAAAGGCTTTTAAGCACAATCACGGGAATGCTGAAGTCATTTATGCCAGCAAGACCTTTATGACCATGGCCATGTGCCGCCTGGTGGAAGAAGAGGGACTTGGCCTGGATGTAGTATCAGGGGGCGAGCTGTATACGGCAATGAAAGCCCGGTTTCCGGCCCAAAGGGTTTATGTGCACGGGAACAACAAGACACCTGCGGAAATCAGACTGGCCTTGGAGTTCGGGGTGGGACGGTTTGTGGTTGACAACCTCTACGAACTTCACCTCTTAAATGATTTGGCAGCCGGGTGCGGCGTTACCGCCGATATCAATCTACGTTTAGCCCCGGGGATTGAAGCCCACACGCACGAATACGTCAAGACCGGTCAGATCGATTCCAAGTTCGGCTTTACACTTCCCAACGGCGATGCCTTGCGGGCCGTCAGGTCGGCCCTGACCCTGGGAAATGTGAACGTCAAAGGAGTACACTGCCATATCGGATCCCAGATATTTGAGATGGATTCCTACCGGCACACCGCCGCCGTAATGATGGATTTCGTCGGCGAAGTGGCCAGGGAAACAGGTTTGGTTTTGCAGGAACTGAACCTTGGTGGGGGATTCGGCATCTACTATTTCCAAGGGGACACCCCGGCTTCTGTGGAGGAATACGCCGATGTGGTCATGGCTGCTGTAAGGGAGAGGGCTGCATTCTTTGGCATACCGGTCCCGAAAGTGACTGTGGAACCGGGCCGGTCTATTGCCGGGCCGGCGGGGACCACAATCTATACTATCGGCTCGATTAAGGATATCCCCGGAGTCCGGAAATACGTGGCCGTCGACGGAGGGATGTCCGACAACCCGCGGCCGGCCCTGTACGGGTCCAAGTACGAGGCCATTGTTGCCAACAAGGCCAACCTCCCGGAAGAGGAAGTCGTATCGATTACCGGCAAATGCTGTGAGTCCGGTGACATGCTGATCTGGGACATTTCGCTGCCCAAAGTCGAGAACGGTGACATTCTGGCGGTACCATGCACCGGTGCGTATAACTACTCGATGTCCAGCAACTACAACCGGATTCCCCGGCCGGCGGTTGTGCTGGCAGCCGGCGGGCAGGCGGAAGTGATCGTGGAACGGGAAACTTACGAGGACCTCGTCCGCAATGACGTTGTTCCAGAACGTCTTCGGCGTTCACAGCGGATCCGGGTTGCATCCTCCCGCTAGACTGCCAGGATCTTTTTGAGGCAAAGGGAAATTTAAGGCTGTCCCAGTTGATGCGTACGACCTTTAAAAAGCCACCTTCCTGCGAAGGCGGCTTCTTTTTTTCGGCTGGTAAATATGCTACAATGATTTGCATGGGGAGGGGAAAAGTTGGAAATCATCGTTTCCCACACTCAAACTGATTTTGATGGCCTGGCGGCTATGATTGGAGCCAAGAGGATTTACCCGGGGGCGGAGATGGTGTTTCCCGGTACTCTGGCGAAAAACGTCCAGGCCTTTATGGCATTATACAAGGACACCATTGACATCAGGAAAGCTGGCGATATTGATCAGGCGGCTGTCAGCCGGTTGATTTTGGTGGACACCGCCAACCCTGACCGGATTGGCCCCCTTAAAGGTTTGGCAGATTCCCCCAGTGTCAGTGTTCATGTGTATGATCACCACCCGGATTCAGGCAGCGGGAGGCCGTTTGAAATTAAAGTGGTGGAACCGGTTGGGGCAACCGCGACCATCCTGACTGAGATTATCAGAACCCGAAGGCTGCCGCTCGGACCGATGGAAGCCACTATCCTGGCTTTGGGAATCTATGAGGATACCGGTTCGCTGCTGCATTCTTCCACCACTCCCCGGGACCTGGAAGCGGCGGCGTATCTCCTTCGGGCCGGCGCCAATCTCGATGTCATATCCCAATTCACGGGACGGCCCCTATCGGATGAGCAGAAGAACCTGTATCATGATCTTCTGGACACATCTCGCACCACATTCATAAACCGGGTCAAGGTGGTCATGGCCACGGCCAGCATACCCGACTATGTCAGCGGCTTGGACCTGATTGCCCACCGGATCGGGGAGATTGAAGGGTACGATCTCCTCCTGGCAGTAGTCCGGATGAGTGACCGGGTATTCATTCTAGCCCGCAGCCGGATCGATTCCGTTCACGTGAATGACCTCGTGGCGCAGTTTGGCGGCGGCGGGCATGAAAAAGCAGCTTCGGCGGTGGTCAAGGGTGGGGAACTGCCCGAAATAGTGGCCGAATTGGAAGCAGCTCTGAAGAAGGTAATTCGGCCCCGGTTCATTGCCGCGGATATCATGTCTCACCCGGTGCACACAGTGGCTCCGGAGACTACGGTGGCTGAGGCCGGCCAGATGCTGATCCGCCTGGGCCATACCGGCCTGCCGGTGGTTGACAGCAGCCGGTTGGTGGGAATCATTTCCCGCCGGGATGTCGACAAGGCCCGGAATCACGGGCTGGGGCATGCCCCCGTCAAAGGGTATATGTCCCGTCACCTGGTGACATGTACCCCCCAAACGTCGCTGCCCCGGATCCAGCAGTTGATGATCGAATACGACATCGGCCGCCTCCCTGTGGTGGAGGGTGGACAGGTGGTGGGTATTGTGTCCCGCACCGATGTCCTCAGGGCTATGCACGGGGGCCCCGACCGGGCAGAACTGCGGGAAGGGGGTTCCCCCTTCAACTTGCCCAATACAGACAGTCCCCGGTTGACCGGGCTGATTGACAGTTTGCTGCCGTCCGAGGTGAGGGGCGTTCTTGGCACCGCAGGCGGGTTGGGCGATCAGATGGGGATGAGAGTTTACTGCGTCGGTGGGTTTGTCCGCGATTTGCTTATCGGATTGCCCAATCTGGATGTAGACCTGGTGGTGGAAGGTGACGGCCTTCAATACGCAGAACAGCTGGCCCGGTTGCGGGAAGGGGACTTGCGTATCCATCGCCGGTTTGGGACCGCGGTTGTCAGCCTGCCGGAGATGAAAATCGATGTTGCCTCGGCGCGGGCCGAGTACTACCCGCATCCGGCGGCACTGCCCGAGGTACAACCGGCTACTATTCGCCAGGACCTTTACCGGCGCGATTTTTCCGTAAACGCCATGGCCCTGTCCTTGAACCATGACCGGTTCGGGGAACTGGTTGACTATTACCATGGTTACCGCGACTTACAGGAAAAGCTCATTCGGGTGCTGCACAGCCTAAGTTTTGTCGATGACCCAACCCGGATTTTCCGGGCGGTTCGGTTTGAGCACCGTTATGGTTTCCGGATGGATGACGAGACCGAGGGGCTGGCAAAACGGACGGCAGCCGACGGCTTCATCAATACGGTTTCGGGAAAGCGCTTGAGAGAGGAACTGATCGCGATCCTGGAGGAGCCGGATCCAATTGCGAGCCTGCGGCGGTTGGACGGCATGGGAGTATTCCCGATGCTGTTTGCGGATGTCAAACTGGCCGGGACCACATTGAGTTTGCTGGACCGAACCCAGGCCGGATGGGAAAGGTGGGCTCCCCTTTTTTCCGGCCGGCCGCGCCGTTGGCTGGTTTATTTTCTCGGTTTAGTACACACACTAGAAGACGAACGGCGGGAGGAAACCGGGCGGCGGTTCCAACTTGACCGGTATGCCCTAGGAGCCCTGGCTCAGGTAGGGTATGGTTTCCGAGAAGTGATCCCTGCCATTCGGGCCTACCCTTCGATGAAAAACAGCGAACTCTGGCGCCTGATCGGGGGGCTGGTCCCGGAAGTTCTGATTGCGGTGGGACTGGGGCTGAACAGCGGAGACCTTGAATCTGTGCTGATGCGCGCCATTAAGCTGTCTCAGACCCGGCTGCATGAAATCTCCGGCTCGGACCTGCTCAGTATGGGGCTGACTCCCGGCCCCTTGTTTCAGGAGGTTCTTGATCGAATCAGGGATGCCCGGCTGGACGGGGAAGTGGTTTCCAGGCAGGAGGAAATTGACCTCGTGGCCAGACTGATGCGCAGCAGCGGGGAAGGCAGGTGATCCTTTGTTTAACTTTGATATTCCCAGCTTACTTGTTTCCCTCCCGGCCATCATAATTGCTCTCACGTTTCATGAGTATGCACACGCCTGGATGGCGAACTACCTGGGCGATCCGACCCCACTCTATCAGGGGAGGCTGACGTTAAACCCGTTTGCTCACCTGGATCCCATCGGGTTTTTGCTCCTGTTGGTGGCTAGATTCGGTTGGGCCAAACCGGTTCAGGTCAACCCTTTGCACTTCCGTGGCGATCGACGCCGGGGGATGATGCTGGTGGCCCTGGCCGGCCCGCTGATGAATATTTTCCTCGCGTTTATTACTTCCCTTTTTCTGGTCTTTTATATTCCGTCGGAATTCTTCCCGACTAGTTACACTCAACAGGTGGTAGTGGAACTTGTACAGCCGATTGTGGCTTACAACATTTACCTTGCTGTTTTTAACCTTATTCCCATTCCTCCACTGGACGGGTCCAAGGTGCTCGCCGGGATTGTGCCGCTGCGGCACGCGGAGTTTATCTACCGCCTGGAAGCCTACGGGCCCATGCTTCTCATTTTTTTCATCATTAGCGGAACCAGCTGGGCCGTCATCGGAAGACTGGTGAACGGATTGTGGCGAGCCATTGACTTCGTTACGGTGAACATCGCTGAAGCTGTCTTCCGTTTGATCTACGGCGGTTGATGAGAGAGGCGGTTGTGGATGGCATACACGGTAAAACTGGACATATTTGAAGGCCCGCTGGACCTCCTCTGCCACCTGATTGAACAAGAGGAGGTCGACATCTATGACATCCCCATCGCCCGCATCGCGGAACAGTACCTGGAATACCTGTCCCAAATGCAGGAACTCAACCTGGATTTGGCCGGCGAGTTTTTGGTGATGGCTGCCACCCTTCTGGAGATCAAGGCCAGAATGCTGCTGCCGAAGATAGCGGCTGATAAGACCCCGGAAGAGGAAGCAGCAGACCCGCGCGAGCAGCTGGTGGCGCAGCTGCTGGAATACAAGAAATTCAAATCCATCTCCCGGGAGATGCAGCAGCGTCTGGAGGAAAACAGCTTGGTGTTCGGGCGGCCGCCTACGGTGGGGGCTTTCCAGGCCGCCGGTTCGGCGGCCCTTGACGGCCTGATTCCCGGCAGCCTCTGGGAGGCTTTTCGGGCAGTGTTGGCCCGGGCAGCCGCTGCGGAACCTGAACTGGCAGTCCAACGGGACGAGTTTACCGTCCGCGATAAGATTTCTCTTATTCTGGGGCACCTGACCACATCGGCCAACGTCTCATTTTTGCAGTTGTTTTCCGGGATGACTTACCGGCAGGAGATTATCATCACTTTTCTGGCTTTACTGGAACTGGTCCGCCGCCGGCTGGTCCGGATTGTGCAGCCGTCGGCATTCGGTGACATAACGGTATCGAGGGTCTCCGGTCTGTCTTAACTTTTTCGGGGGAGGCGGCGCACGATTGGGGGTAATATTTCCTAAAGAAATCAAGGCTGCTATCGAGTGCCTTCTGTTTGTAGCCGGGGATCCACTCCCGCTGGCCGCCATCTGCGAATCCACCGGCCTGGGAACAGATGAGGCCCAGCAGCTGCTGGAGGAGTTGGCTGGGGATTACGACCGGGCCGAGTCGGGGCTCAGGATCCGGCAGGTTGCCCATGGGTACCAGCTCTGCACCAGACCGGAATATGCTCCCTACATTGAGCGTCTTGGGCGCAGCGCCACTCAAGGGCTGTCAAACCCCGCTCTGGAGACTCTGGCGATCATCGCCTACCGGCAGCCTGTGACCAGAAGCGAGATTGAACACGTGCGCGGGGTGAAAGTCGATGGGGTGATCAATACCCTTCTCGACAGAGGCCTGATCAAAGAACTGGGGCGCCGCGAGGGAGTGGGACGCCCGATTATCTACGGAACCACAGACACTTTTCTGCGCTACTTCGGCCTCCGCGACCTGTCGGAGCTGCCCCGGGCCGAAGGATCAGAAGAGCCCCGTACCGAGGCAGGGAACAGCCACGCCGGATGAAACATGACACAGCACAGTGCGGTACCATACCGTCAAGTGCAACCGTTGGCGAACCCGGGAGAGAACCCGATGGGAACATCGTGGCTGGTTATGGAAGGGTACGCTGCATACGGTTTGGAAATGGTGGCAGAATAAGACAGATGATGATCCGGGCGGGGAGTGGGGCGGTTTGGGGATTGTCCTGATTGTTCCGGTTTTTCTGCTGTTCCTCTTGCTGTTTTTTTTCATTCCGCTGGAGTTTCGCGTTACATACCACAAAAAGGATCAGGATGACCTGCTGACAGTCCGGGTCAGATTCCTTTGGGGCCTGGCCGGCTACCGGGTGGGTATCCCGGTGCTGAGCTACAAACTGAGTGGCGGGTGGCCGACACTGTTGTCAAAAACAAAGTTGGAAGGCCGGAAAGGGAAAACCCTTGCCAGAAGCGGTTGGAGTGCCAGAATGTTTCGGTGGACGGCAGGCGTCCGCCGGTTGGGCCGGGAATACCTTCGACTTTATCGGTTCGGGGGAGTAAGCCGCCGCTTCTTCAAAGGCATCCGGTGCAGGCACCTGTACTGGGTGACCGAGGTTGGGTTTACTGACCCAGCCGTCACCGGGATGGCAGTGGGCACCCTTTGGGCCTGCATTTATTACGTGATTTCCCGCTTTTACCGAAACGTAACGGTTGTGGCCCCGACGCAGCAGGTCACAGTTGTGCCAAACTTTCGCCAACCGGTGCTGCGGCTTGATTTCGACTGCATATTTAGCCTGAGAATAGGCCACATTATTATTGCCGGGCTGGCCTTTTTGTGGGCCCTCATACGAACATAAACCTGGTATGTAAGTGAGTTAGAGAATTTCCAAGGGGGTAGTCAAATGGCGGATCATCCCATTGAGTCCTTAATGAAGACAGCCATGGAAAGCATTAAAGAAATGGTGGACGTGAACACCATTGTTGGGGATCCGGTGGAGGCGCCGGATGGCAGCGTGATCATTCCGGTCTCACGGGTCACCGCCGGGTTTGCCGCCGGCGGGGGAGAGTACGAAGCAGCCAATGCCGGCAAGGGTGAGTCGCTTCCCTTCGGCGGCGGCAGCGGAGCGGGGGTGTCGGTTCAGCCCGTTGGCTTTCTTGTGGTCGGGCAGGGGCAAATCCGTCTTTTACCCGTTGACCAAAACGTGATTTTCGACAGGCTCATCGACCTGGCTCCCAAGGTGATGGATCAGGTTCAGTGTATGTTGGGGAAAAAGGAATGTATGACCGAGACAAGGCCAAACACAGCCACGCCCCAGGGCGCGGCCCAGCCCAACCCTCAGAACCAGATGCAGTATTAACGGTACCAACCTGAGAAACCAAGCGCCGGAAAGGCGCTTTTCTAAAGCCCGGCAAGACCCTCCCGTCCGGTTCTAAGCTTAACCCGAAGGTCATAAGCTTAAACGAGACGGGGGAGGGTTGGGGATGCTGAACCTGATCTGGTTGGGTTTTATTCTAATTGGTATCATTGTGGCTGGAGCGAGCGGCCATATTGATGCTGTGACGAACGCGGCCTTGGATTCCGCCAAAACTTCTGTCAACATCTGCTTCGACCTGGTTGGCATTATGGTTCTTTGGCTGGGTATAATGAAAGTGGCCGAAAAAGCCGGGATGGTTGAACTCTTATGCCGGGCCATCAGGCCGCTGGTTGCTCTCTTGTTTCCAGAAATACCCCCCAACCACCCGGCTCTGGGGACAATCATTATGAACATCAGCGCCAATGTTCTGGGCTTGGGAAACGCCGCCACGCCTTTCGGGCTCAAAGCCATGAAGGATCTGCAGACACTGAACCGGTATCCGGACGAGGCCACGGACGCAATGTGCACCTTTTTGGGCCTGAACACTTCCTGCCTCACGCTGATCCCGGCGACTATGATCAGTATCCGGGTAGCCTCCGGGTCGGCCAACCCGACCGAGATAGTCGGGCCCACGATTTTTGCCAGTGGGGCAAGCATGATCGTGGCCATCGCTGCCGATCGCGTCTTCCGCTGGATGAGCCGGCGAAAGGGGCGGTGAGAAAGTAAGTGCTGATCCGGATTGTGTCAACCCTTTCAGCTTGGGCGATTCCCTTCCTTTTGTTTGCCATCCCCGCTCTCGCTTTTCTGCGCCGCGTTAACGTGTATGAAGCCTTTATTGAAGGCGCCCAAGAGGGGTTTGAAACAGCGATTCGCATTATCCCCTATTTGGTCGCCATGCTGGTGGCCATTTCTATTTTTCGGGCTTCGGGGGCGCTGGATTTATTTGCCCGGGCGATGGAACCGGCCATGAAAGTTCTGGGCGTCCCGCCGGAGGTACTGCCGATGGCAGTGATGCGGCCGCTGTCCGGAAGCGGCGCCCTTGGGTTTGCCACCGAACTGGTCAAGACGTATGGCCCGGACTCCCTGATAGGACGGATGGCGTCTGTGATGCAGGGCACGACCGACACTACCTTTTATGTTCTTACCGTTTACTTCGGCTCCGTCGGGGTAAGGAAATACCGGCACGCTCTGGCATTGGGTCTGATAGCGGACATTTCGGGGTTGTTTGCCTCCGTTTATATTTGTCATAAACTGTTTTGATGCGTCAAAAACGATAATTATTGATCAGAATTTAATCGAAAAGGAAAAATAACCCTGAACGGCGAATACTTGTTCATACTAATATTTTGAAGATACCAGGAAGGTTGGAGCCGTATGAAGATTGCCATTGTAGGTGCCGGCAAGGGCGGTTTCTCAATTCTTAAAGCATTTTACGGGCTGGCAGATGTGGAAGTTATTGGTATCAGCGACTTAAACCCGGATGCTCCCGGGATGAACCTTGCCAGGGAGTTGAAAGTTCGTGCTTTCACAACCATGAGCGAGATGCTGGCCGGCGTCCCGGATGTTGTCTTTGAGGCGACTGGGGTAGCTTCGGTCAAGGAGACGCTGGCGGAACTGAAACCGGAAAAATCTGTGGTCGTCGACGCTCAGGTGTCCAGGCTGATGATGAGTATGGTGACAGCCAAGGAGGATATGATTCAGCAGCTGCACGTTCAGTCCGAACAACTTGCCTCTATGTCACGACAGCTGGCGGGCACCGTGCAGCAAATTGTGGCCAATATCCAGGAAGTCGCCAGCGGTGGGGAAAACCTGGCGGCCCAGGGGCAGTCTCTGACCGCCGCCGCTCATACTGCCCGGGAGCACCTGAACGAAACGAGTGAGGTGCTCGGATTCATCAAGACAGTGGCCCGCCAGACCAAACTTCTCGGCCTTAACGCCGCCATTGAAGCGGCAAAAGCAGGTGAACAAGGTCGCGGTTTCGCTGTTGTGGCGGAACAGGTGCGGAAATTGGCCGAAGACAGCAGTGTCTCGGCCGAACAAATTGCCACCATTTTAGGCAATATAGAGGGTTCGATGAAGGATATCATTTCCGGTATCGAACAGACCGGGACGGTGACCGAGCGGCAGGCATCGGCAACGGCGGAGGTCGCCAACGTCATCGAAGAACTGGGCGGCATGTCATCACAGTTGAGCGACCTGGCAGGTAGACTTGCCAGCGTCTGTTAGCCCCATGGAAGAGCGGCTGCAGAAGGTTCTGGCACAGTTCGGGGTGGCATCCCGGCGGAAAAGTGAAAAGCTGATTCTGGCCGGGAAGGTGGCTGTGAACGGGCAGGTTGTCACTGAACTGGGAACCAAGGTTGATTGGAACCGGGATCAGATTGCGGTTGACGGGCTGGTAATCCGCGCCCCGGAGGACAAAGTTTATATCCTGTTGAACAAACCGGCGGGGTATGTTTCTACCGTTCGGGATCCGCAGGGGCGGAAAAAGGTAACAGATCTGCTGCGGGGCATCAAGGAACGAGTTTACCCCGTGGGCCGGCTGGACTACGATACGGAAGGGCTGCTGCTATTAACCAATGACGGTGATATGGCACATGCCCTGACCCACCCGCGTCACGAAATCGATAAAACCTATGTGGCGAGGGTAAATGGGTTTCCCTCCGGCGAGGCATTGCGATCCCTCCGCACCGGCGTATGGCTGACGGACGGCAAAACCGCTCACGCCCGTGTCAAGACGTTAGCCAGGTTGGAGGACAGCACCCTGTTGGAAATTGTCATTCATGAAGGCCGCAACCGGCAGGTGAGGCGAATGTGTGCCGTTGTTGGCCACCCGGTGCTGGAGTTGAAACGGATCCGGATCGGTCCTCTGGCCTCTGGCGAGCTGCGCGTAGGGGAGTACCGCCACCTCAACAACGAGGAAATCGATAAACTTCAGAAGCTTTGCCAGAAACTTGAGCAGGCGCATCACTCCCGAGGTGGACGTCACCCGAAGCCCAGAAAAAAGGTTTAGTCCTGACCCATAACATAACCACAGCCACCGGCCGTGGTTATGTTTTATTTACTTTCTTGGTTTCAAGGGGTGAGCGATGGACTTGCTCCATTTTTCCACATCCCGTCCCCCGAACGCCGATAGGAAGTTGGCCACCCTGCCTACCTTGGAATTATCTGTTTTGATGAGAGTCAGCACCAGGCCTTCCCCGACCTGCTTTTCGTAATCGGCGGCTCGACCCGGGGGAAGACCATAACTGACCAGATTGCCGGCAAGTCCTTTGTCCGGCTCCCGTTTCAGGGCTCCGGCGAGGGGTCCCCCGGCAGCGACCGCTCCCAGCCCCGGCAGTTCAACTTCATCAACGGCGACCAATACGCCTTTGAACTCGTCCATGGGTTGGGGGCGCGGCTGTCCACCCATTTCGGCTGCTGTTTCCCAGTCAAAGACCGCTGGTTGCTTTCGCAGTACAACCGAGATCTCACTATTCGCAGTCTTGGTTTCCCCAATTTCCCTGATGGCACCACGGGCCTGCTCCAGGGATTTAAACAAGGCGATAACGGTTCGATTCATCGGTGTGCCTCCTTTTTTTCTTAGGATTCGGCCTTTCCCGGGTAATTATGCGGCTGGCAGGACGAGGAAAATATCTTATTCATGGAAGGATTAGAGGTTTGGTGGGAGAATATAGTGGAAGAACACCTGGAAGGATGATGTCTTTGGACAGGCCGACTCTGGAAAAAGGGTTAGTTCAGATCTACACCGGCAACGGGAAAGGGAAAACTACCGCCGCGCTGGGGCTGGCTCTTCGGGCTTCCGGGCACGGCTTTCGGGTTTCTGTCATCCAGTTTATGAAGGGGAGCGCCTATTACGGGGAACTGTTCGCGGTACAGCGTCTTTACCCCTATATTCAGATCAAACAGTACGGTCGGAACTGCCCCCACGATTCCCTGATCAGGCAGGGGGAAAAGAAGTGCACCGGTTGCGGCCGGTGTTTTGTGGACAAAGGCATGGCTTCGGAGGAGGACAAGGAGCGGGCTGGCCTGGCCCTTAGAGAAGGGGAGAGGGCCATGCGGTCAGGGGATTTCGACCTGGTTATCCTGGATGAGGTAATCAACGCGGTCGTTTTCGAACTACTGACTGTGGACGAGGTTTTGACTGTGCTGGATGGAAAACCGCCGCTGGTGGAACTGGTGCTCACGGGCCGGAACTGCCCAGCGGAGCTTTTGGCCCGGGCGCAGTTGGTGACGGAAATGAAGGATCTCAAACACCCGTTTACGGAAGGAGAGCCCAGCCGCCGCGGCATTGAGTACTGAGACCAAAGTAAATGAATATGGTCGAAATTAGCAGGAATTGGCCTTTTATGTGCCGAAGACTACTGCAAAAGCAAAATAATCAATGCCAGATAATGTGGAGGGATTGAGCCTAGATGGTCAAGGTCAGTGTTGGGGATGAACTGGTCAGTCAGCCGTTAAAACTGAGGGTGCGCTTTGATTATAAAGGGGTTTCCAAGCCCGGGCGGTTCGGGTTTGGGGGCAAGAATGTGGAACAGGTGGCGGAAGAGGCCCGGGAGCAGAAGGTGGCCCTGCTTCGCAATGTGCCAATTCAAGGGATTCAGGTGGAGAACATCGACCTGAATTCCGAAGTATATGTGGTTCACGATGAAATCTCGGGGACTGAGGTGGCCTACGCTCCCGTGCAGCTGCTGATCACGGCGGGTGGCCTGGAAGACGTTATCAAATTAATCATGCGGGAAGAGTTCAGAAAGATTGAAGTCTTGGAGCCGGATCAGATGATCATGACCCGGCATGACGTGGAGCGGTTTTTGTTTCGTACCAACGAAGAACTGCGGGCCTACCGGTCCCTGCTGGAAAGGAAGGTCGGCAGCAAGTAAGAGGGACGGGTGCAATTGACCGCCTGGTACACTGTAATGGAGGTTTGATATATGGGTAGGATTTCACTGGAGAAAATTGTGGCGGAAGTCAACGATTTACCTGCCCTTCCTCAGATTACGGCACAGGTGATTAAACTGACAGAAGATCCCAATTCCAACGTCAGAGACCTGGGCGACCTGATTGGCAAGGACCAGAGCCTGACTGCGAAAGTCCTGCGCCTGGCCAATTCAGCGTATTACGGTTTTCCCCGCCGGATTAGCACGGTTTCTCAGGCGATCGTCATCCTGGGGTTCAATACGATTCGCAGCCTGGTGATGGCGGCCAGTGTCCACAATGTTCTCTCCCGGGAAGTGGCCGGATATTCTCTTGGTCAGGGAGAACTCTGGAAGCACTCCCTGGGTGTGGCCATGGGAGCCCGGATGTTGAGCAAGCGTACCCGGATGGAAAGCCCGGAAGAGGCCTTTGTCGGGGGTCTTGTCCATGACATCGGAAAGGTTGTTCTCAGCCATTATGTCCAGAGTGAGTTTGTGGCCATTGTGAAACTGGTCCAGGAAGGGACCCCGTTCATGTTAGCCGAGGAGCAGGTGCTGGGGTTTGATCATGCCGCTGTAGGTGCCAGGGTGGCAGCGAAATGGAATCTGCCGCCAAACCTGGTGAAGGCTATCGCCGGTCATCACAATCTGGGGCAGGGCCATGCGGGACCGGATAACCTGACAACCTTGGTGCACGTGGCCGATGCTCTTTGCCTGATGATGGGTGTGGGGCTGGGCGGTGACGGCCTGATGTACCCCATGAATCCGGAGGCGGCGGTCAAGCTGAATCTGGGGCAGGGTGATCTGGAGGCGGTTATGTCCGAATTGGCCGACAGCCTAAGCGATACCAGTATGATGCTGTAGGGCTAGCCTGCCAGTTAACAAAAGAATATTTAGTGCATGGTTTTGCAATTAAAATATATATGTCGTGATAGGGGTGGCACAATGTTGCTGCCCCTTCTTTCACTTAACAAGGTTGTTCCAACTGTTAGGGCTCCTTTATGGTTTGTTTGGGGCCTTTCGCAGGGAAATGGAAAAAAATGTAGAAATTTATATAGGTTGTAAACTATCGAGGACGCCTGCCATCCGTGGAGGTATTTTAGCGGGATGTGCTTCGGATCTTTGATAGCTTGCGGTTGTTTGGTTATGTGCCTTCGCAGAATTACATAATTAGTACGACACAACTAATGTCTATAATGCGAGCTTCGTTTATAGAAAGGGATAGTGTAAAAATGGACTTAAAGAGGATAGAGGATTTATTAGATAATAAAAAATATCAGGAAGCTGAACAGCAATTAGCGGCTATAATAATTGATAGTGATAGCGTTGAAAAAGACATTAGCATTGCAAATTATTTAGTGGGCTATATTCACACTCTTTGGGACAATAAAGAAAAATCGCATTGGAAAGCCAGACAAGCTTTACTTAAGTGCATTGATAGCTCTTATCCCATACCATATGCCTTTTATCTGTATGCTGGAGTTGAAGAAGATAAAAATGTGGCTGTTAACTATTTAAGAAAGGGATTAGGAAGATTCCCAACCAACCCAGAAATATACATTGGTTTATTGCAATATTCGCTAAAAGCAGAACAGCTTAAAGCAATTGATGAAATAATAGAAAAAGAGCTAAGTGACTATAATTTACTAAAAAAAGTAATTGGACTATTAATATCTTATGAACTTTGGGATGATGTAGATAGGCTGAGTAATAAAGCAATAGAAGAAAATAACGTATCAGACTATATAAGAAACTATTTTCAGTTACTGAGTGCCTATTCAAAACTATTAACTAAAGACGAGAAAAATATCTTAGAAGCATTAGCAATATTTGAATCACTTATAGAGCAAGATGTTCAAAATTTCTTATATAATAGCCATTATATGGGTGCTATTGGTTGCACAATTCTTTTAAAGGATAATAAAAAAGCAAAGCACTATTTTGATAAATTAGCTGTAAACAATAGTATTCAAGATTTAAACAATGGCCCTGATTGCATAGTAGATGTAGATTTTGTAAAAATCTATGTTTCTATATTTGATGAGTTTTCAAAGATATTATTAGAGGACAAAGAAAGAAAGCAAAAAAATGATTGCTTGAGAGCATTATACTTATACAATCCGTATGAGATGTATGGGATAGTACGATTTACAAAAAAGCATATTAATGACTTAAAAAGATTTTATAAAAGTAATGCAGACAATGTAATAGTAGGGTGCGTAATATTTAAGATGGAATGTGAACTTAAATTATATTTTTCTGCATATTTAACATATATGGATTTGTTAAACCGTTACACAAATCCAATTGAAAAAGATATTTACATTAGTGCCATAATAGAGAATTGCTCTGATGAAGAATTTGAAAGAATCTATGTAGATGCTTGTCAAAAAATCGACAATGATTTTGATATGGATATGTCACTTTTTGTGACAGAAATTCTGGACTCAATTGTGGCTAGGCTTTGGGGAAAAGATGATAGAAAAAGGAATTATCAAAAAGTTGTAGGCATATTGGAAAAATTAAATATTTCGCATTTTGGAAAGTCAGACAAATTGTTTATAATAGCATATTCATATGCAGAACTTAAAAATTCAAAAGCGAAAAGGTTATACGAAATGTTATTAAAAAAAGAACCTAATAATAGCGCTGCACTGAACAATCTAGGCGTGATATATAAAAAATATGGAGATTTATCAAAGGCTGAAGAATATTTTAATAAAGCATATGAAATTGATAGCACAGAAGAACTATATTCTCGTAATCTCAAAGACATTAAAAAAAGTTTAGTGAAATATACTATGGCATTAGAAAAGGTTAAAAATGAGCCAATATGGTTTATCGGGAGATTAAGTATGTTTTATGATATTGCAGACGAATCCGGTGAAATTCAATGTACATATAAAAATCGTCCAACAATATTGAAAGTACGTCCAGAAAAAGCTAATGAATTAGTGGATAAAATGATCGAAAACAGCTACATAGAAAAAGTATCAACCGGTAATAATCATACGCCTGTAACATACAGAATAAACCCATTGATAAAGACTTTTTTACAAGAGGAGCGCTCAAGGGTTGAAAGAAACAAAGAATATGAAAAAATGTCTGAGAAATTAAACATAGATAATCTTGAAGAAATTGGATATAAAGGTGAATCAATTGACCTATTTAATAATATATCAGAGAATGATTTTAGGGAAATTTTAAAACGAGATTTAAAAGAATGTGCAGTTTGTTTATTAACAGAACAGAATAAGGCAGCGATAATAATGTGCGGAAGCATTATTGAAGCACTATTGATGAACAAAATTTTAGAGAAAAGCATTGAAAAATATGATATCGGATTATTATCAAATATAACCCCTAAGCTCAAAAAAGTGATAGATATGGACATAAATGAACTCCTTTTTGTAGCAGATAAAGAAAAACTTATAAAAAAAGAACATTTTCATTTATCACATTTTGCACGAAGTTACAGAAATATTATTCATCCAGCTTGTGAAATTAGAAAGAAATTTGAAGTATCGAATGAAGAAGCAACATTTATGTGGAATATTTTAGTGAGAATTGTGAGGGCTCTTTTGTCTGAATAAGATGTAGAACAGCTTCAAGACGTATTAACGTCCCAATATCAATACATTAACATGAAAAGAAAAGAGCTATTTTGCTTATCGCTAAGGGCCAATTAAACATCATAGCTGGTGGGTTTGAATTTACTGCCGCTTGTAGTAGTTGCTACGCTTTCATGGCCTAATATTTGCTGTAGAGATCGGCTATTAACACGGCTATACTTGTACATCCGCGTTGCAGAGGTATGTCGTTTGGGGTAGGCAATAAGTATTGGGGAGAATGAATATTATGTAAAGCCCTTTATTAGTTTATTGAGAGGATCAACGAAGCAAAATTTGTAAATCCAGAGATTAGGAGAAATTGTATTTATTTGAGGTGCATTTAATGAAGAAAGAAACTTTTAAAGAGCTCATAGAGTCTTATTTAATGCCACTTTTTAGTGGTTCATACATTAAATCAGAAACCAACTCAACAAAACGCGAGGATATCGTTGCCTTCGATAAAGGATACAGCTCAATTCTAGTAAAGCCAACGCGTGAATCTGAATACAGGTTGCGAATGTCTAGGGCACAACCCTTTGAAAAAGGTGACGAACTGCTTGTAGAGTTTATTATTCAAGAATTAGTTAAGGTATCTGAAACTGACATTTCTACTCATTACAAAAGTAAGCTTCAATATCTATCTATTGAGAAAGCAATATGTCAGTTTCTATTAAATGACTATAATGAGACACTGCTAGAACTATTACAGTTATTATCTTCTTGGTCCGAAAGAACATATGAAGGTCGAAGAGCATCTTTTGGATATGTTCTGAGTGTCCAAGGTTTCGAACCGAAAAAAGAAATTAATTTCAAACAATTTTTATATGAAGATTTCGCAGCATTATTAACAGATGGAATGGATTCATGGCTAGTTTTAAATCAAAATGGATGTATTATACAACATGAAACGGATGATAAATCCGTGTATTTAAACACTTATAGCCCTTTGAGATTTATGAAAATTGCTGAAGCATGTGAAGATAATAGAATAGGTGTATCTTTGTTGTCAAACGGAGAAGTACTGATTTTCAAAAATAAGCAGTTAAGATTCGCTAAACGAAGAGGGGCGTGGCGGAGTTTTAATCATGATTCCGTAATTAAACAAATGGCTGGGGGATCAAGTTATTTCACTTTAGAGATTAGAAAAGCTATATATGAAACAGCTCTGGATGTTTCATTTTCAAGAACCGGTGGTTGTATTGCCTATCTTCAGAAAACAATTAATCAGAAAGATTTTGATAAGCATATTGATAGTAAGGATAGATTATCGAATTCAACAAATGATAAAAATATAAAAGCTACTACCCTTCATAAAATTATTAAAGGAAGAAAATTTCATGAATTAGACAGGAAATTTCGTCTCGAACTTGTTGGCATTGACGGGGCGACAATTATAGATTTTGAAGGAAATATTGTGGCAGTGGGAGCAATTATTGAAATCGGACCTGGGAGTACTGGTGGTGGAAGGCTTGCTGCTGCAAAAACACTTTCAAATTATGGAGTTGCGTTAAAGATATCGGCTGATGGGGAAATAAAATGCTTTAAAGGCAAAGACACAATAAATGTCATCGCCGGTGCTAAAATGACCCTATGTGGCGGTTGAAAATTGACCCCCCTCCACCAAAAAGGAGGCAATGACATGGGTCAAGCGGAAACCATCTCTCATGATTACAATCATGGGAGAGA